>OBEQ012736213.1_pt1 | contig 12996 bp, 15 predicted proteins | sample 1670901 | NCBI WGS metagenome assembly OBEQ01 (sample SAMEA104232315, study PRJEB22302) | groundwater metagenome | biome: forest; feature: aquifer; material: groundwater | place: USA | collected 2011-08-07 | depth 5.4 m
CAATTATGACCGGCATACCGGTGGAAGAACTTACGATTGCCGAAAATAAATGGCTTAAAGGTTTGGAGAAAGATCTTTCGGCCGCGGTTATAGGCCAGAAAGAAGCGATTTCCTTACTGGCAAATAGTGTGCGGCGAGCGCGCGCTGGACTTGCCGCGCCAAATCGTCCATTGGGGTCGTTTATTTTTATCGGGCCAACTGGCGTGGGCAAAACCGAACTTGCCCGCGTGTTGGCAAGGCGTATGTTTGGACAAGGATCGTTTATTAAACTTGATATGTCCGAATTTAGCGAGCCGCACAGCATTTCACGGCTTATCGGAGCTCCCGCAGGATATGTAGGATATGGAAAGGGCGGAGAACTTACCGAAAAGGTGCGGCGCAATCCCCATAGTATCGTGCTCTTTGACGAAATAGAAAAAGCCCATCCACAGTTGTTTAATATTCTCCTGCAAATTTTAGAAGACGGAAGGCTTTCAGACGCGGCAGGATTAGAGGTTGATTTCAAGAATACGATTATTATTTTGACTTCTAATCTGGGGACAGAAATGCTTTATGACGACCGCGCGACAATTGGATTTGCAAAAGGACAAGAGGGCGAGGGATTTAAATACGAAGAAATCAAAAAAGAATCAATGCGGGCGCTTTCGCATCATATGCGTCCGGAATTTTTGAACCGTATAGATGAAGTCATTGTATTCCATCCGCTTACGCAAAAGGACATCAAAGCTATCACCACATTGCATATAAGGCAACTCGCGTTGCACTTAAAAGAGGAGAAGGGGATTGCCTTGCAATATGGAATATCCCTTATATCTTGGCTTGCAAACAAAGCGTTTAATGCAAAACAGGGCGCGCGCTTGGTGCGCAAAACGATTGAACGGGAAGTGAGTGATCTTTTGGCAGGGCATATCATTAGCGGAAAATTATCTCCAGGTAAATTAATAACCGCATCCATAGATCAAGGTAAGGTAAGTTTGAAGTGAAGTGCATCGCACTCTGATTCTAAGTATGCTTTTGAATATATGTGGTGGTTTTCAAAGAAACTTTCCTCTCATTCCCATTTGGGTATTGATATCGGGACAAGCTCAATTAGAGTCGTAAAGATTCTAAAATATTCAACTCCTAAATTCGTTGATGGTAAAGAAAAAATTGGCGAATTACAAAACTACGGCGAAGTGCTGAATCGTGGGCTATTGGAATCCTCCCCGGGAGAGGGGTTTCAAAGTCACAAAAAATTGTTTTTAGAATCCGAAGTTACGCGGTCGATAAAGCTCCTCTTATCTTATTCAGAAGAAACTGAAAAAGAGGTGGTGATGGCAATCCCGATGTATTCAGTGTTTGTTGATCAATTGAAATTACCGGCAATGTCTTTTGAGGAGATTTCTTCTGCGATAGAATTCGAGGCAAGGGCGCATGTGCCTGTCCCCATAGAAGATGTAAAGCTGGCATGGCAGATTATTAGCCAAGGAGAGAAGCAGGGGAATTCGTCAGATGTTGTAGAAAGGACAATTCTTTTAATCGCAGTGCCTAAAGAAACTATTTTTGTGTATGAGGGGATTGCTAAACAGCTCGGGTTAAACCTTAAAGCATTAGAAATAGAGTCAGCGAGTATTATGCGCGCTCTAAATCTTACTTCGCAAGGAGTATACGTTGTGCTAGATATTGGCGGGCGCAATACGAACATCTCTTTGATTAGAAATGGATTTTTGGCTCTTTCGCATCATATTGAAATTTCTGGAGAAGAGATAACCCGTAGCATCGCCCGCGGATTAGGAATCTCCATGACCCGCGCCGAAGAATTTAAGCAAAAAGAAGGTCTTGTTATGGCAAAGCGTAATCCGGAATTAGCGAATTTACTTTATCCCATAATCGATAGAATTATCGATGAAGTGAAACGAACTATCGCGACCCTGCCCGCAGAGGAAGTAAAGAAGCTCATATTAGTAGGCGGATCAACAAGTCTTTTAGGTTTACGGGAGTATATTCACGAGAGCTTAGTTATTCCTATTGACATAGCAAACCCCTGGGCTAAAATAGATTATAATCCTGCGCTTGAAAGTAAGTTGCGTTCCTATGGATTAAAGTTTACCGCCGCAGTGGGCTTGGCTCTTTACTAGCGTAAGAACCCCTTCCATGATTGAGTCAATAAATTTTATTTCTCAACAAAATATCCCGCGCCGTTCTTTTCTGAAAAAATTTACACTTCTCACGCGCATAAGTTTTATCTTTTTAGCCGTGGTGGTTGCGTTGGGCCTTGGAGCAAAGGTAATTACCGCTTTTTTAAATTCGCAAATACAGAATACTATAAAAGAAACGCAGGCTCTCAATTCACAACGCTCGTTGCCGACAGAAGACGCGATTCTTCAATTACCCGCGCGCATAAGAATATTTCAAGACTCAATAAAAAATCATTTTTATCCCACAACGATTTTTAAATTTTTTCGCGAAAACACGCTCAAGGGAGTTTCCGTTGGATCAGTAAGTTTTTATAAGGAAAATGGATTTTTAAATTTTTCAGGTCGAGCGGGTGATTTCAACACCGTTGCAAGCCAGTTGGTTTTTCTGCGATCAAAGACGTATGTCAGCAATGTGAAAGTAAGCGGTATTCGGGCATCGGAAAGCGGTAAAGTGGAATTTAAAATTAGTCTTACTTTAGCAGATTCATACGTTAAAACCCCTTAGTCCCAATTTTTCTCTAAAATTTCTTCTCATAAAAATCTATGCTTCAACGTCAGCGATCAGTAAGCATTCTTATTCTTGTTATCGGTTTTTTTCTTCTCTATTTTATCTTTTGGGATTTTTTTGGCGAAACCTTTAGTGCATACCAAGCATTCCAAAAGGCAAATAGCGAGCGCCAGAGCGCTCAAACGTTAGTGGCTAAAACTCCTGATTTCAAAAAACAATTTGAAGATTTATCTAATCGCGCTAAAATTGCGTCTCAAGCAGTCCCAGGAAATTTCGATGATTCTCTTTATATTGTAACCCTTGCGAATATTGTCCTCAAGAGCGGCTTAATAATGAATTCCATTGCAGTCAATCCGCCCAATGATAAGGGCGCGATAACACTATCGGCCGATGTGATAGGAAGCATTTCTTCATATGAACGCCTGTTAGGTGTAGTAGAGAAAGCATTGCCAATTTTTGAAGTAACGCAGGTGAGTTTTAAGTCGAAAAAAGAATTACAGTCCTTCAGTCTGGGGTTAGAAACTTATGTCAATACAGTTTCTTTGCGCGTCGAGGGCGAAACCAGCGCTGGCTTATCGAGTAGGCTTCAAGCTATTCACGACGCACTCCAAGTGAATGTTCAAGGACTTCAGGATGATGCCTTGAAACTATTAAGAGTGAATGGAGATATTCCCGTTAATGTTCCTGATATTTCTACTACCGGGAGAGATGATCCCTTTGATGCATTTTAACTTAAGATTAAGAACCTGACCGAAGCATACTATCCCTGGGCTGGCATAAATGATGCGCAATGACTATATTAGAAAAATTAAAAGAAAAAAATATTATTTCAGAAGATCAATTTCAAGAATTTCAAAATCTCGATGATAAACAAGCGCTCTCCACTTTGTATCAAAAGAAATTATTGAAACCCGAGGATGTGCTAAAGATTCGTAGTGAAATAACAGGTTTCCCTACGATAGTAATCCCTCAGGATTTCGTCTTATCCTTTGAACTGTTGAAAATTTTCCCCGAGCAGTTGATACTTCGATATAAGGCAATTCCTTTTTTGCGTGAGGGAGATGAAATTTCAATAGCGTTGGTGGAGCCCGAAAGTGTTGAGATTCAACGAGCACTTGAGTTTATGGCGATTTCTGAAAAGTTGATATTCAAAAAATTTATTATCTCCCAAGAGGATTTTGAAAGAATATTGCATCATTCCACAAATTTGGAGTATGAGATGAAGGAGGCGCTTGAGAGATTTGATGAGAAGAAAGCAGGCAGTCCTTTACAAAAACGTGAATCAACAGATGAAGAGATTGCATTGCAACGTCTTGTCCAGCAGGCGCCCATTACACAAATGGTGGATGTTATCTTGCGATATGGAGTTGAGGGAGGCGCTTCGGATATTCATATTGAGCCGCTTTCCCATGAGTTGCGGGTTCGCTATCGCCTTGATGGAGAATTAAAATCGAGCCTTTCTTTGCCAAGAGATATTATTCCGGCAATGATAAGCCGAATAAAAATTTTAGCGAAGTTACGCGTTGACCAGATAAGAATTCCCCAAGGAGGAAGGATTCACATGATATTCGGCGCTCGCCCTATTGATTTTCGGGTGAGCACATTTCCTACGGTAGAAGGGGAAAAAGTGGTGTTGCGTATTTTAGATCCCACAAAAGGCATCGTGAGTTTAGAGTCGCTGGGTTTACAGTATAAGGTTCTTGAGGATGTCAAAGATTTTATGAAGAAACCTTTTGGCGCAATGCTCATTTCTGGTCCCACTGGATCGGGCAAGAGCACCACAATGTATTCTATTTTGAATGCATTGAATCGCGAAGCAGTGAATATCATTACCCTTGAAGATCCGGTGGAGTATTATCTTGCCGGGATAAACCAGTCTCAAGTCCAGCCAGAGATTAACTATACTTTTGCTTCTGGGTTACGAGAAGTATTGCGTCAAGACCCCAATATTATCATGGTAGGGGAGGTGCGTGATAAGGAGACAGCGACATTACTCACTCACGCCGCGCTCACAGGCCACTTAGTTCTTTCAACAGTTCATACTAATGACGCCATAGGCATAATCCCGCGACTCCTTGATATGGGAGTGGAGGCCTTCCTTATTCCGGCCGCGCTTCGATTGGCAGTTGCTCAACGCTTGATCCCAAAACTTTGTCAGGAATGTAAAGTTGCTTATGATATGCCGGCGCATATTCGCTCTATGATCGAACATGAGTTAGGATTCATTACGTCAAAAAAGACTGAAGCTCAAGAAATAATGAAAAATTTATCCCATACAAAATTGTATAAATCGCCGGGCTGTTCTAATTGTGGAAAACTTGGCGTTAAGGGGAGATTGGGCGTATATGAAACACTTGTTATTGAGCCAGAATTAGAGAGAGCTGTCATTAGCGATCCAAGTGAATCAAATTTTCGCAAAATTGCCAAAGAGCAAGGCATGATAACAATGCGCCAAGATGGCATTTTCAAAGCAATCAAAGGCATATTGAGCATTGAGGGAGTATTGGCGACAACTTCCCCGTCATTCCCCACATGAACGATTTACGCAGTTGGCGTCCTTCTTCGTCGAAATCTGCGGTGCTCCTCAACGTAGCATTCACTACGCCTCGTTCGCTCCTCGATTTCTCCTCGAATTACACTCAACTGCGTAAATCGTACTAATAGGTGGATAATTTTCTGTAATCTTATATGGAACCAAATCAAGACATAATAGAAAATCCAGAGAAAAAGAAGCGCGTATTACTCATCGAGGATGATTCATTTATCTCGCAACTCTATGCGCTTAAATTTAGCAAAACGCCTTACGAAATGATTTTAGCAAGAGACGGTGAGGAGGGTATAGCATTAAGTAAAGATCAAAAACCAGACCTTATTTTGCTTGATATTATTTTGCCCAAGTTGAGCGGGTTTAGCGTATTAGAAAGTTTTAAGAGCGATCCGGAAACAAAGGATATTCCGGTTATTTTGCTCACCAATCTTGGTCAACAGGAGAATATCCAAAGGGGGATGAATTTGGGCGCGGCTGATTATATCATTAAGGCGCATCATACGCCCCAGGAGGTCATCAATAAGATAGAGCCCTTTCTCAAATAGAACAAAATCCCCTCTCATTTAAGAAAAAAATTATGAGCGAACAGCGAAAATCAAATTTAGATAATCTTTTTGAAATCACTGCCTCGCAAGGTGCTTCCGACCTTCATTTAGTTGCGGGGAGACATCCCACAATTCGTTCAGATGGTGTGCTTTCAGCGCTCATCAAAGAGCCTTTTTTGACTCCAAAGGATACGGAAGAATACGCGCTTGCCCTTATAAACGAAACACAGAAAGCTCGTTTTTTAGAGCAGGGCGAGTTGGATTTTTCATATACTTTTCGAGATAAAGCGCGTTTTCGGATAAATATTTACCGCGAGCGTGGATTTATTGCCGTGGCCGCGCGATTCATCCCCACCCACGTTAAGACATTAGCAGAACTTAATTTTCCCCTCACACTTGAGCGCTTTACACGATACTCGCAAGGGCTTTTTTTGCTCGTGGGGCCGACGGGACATGGAAAATCATCTACACTTGCCGCGCTTATTGATATTATTAACCATACGTATAACGTCCACATCATTACTATTGAAGATCCCATAGAATATCTATTTGTGCCTGATAGGGCGGTTATTACCCAGCGAGAAATATTTGTGGATACAAAGAATTTTTCTACCGCGCTCGTTCATTCACTCCGCCAGGATCCAGACGTGATTATGGTGGGTGAAATGCGTGATCCTGAAACAATCTCAACGGTGATAACTGCGGCAGAAACAGGCCACCTTGTATTTGCTACACTCCATACCAATTCTGCGGCCCAAACCATAGATAGGATTATCGATAGCTTCCCTGCATTTCAGCAAAACCAGATAAGAACCCAATTAGCGAATATCCTTTTGGGCGTACTCTCCCAACGGCTTGTGCCTTCCACGCGCGAGGGGAGACTCCCTGTCATAGAATTGATGATTGCCAATCACGCAGTACGTAATTTAATACGAGAGAATAAAAGCCACCAAATTGATATGACTATTGCAACCAGTTATAGCGAGGGTATGATAAGCTTGAATCGCTCGCTTGTTACGTTGGTTAAGAAAGGCGATATTTCCCTTGCCACCGCGCAGATGTATTCAATGGACGAGCAGGCGATGGAGAAGTTATTAGAAGAAGAATAATACAATAAAAATTAAAAGCGTAAAATTAAAAATGCAAAACAACAGTGTAAAATTCAAAATTAGAAGCCATGAGCCGAAGGCTCATACCGAAATTTTGCACTTTGCACTTTGCACTTTGCACTTGTTTTATGCAGTTCAATTATAAAGCACGGACAAAAGAAGGAAAGCTTCAGGGCGGAAGCATCGAGGCGACATCTCGTCAGAGCGCCCTTGAAGTCTTGCAACGCCACCAACTCACTGCCCTTTCTCTTGAGGTCATAAGTTCTAATTTTTCTTTTTTTAAGGATATTAAAATTTTCTCCGGGGTAAGTCGGAAGGATTTAGTGGGATTTTTTCGATCATTTTCCTCGCTCTTTGAGGCAGGGGTGCCTATTGTCGAGGGATTGCGAATTTTAGCCGATCAAACGCAAAATAAAAATTTCCGCGCGGTTATCATTGATATTGTTGATAAGGTTGACGGAGGCATGAAGCTTTCTCAAGCAGTTGCGAATTTCCCGGATATTTTTTCTGAATTCCACGTTAATATGATGAAAGCAGGGGAAACGTCAGGGGCACTGCAAAAAACCCTTCTTTATTTAGCCGATTACACTGAACGAGAATATCAATTGCGAGCGTCTGTCCGCAACGCAATGATTTATCCGGCATTTATTGTCGCTGTATTCATCTCCGTTTTTTTGATTATGATGGTATTTGTGGTGCCTCGCTTATCCCTTATTTTGGGGCAGTTAGTGGGAAAAGATAAATTGCCTTTTATTACCCGCGCGCTTTTAGCGGTGAGTAAGTTTACAAACGATTGGATTATTGCTATAGTTTTATTATTAGTAGGGGGGATAGTATTTGCAATTTACTATCTTAAAACGTCCCAAGGAAAAGCATGGTGGGATGACTTCCAACTTCACGTGCCTATATTTAAGAATATATTTCGCCAAATTTATCAAACGCGCTTTGCGGATAATCTTTCCACACTTATCTCGGGCGGGATTCCTATTATTGAGGCAATAGCAATTACGGCAAACATCGTGAACAATAAGACATACCAGCGCTTGATATACAAAATAGGCGAGGAAGTAAAAGCGGGAAATACTATCGAGAGCGTGGTGAGATTCCACGAAGAATTCTCTCCCTTTTTGGTGCAGATGATAGCAGTAGGCGAGCGTTCAGGAAAACTTGAAGAATCACTGTCAAAAGTTGCGGGATTTTTTCAAAAGGAAGTGGATAGATCAATTGCGGGCTTGACGACACTTATTGAGCCCTTGCTTATTGTAGTGATGGGAGTGGGCGTTGGCTTCCTTGTTGCGTCCATTATGATTCCTATTTATAGCGTGATTAGCGGAGGATTGGGATCATGATACAAATGCAAAATTCAAAAGTCAAAATGCAAAGTTTAGGTGTAAGAGTCAAACATTTTGACTCTTACATGCTACATTTTGAATTTTCTATGAAAGGGGGTGAGAACAGATGAAAAAAGCTTTTACGCTTATTGAATTATTGATAGTTATCGCAATTATCGGTATTTTGGCGGCAATTCTGTTTGTGAGTATTGGGACAGGTCCGATAATTAATTCTCGCGACACCAAACGCGTTGCTGATTTGCAGGGACTCCGCACCGCATTATCGCTTTACGGACAAGACAAAGCCTCCTATCCTGCCGATGCAGCCGCGCTTTCAGCCGCGCTTGTCACCGGTACACCCAAATATCTTGGCGCTCTCCCGACTGATCCTCTTGCAGGAGTCGCGGCAGTAGCGACGACTCCGGCAAACTGTGGCCTCGTCGCACCGGCCCTATGGGCAGCGAATTTTGGAGACATTGGAGTAGCTGCGGGAGACCATTACGGCTATTCCTATATACGAGATACGCCTTCCACTTTTACGTTAAGCGCGTGCCTTGAATCAGATACAAGCAAATCATTGGCAAGTGACTGTGATACCGGCCAATCATGTCATCCAGACACCAACGGAGTTGCGGGAGCAGCATTTTCAAGGATATTTGATATAACCCAGTAATCTTTTCACTTTCAAGCCCCGCACCAGAGTGTAAGCTCGGTGCGGGGCATGTAACGAGTTTTTTCTTTTTGTGCCAACGTGATGGGAAAAGCGTTCACCATTATTGAATTATTGATAGTTATCGCAATTATCGGTATTTTGGCCTCTATTTTATTTATTACCTTGGGGCAGGGGCCATTAATAAGCGCTCGCGATACAAAACGCCTTGCTGATTTAAAGGAATTGCAAAGCGCTCTTAATGTGTATTATTCCAATAATAGCTCATATCCCGATCTTACAGGGCTCAAAGCCGCATTAGTGCCCACGTTTACTCCGGTCCTGCCTTTAGATGCCCGAGATAAACAGAGTGGAGCCGGAGTTTGTGCAGGATATACACCCAACTTCCCCAGTACCAGTACAGAATACGCGGCAGATGAATTCGGCTATTATTACTCAATAGGAAGTACTAATCAAAGCTATGTCATAAAAGCATGCCTGGAAGATAGCGCAAATCAGGCTCTTTTAAGTGATTGCGATGATACGGGGTTTGATCCTCCCTGCACCCTTGATACAAGCGCCTCGCCTCCTGTTAATATCTACGATGTTCATTCTTAGTCAATGGATTTTTGGCATTATTATATTTTTTACGGGGTTGGCGGTAGGAAGTTTTTTGAATGTAATAGTACTCCGAAATCCCTTGAGAAAAGGCGCTCAAGGTGGAACGCCATGGAAGGGGAGATCATCTTGTGTGAGCTGTGAAAAGACATTGGCATGGTATGATTTAGCGCCGCTTGTAAGCTTTCTTTATCTTAAGGGGAGATGTCGTTACTGTGGCGCAAAAATTTCTTTACAATATCCGTTAGTTGAAATAGTAACAGGCGGAATTTTTTTATTACTTTTTTTAAAACTCTCGCATTCTTTGGCTGACTTTTTTTCGTGGCTTATACTTTGCTCGCTCTTTTTATTAGTAGCAATTTTTGATATACTCTATAAACGCATTCCCGTAAATCTTTTATTAATTATCCTGTGCGCGGGTCTATTTTTTGTTGGTTTACCGTTTCTTAGCACAAAACTTTTTTCATTTAATTTTTTCTGGCAATTACCTCAAGAAATACCGACATTATTTTTTTCCGGATTTATCAATGGCGCGTTCATTCTCTTTTTGGTGGTAGTTACTAAAGAGAGAGGCATGGGAATGGGAGATGTCCCTATCGCGTTTTTACAAGGCCTGCTTTTAGGATATCCCAAGGGGTTTGTCGCCCTATTTTTGTCATTTATTATAGGTTCAGTTTTCGGAGTCAGTCTTATTGTGCTTGGCAAAGCGGGACTAAAAAGCCAAGTGCCCTTTGCGCCATTCCTCATTATTTCACTTTTTATCGTAAAGTTTTTCAGTATCCCATCCTTAATTCATAATTCGTTATTCATTATTCAATGAATAACGAATAACGAATTATGATGAGAGCCTTCACATTATTAGAAATGCTTATAACGGTGGGTATTATGTCTGTTCTCGTGACTATTATATTTGCTCTTCCCAATTATACCCGTCAGGAATACGATCTTATCAATGCCGCGCATCGGGTAGCAGGAGATATCCAACGCGCGCAAGGACTTGCCTTGGCAACCGCAAGTTTTAAGGGAAACGCGGCTGAAGGTGGATGGGGCATATATATAGAGCCCACCGCAACACAACCCTGTTATGTTATTTTCCAAGATGTTGATAGAAGTCGTTCCTATTCTAATAGTCCAGTAGGGGCTGACCTTTGCGATCAAACGAAAACCGGGATAGAAATTTCAGAACGGATATACTTGCCGTCAAATGTCAGGTTTGACCCTGCGACCTACACTGGTGGTACTGGCTCACTAACGTTGGTGTTGGTTCCTCCTCATCCAGATATATTTCTTAATGGCGTTAATTGGCTTAGCGATGTATCTTCTTTAACTCCAACTCTGCCGCAATCTATTCAAATCGTCCTCACGCTTCTTTCGGGAGAAAAAAAGGTTATTATTGTTAATGCCTTGGGAGTCGTAGAGGTGCAGTGACTTTTTAAGCTTACGCATGAAGGGATTTTCTTTTATTGAAATTATTATAAGCGTGGGTATTGCCGGCGTGGTGCTGGTGAGTCTTTTTGAACTTACTTCAAAGAATCTTACCGCGGCAGAGCTTTTGAAGCGGCGTTTTATCGGGGCAAATTTAGCCCAAGAAGGAATCGAGATTGTGACTAATATCCGATCGAATAATTGGTTGAAATTTCCTAATGATACAAATCCCCTGCCAGACAATACCTATCGCAAATGGCGAGGAGAGACCCCTTGTACCCCGGGAACCGATGATTGTTTAGCGAATGGAAGTTATATCGCAAACTATAATAGCGCCACACAACTCACTCCATTGGCGGCTGGCATTTCACCTTCTTTAAGTATTGATAGCGCAGGATATTATTGCCATCAAGCTATACCAACAGAATGCGCAGGCACTCTAACTCCCACCCCTTATAGTCGGGTTATTAATATATCAACTCCGCTAGGAGCCCCGGGAGCACATGAAATGATTGTTACTTCAACAGTTTCATGGGTGTATAATAATAATCCTTATTCGGTAAGTCTTGAAGAACGTCTCTATAATTGGAAGTAAATATGAAATCCTTTACTCTTATTGAACTTATTATCGGTTTGGTGATATTTGGATTTATATTGTTTTTTTTGGGCTCGCTCCTTTCGAGCGTTACTTCAACAGAATTTCGCGCCATTGCGGTGCAAAGATTGGCGAGCCAAACGCGCACCGCGTTAGAGGTTTTGGGGCGTGAAGTGCGTTTAGCTCAAAAGAATGGTAACCCCTGTACCCCGGTATTAGGGCAAAGTTTTGATATTACTCAGGACGTATCCTCGCTCACGCTTAAATTCAAGGATTTTGACGGGCGATGTATTATCTATAGTTATACTCCCCCTTCCGCTGGCGTTAATGGAGCGATTAAAAAACAAATTATTGATGGTCCTAAAATCAGTCCTCAAATTCTTTTTTTGGGTACGCAGGCCATCAGTAATGGAATAAATGTAAAGAGTTTTTTGATTACGTCGCTTGCGGGAGTCCCACAATCAAGAATTACATTAATCGCAGATGTCCAAACAAATGATCCCACGTCAGCAGGCGCTTTCATTGATTTTTATTTACAAACCACACTCTCTCAACGCGGGCTTCTTTGATATGTATCACTTCTTTCCTAAACAATTCACACAACATATAAAACCCGGTCATTCTTGCGCGCAGGGTATTTCGCTTTTTTTCACCCTTATCGTTGTTTCTATTGCGCTTGCCAGCGTGTTAGGATTAGTGAATATCTTTATCTCTTCTCTTGCCATATCGAGTAACATACATTTTTCCACTGTCGCCTTTTACGCGGCGGATTCAGGTCTTGAAGGGGCATTATTCCAAGATAGAAACGGCTCTGGCTTGCTTGATCCATTTACTTGTGATACATCAACTCCTCCTGATGGAGATACTTGCCTTAGCAACTTAACCAACTCCGCAACCTATACATATACAGTAAAAGGCGTCACGCCTAATAGAAGCATCGTGTCGCAAGGTAGCTTCCGGGGAGTACAACGGAGCGTTGAAATAGATTATTAAGTACGACTTACGCAGTTGGCGTCCTTCGTCGTCGAAATCTGCGGTGCTCCTCAACGTAGCATTCACTACGTCTCGTTCGCTCCTCGATTTCTCCCCCGCCTACGCCAAGGCTTCGGTGGGCAGGTCGAATTACACTCAACTGCGTAAGTCGTGTTAAGAAACCGTCTATATTACAGTACTTTGTAGATAGTTTTTCATACCATGAAACGATCTTACGCAAAGGCGCGCATTGCTATCCTAAGAAAAATAATCAACCATCACCGCTATCTTTACCATGTATTGAATCGCGAAGAGATTTCCTCTCAAGCGCTTGATTCTCTCAAGCACGAGCTTAAAAGTTTAGAGGATGCGCACCCGGAATTTATTACCCCAAATTCGCCCACTCAACGCGTGGGAGGCAAGCCGTTGGCCAAATTTTTGAAAGTGCGTCATCAGGTGCGTCAATGGTCGCTTGAGGATGTATTTTCAAAAGAAGAGTTTTACAAATGGGATGAACGC
>OBEQ011856952.1_pt1 | contig 12992 bp, 11 predicted proteins | sample 1670901 | NCBI WGS metagenome assembly OBEQ01 (sample SAMEA104232315, study PRJEB22302) | groundwater metagenome | biome: forest; feature: aquifer; material: groundwater | place: USA | collected 2011-08-07 | depth 5.4 m
ACCCGGACGGCTACCTGCGCACGCCGCTCGACGATGTCGCGAAAGCCGAAAGCGTCCCGCTGATCCACGTCGAGCAGGCGCTGCCGCTCGTGCAGCAACTCGACCCGCCGGGTGTGGGGGCGCGGAACTTGCCCGAGTGCTTGCTGATCCAGTTGCGGTACGCGGGCCAGGAAGAGAGCCTCGCCGCGCGCATCGTGCGCGAACATTTTCCGCTGTTCGCGAAGCGCAAGATGCGCCAGCTCGCGACACGGCTTGAGGTCAGCGCGCAGGACTTGCGCGAGGCGTGCCGGGAAATCGCGCGCTTGAACCCCCGCCCCGCTCGAAACACCGGGGGGGATAGCGAACCGGTGGCGTTCTACACGCCCGACTTGATCGTGCGGGAAGTCCACGGCGAGTGGCAAGTCGAGCTGAACGATGAAGCGACACCGCGCCTCAACTTAAGCGGCCGCTATCGCGCGTTGTTGCGCGATCCCTCGACGCCGCCGGAAGCGAAACAGTTCATCCGGCAAAAGATCCGCCAGGCGGTCTGGCTCATGAAGGCCGTCAACCAGCGCCAAGTCACGCTGCTCTCGCTCGCGCGCACGCTGCTGGCCCTGGAGCACGAGTACTTCACGCACGGGGTCAGCCGCATGAAGCCGCTGACGCAGGACATGCTCGCGCAAGCGCTCGGCTGCCACGCCTCGACGGTGAGCCGCGCCGTCGCCGGCAAGACCATGCAAACGCCCCATGGCATCGTGCCGCTGTCGACGTTCTTCGGCGGCGGCATCGCCCGCCCGGAGCAGCCCAACAGCGCCGTCTCGCCGAAAGCGATCCAGGCCGAGATCCAGCGATTGATCGATGCGGAAGATTCCGCCAAACCGCTCAGCGACCAGGCGCTGGTCAGCCGCTTACGCACGCACGGCTTCCCGGTCGCCAGGCGCACCGTCGCGAAATACCGCGCGGAATTGAAACTCCTGCCGGCGCACCTGCGCAAGCGCTGCTTCTAGCAGCAGCGTTCCCATCCGGGTTGGTGAGACGTCCCTCGAGGAAAACGAGCGATCAAGCGGCCGCGGGCGGGGGGATTTGCCCGAGCGAGAGATGAAAGCCGACCAGTGCGGTCGCGGCGAGCTGGGTCAGTCGGCGCAACAGCTCGACGTGTTCTTGGGTGAAACGACGCGTGGGATCCGACGTCCGCAGGTTCAAGACACCCAGCGGCGGTTGGTCCAACTCCGAGATCAACGGCGCAACCAGCGAAGAGACCAGGTCGTGCCGCGTCATCAACCCTCGCAATTCCTCGTCGGTGGTGCGGTCATCGAGCAGCACCACTCGGCGTCCCGACGCCACGCGGCCCGCGATGCCCATGCCTCGCGGCACTCGCGTGCCTTCGAGGACGCTCGCATCCAACCCGAGCGCGGCGCTGATCTGCAACGTCTGCCGTGAGCGATCGTAGAGCATCACCGACCCGCCCTCGGCCTGCGTCGCGGCCATGGCCACCTCGAGCATCGATTGCGCCAGTCGCTCCATGTAGTAGCGCGCCAGCGCCTGCTCAACCTTCGGCGTGTTGACGATTGAGCGCAACGCCCGACTCTGGTTCGCGAGCTCGAGCACGGTCGTCGTGACATCCTCGAGCAGCCGCAGCAGCGAACGCATGCCGCCAAAGCTGTACACTTTCACGGTCAGCATCAGCGGCCAGACTGCCTGCGGGTCGAGCCCGAGGGTAGCCACGCGGCTACGGAATTGCTCGGGGTCCTCGCGGCGCCCGAGCACGACCGGCCCGACGACCAAGTAGCCGACGATCCGATCGGGTGTGGCGCGCAGCGGGCAGATCGAGAACGACAGCCCGACGGGCGTCGTTGTCGTGACCGTGTCGCGCGGCAAGTTACCTGGGCGCAGCAGCTCGTCGAGCTCGTCGCCGAGTGCCAGCGAGGTGGTGAGTTTTTGCGCGTCGAGGCCGGCCGGCCAGCTGGGGTCGATGAAGAGCGTGCGGTCGGCGGTGACGGTGCGCAGCCCGACGCCGAGCACTTCGGCGAAGTGGTCCTGCAGCCGCTGCCAGTAGTCGGCGGCGAGCAGCTCAGGCAGCCCGTAGGGATCGCCCTGACTCTCGTGACTCATAGCAAGAGTTTACGACGAGTCGAGCTGGCGCGGATCGACGGAGAGCCGACGGAGTTTGTGGTACAGCGTCGAGCGGTGGATCCCCAGCCGCTTGGCCGCGAGCGAACGATTGCCCTGCGCGTCGGCCAGCGCTTTGAGGATAATTTCCCGCTCGGGGTCCTGCATCGCCCGCTTCAGCGATGTCGGCGTCTCCGGTGTCTCCATAGGCGGCGACGCGTCGGCCGTCCCCAACGGCCCATCCGTCGGGGAAATCTGCAGCGCGTCCGGCAGATCCTTCAGCACGATCTTCTGGTGCTGCGCCAGGATCACCGCCCGTTCGATCGCGTTCTCGAGCTCACGTACGTTTCCAGGCCAAGGATACGAGCACAGCCGCTCCGATACCTCATCGCTCACACCAAGCAGCGGCTTCCCGACTTCCGCGCACGTCCGCTTCAGGAAATGCTGGACGAGCGACGGGATATCACTGACACGCTCACGCAACGGCGGCAGCCGCAGCGCGATGACATTCAACCGATAATACAAGTCTTCGCGGAACGTGCCTTGCTTGACGACCTCTTGCAGCCTGCGGTTGGTCGCCGCCACGATCCGGATGTCGACCTTCACCGTCTTCGAATCGCCGACGCGCTCGAAAGTCCGCTCTTGCAGGACGCGCAGGAGCTTCACCTGGAGTGCCAGCGAGAAGGCGTCGATTTCATCGAGGAAGATCGTACCGCCATTAGCGAGCTCGAAGCGGCCTTGCTTGTCGCGAATCGCACCCGTGAACGCGCCGCGCACGTGGCCGAACAGCTCGCTCTCGAGCAGCGTTTCGGGCAGCGCGCCACAGCTGACTTCCACGAACGTCTCGTCGCGACGCTTCGGGTCGGCCCGGTGGATGGCATGCGCGATCAAGCGCTTGCCCGTGCCGCTCTCGCCTTCGATCAAGACCGTCGTCGGGCTGACCGCCACGAGCTGGATGACCTCGAAGAGGCGCTTGATGGTCGGATGGTCGCCGACAATGTTGGCGAACGGATCGCCTGGCACCGCGTTGCCGCCGGCGCCCTGGCTCTCGGCGATCGCGCGCTGGATCGTGGCTTCGAGTTCGTCCGGATGGATCGGCTTGGTGAGAAAATCCGTCGCCCCGAGGCGCATCGCTTCGACGGCGGAGTTCACGTTGCCGAAGCCCGTGATGACGACGACGCTGACATCCTGGTGCACCGGCTTGATCCGCTCGAGCAGCGTCATGCCGTCCATCTGCGGCATCTTCCAGTCAGTCAACACGACGTGGAACGGGCGCTGGCGGAGCCGCTCACGCGCCTCGAGCCCGTCGGAGACGATCTCGACATCGTAGCCCTTGCCCTGCAACAATTCGTAGAGCGAGCCGCGGATGAGCGGATCGTCGTCGACCACAAGAATCCGATTACGCCCCATTGGCACTCACCTCTTGACCTGACGCCGCGGGCAGCTCGACGCGGAACGTCGTGCCGACGCCAACCTGGGTCGTAAACGCGATGCGACCGCCGGATCGCTCCACCGCTTCCTTCGCGATGATCAAACCGAGCCCGCTGCCCTGATGAATCGGCTTCGTCGAGAAAAATGGTTGGAACAGCCGGCTGTGGTGCTCCTCCGAGATGCCGGTGCCGGTGTCGGCGACTTCGAGTTCAACGTGTCGACTGTCTTCGGTCGCGTGCGTGGCGATCGTGAGCGTGCCCCCGCGCGGCATCGCGTCGAGCGCGTTCTTGAGCAGGTTCACAATGGCGTGCTGCAGGCCGCAGTCGATCACCTTCGGCAGCGAGGAGTCGAGCTCGGTCACAATGCGGATCTGCTGAAACTTCGCGCGGTGCTTGAAGAGGATGAGCACGTCGTCGATGAGCCGATTGAGGTCGGCCATGCGGTCGACGGGTGTCGTGACCTGGCGGGAAAACTCCAGGAACGCGCGCGCGGCGCGCAGCATCCGGTCGAGGCCTTCCTTGACGTGGACCAAATATTCGCGGACCGGCGAGTCCTCGGTCATTTGCTCGAGCGCCAGGTGCGTATAGCGCAGCACGCCGTCGAGCGGATTGTTGAGCTCGTGGGCGATGCCGCGGGCGAGCTTGCCGATTGAGGCCTGATACTCGGTCCAGCGCAACCGCCGCTTCAGCCGCACGAGCTCGGAGGCGTCTTGCAAGGGGAGGACGTAGCCGACGCCTTGGTTGCCCGGCAACGCGCTGATCTGCACGGTGAGCCACCGCTCGTCGGTGGAGGCGAGTTCAAAGGTAAGGGTGCCGCTGACCGTTTGGCTCGCGTAGACACCCTCGAGCGCTTTCGAAAACGGCGTATTTTGCCACATCGGTGCGGCATCGAGCACGGCGCGACCGAGCAGCGTTGAGATCGGCACGCCCAACTGCGTCGACGCAGCCGGATTGGCAGCGCGGATAATGCCCTGCGGATCAACGATCAGGCATCCGCATGGCAAGGCTTGTAGAAGAGGCTCCCACGGACTCGGATTGCGTGAGTCGGGCATTTGTATTTGATGTCCGGAAGGATCGTGAAGCGCGGAGTACTCACCATACAACCCGACCCAAGGGGTGTCAAGGGGAAAGTTAGCTGGCGTTTCTGGATCGCGGCTCATCCACACTCACGTCGGGTTGCTCGCGTCGCGCAACATCCAACGCGCTCAGAAAATTGATTAATCGTTCGCGACTGCGCGCAGGGTCATCCTGGTCCGTGGACACGCGCACCAGCATGCCCGACGAGGGCTTGCTGCCGATCGACTGCAGCGCCAGCCAGACCTGTTGCTGGTAGTAGTTGGATGTGACGCGGTCGTTGGCGGTAAACCAATACCACGCTTCGGATCGCCTGCCCGCCTGGCTGAGCACCAGCCGCATGACACGCCACGGTCGGCCGTTAATCGTCAGCGCAATCGGCCCTCGCTCGAGCACTTCGAAATGGTCGCCGACATAGCACAACTCCGGCGGATGAAACGCCGCGCGGTTGCCATACCCCGCGACCTGCGCCATCCACACGGGCGGCTCGTTTTGCCGGTCGGACCGGTGGTACTCGACGAGGTTCACATCGCTCGTCTCGAGGATCGCATACACTTTCTTATCCATCAACACGGGTTGCCCCGTCCATGTCCCCATTGCCATCGGCACGGGAGTGACGGTTGCCACTGCGGCCGCGGCTGGGCGCCGCGCGGCCCACACGAATGCGGCCCCGACGAGCAACAAGGCCAATGCTACCGATTGGTGGCGAGTGATCCGGGCCATTCCTGCACAATCCGACTGAATCCTGCCAACGCACACACCGCGACCCCGAAGAGCACGATCCCCGAGCCGTAGTGGATGAAGCTGTCCGCGATTTGCGCCCCATAGATCGCGGACATCAAGACCATGAACAGAATGCGGACCATGTTGGCGATGAGCGCGATGGGAATCGACGAGGCGACCACGAGCAGCTTCTGCCCGCGCGTCGAAGTCGGCGGCATCAGCGCCATCCACAGCGTCCCGAGCGCGATCAGGCTGATGAGCGACCGCAGTCCGCTGCACGTGTCGTCGACGATCACCGAGACGTTTCGCAAGCGGATCGTCGAGCCCGCTTGCATCGCGGGGATGCCGATCAGGCCAAGAAACTTGGTCGCCAGCGTGGCCGCCATGAGCTTCATCTTGAAACTGATGGTGATCAACAACACGCCCGGCAGCGGCACCATGAAGATGAGGAAAAAGAGCGGAAACCGCAGCGCCCAAAACACCGCCGATCCCCAGCAGGTCCACACCAGTCCGTAGACGACGCCGAGCAGCGCGAAGCCGGCGAGAAAACCGATCCGCCACCACGTCGCGAGAAGGTAGACGGCGAGCGCCGGCAGGAGCAACCGCAGACCCTTAAAGGTGCCGCGATGAGAAATCGACTGCAACGTTTCGCGCCGCTGCCAAACCAACCAGCCGCTGGCGAAGGGCACGAGCCATCCGTGGGAATAGAAGGAATCGTGGGTGTCGAACCGCTCCGCCATCCACAGAAATGTCGGCCAGGCGAGTGCGGCGAATGCCGCCACAAAAAGAACCACAAAGGGGACTGCGTCGCGCAGCGACTTGGACGACGGCAGCGCCAAGGCACGCATTACCGGCCCTGGGTGGGAGCAACCGGGGTAGGCGCCTGCTGGTTAACTGGCGTCGGTAAATCCGTGGCGACTGGCTGCTGCACGGGTTGCGTGAGATACTCAAGCTGCGCCTTGGCGATCTTCGCGAACTGGTGATCGGGATAGTCCTGCGCGAGTTTCGCGTACGCTTGCCGCGCTCTGGGAATATCGCCAAGCTTCGCTTGGTAAATGGACGCGAGCGTGAGCAGCACCATTGGCCGGTTGATGCCGGCCTCGGCATGGTTCAACTCTTCGAGAATGTCGACCGCCTTGTCCCACCGGCCGACTCGCTGGTAGGCAAGCGCCATGTATCCCTTCACACGGTTGGCCGCATCCGGCGACGCAGCCTCCGGCAGGAGCTTCAAGTACGTGCGGATCGCGTGATCGTACGCCTTGGTAGCCAGCGGATCTTGATGGCGCTTCTCGTAAATGGACGCAATGTACAGCGGCGCCTCAAGTCCTGCCCGGTTCCACGCGTGATAATCGGAAATCTCCTGGTACATTCGGATCGCGGAGTCCCAATTTTCCTCAGCCTCGTAGGTTTTCGCGATCGCCGCGCGCGCGATGAGGCAGATGTCGCGGTACTGATTGAAATTCTCGAGGATTGAATTGTAGAGGTCACGCGCTTGGCTGTATTCCTTACGCACGACATGGAGTCCTGCGATGGCAAGATGTGATTGCGCAGCCCATGTGGTCCCCGGCGTCTTGGTGATGACGGTCTCAAACGCCTGAATGGCTGCCTGCACCTGCTCGGGCGTTGCCTTCTCCGGATTCCTGAGGATGGCTGCTTCGCGCTGCTGTGCTTTCCAGAACAGCCGTTCGCCGTTGTACGCACTGCTGCAGCCGACGACCGCCAGGGCAGCCACGATCAGCACAACCATTGGGCGATCAATGGCGCGACGCGGGGTTCGAAGATCAGTCAAGCTCATCTTGGCAATGTCCTTGTCGATGGCCAACGGCCGATGCGGCATGTGGTGCTTACGCCGCAACCGAACTTCCCGGAACCCTTCCATAGCCGGCGCGCGCCGACTTTGTCTCGATCACCGCACCGACGGATTTCCCAGATCGGTGCTCCCACCAGAGGTGACATACCAAGGCCGTCAAGAAGAGATCCACCGTTGTCCACACAACCAGTCGAGCGAGGATGAAAAGCACGACGATTTCTGGCGAGGACTGTTGCATGTAGACCGCAACGCGGCGCTCGGAAAAGAAGAATCCGAAGGCAATAACGATGGCATTGCAGAGACAGGTCGCCATCAAGGTGCTCAGCGGGTAACGCAGCGCCTCACGCACGCTGCCGACCAGGGCACGCCACCACGCCACGTCTTCGAACACCGCGACCGGGATCGCATAGACCAGCAACGATTGGAGCGCCACCATCACGACCAGGCCAGCCCAATAGACTGCTACGCCGGTTCGCGGCGCAACGAACGCCAGCAGCTGCACCGCGGCCTTCGCGAAACCCCAGGTCACAAGCCACAGGATGGTGACGCGCAGATACTTCACGCGCTTTGAAAGCAGAATGTCTCGCAACGAGACGGCCTGGTGCTGATACTGCTGCGCGATCATGGCGCATGCCAGCCCGGTCATGAACGCCCCGACCAGCGTGGCAGCGATGAGGTTGGTGTGCTTCATGGTATGGTACATGTACCACAGATGCCAAGGGTAATGCAGAAATCGATTGCCGGAAACAAATTCGATGGGCGGGGCGAGTACGGTCGAGAACGGTGCCTGCGGAGCGAGCCAGATCAACAACAACAGGAACGCCTCAACGAGCGCGGTCAGAACAAACGGCAACCAGAGCTTTCGCTCGGAGCCGAAGACTTGGAGCGTTTGCTTGATCGACGACACGAAGGCACGCATGAGGCTGTTACGCCACCGACTTCGGCTTACGTCGTTTGATCAAACCAAGACCCCCCAACCCCGCTGCGAACAACGCCAAACTCCCTGGCTCGGGATTCGTGACGGTTCCGTGCGGGATAGATCGCGGGGAATCCGTTCCAGGATTCTCCGATTGCAAGAACGATTGACCGCCCTCGAACGATTGACCGCCTGCGATTGAAGTATCGGTCGAAGTAGAAGTAAACGTGGAAACAAGTTGTTGATTGAGGCCTTCCTCGCTACCGCCGTTGCCGGTAAATGAGAACAGCGAGAGAATTTCCGCGGCGCTTGCACCGCCGAGAAAGCCGAGCAAGCCGCCACCGCCACCGGTACAACCAGCGGCAACCAGACCTAACAGGATCGCTAACCCAACCACACGTCGGTTCATTGTACCCTCCGCACCACAACATCTACGAACAGAACTTGGTTACAATGAACAAATAAAGCAATTCGTATACCAACTTGAATATAACGTGTCGCAAAATATCTCCATAATATCATAAGATGCTATTTACATTGGTGTTACATACGAATCAATAAATGCCATATCGAGCCAAAAATGGTTGGATGACTGGTGTAAATTTTAGCTGCGCACATAAATTTCATCACGTGTTCTTTTATATATACATGGGTGTAGCACGTCTAAGTTAAGCCAGACTAAATTAATAGTGCCAATATAGCTCACTCTGTTACGACTTATTAACGATTTGGCATGGTTGTTAGAAACAGTGTCTTTATGATATACTTCGGATGCCATGAATCCTCATCCAAAGACCATGATATATTCAACCAGAACAAAGCGGCCTCCCACAGCTCAGCCGCGAAGTCGCGTGAGAGCCGACAAGCGCACGGCGGAACGCCTCAGAATGCGCCTCCCGATCAAATATTGCATATTACCTACACAAGATAGGACCTTGATCGGCCGCGCGTACACAACGAGTTTGAGTGGACGCGGGCTTTCGTTTCAAGTCCCGTGGCGAATTCACCGAGGCACCGCCTGCCGGGTAATAATCCAGTTGCCCAACTCGCCAGAAGCGCTCACTTTCGAAGGCACCGTCACCCGATGCACGAAGCCGGGCACGGCGCCACTAAATACGCCATTCACTCTTGCTCTCGAGATCTCGCACGCTTTGGAGGACGCAGCGTTTGCTCAGTATTGCCATTTCGTTGCGACACAGGTGTTAACTAAGTACCTTCCGAAGTAACACTAGCACCGGCCTGATTTCGGCCACGAGCATGCGGGGGGTCAGCAGATGCACGACCGTCCCAAGATCGGATGGATCGGCCAGCTGCAAGAAAGTGCGCCCCAGTTTCTTCGCCCGGTCGAGTTTCGCCCGGCGCGAACGATCGATGAGCTCAAGGCAGCCAGCCACCTTGTCTATCGCGAGTATCTCAAGCGTAAGTATGTCAAGCCGCACGCCAGCCAGTTGAAGCTTTCGTTCTACCAAGCCCTCCCGACTACTGCCACATTCATCGCTGTCCATCGCCGTGCGGGCATTGTTGCCGCCCTGACCTTGATCGAGGATTCCCCATGCGGGTTGCCCATGGATGAGATCTACAAGACCGAGCTCGATGGCTTACGCCGCGCGAAACTGCACCTTGCCGAGGCGGGCTTGCTCGCCCTTGATGGAGAGCTATTCCGGCGCGGCACGTTCACGATGTTCCACGCGAAGAAGCTGCTGCTCACCCTACGCTTGTTCAAGGCGATGTTTGATTATTTGCGCAGTCAGACGGACGTTGACGAACTGGTCGCCTGCTTCAATCCAAAGCATCAAATTTTGTACGACTTCCTTCAATTGAAGGCGCTTGGCGGCCTGAAGACCTACGCCGGCGCGAATGGCAATCCGGCCGTGGCTCGGCACATCAATATCAGCGAAATACAGCGCCGAGGGCAATCACACGTCGCATACAAATTCTTCTTCGGTCGATCGAACCCGCCCAAACCGGACAAGCTCGTCCTCTCGCCTGCCGATCTGCGCGAGCTATTCGTTGTCCAATCCAATATTCTCCTCTCGGCCAGTCCAACCGAGCGGACGCATCTGCGCCGCTGCTATCCCGGCTACAATTTTGACGAGATCTTCCGGCCGGGTTACTCACCCTCGCGCACATCAGCCTGACACGCCTGCACGAGATTCAGCCCGCAACTGTGCGTCCGCCCGCGGCTATTAATCGAAACTGTGAGATTTTACTTGAAACTGACCGCGTGGTTTGGCTATACTTCGTGAATAGCTTTCCAAGGGTGCATTTCCTACGCAACTCATTGGAGGACAAGGCTGGTTTCAAGTCATGAAGTGTGCTGATTCCCGCAGAGCTGAACGGTTGTGTCTTTCCCTTCCGGTGCTGTACACCATCAATCTTCCGAACCAACAACTCAGCGGATCAGCACGCACGATCAACGTGAGCGGCGGCGGCGTTCAGCTGTCGATCTCGCAGCCTGTTCCTCCATCCACGCCCTGCGAAGTCACCCTCGCACTTCCGGATTCCATCGCACGCTTCACACTGAACGGTCACATCACGTGGTGTCGACCGTCCACCGCTCGAAGCGCGCGCTCGCGAAAGGTTGGCATCGCGTTCGTCTCGACGGAGACTGATCACGAGCCACACTTCGCTTCCTACTGCCACTTCATCGCGACCAAACTGTTCGCGAAATACTGCAGGATGCGAGCCCTCACATGAGCACACCATTCAGCCCAGCGATCGGGATCTTCCAGCAAGCCGTGCCCCAGTTTCTCAGGCCGGTGAGCTTCCGACTTGTGCAGACGATGTCGGAGTTCAAGGACGCGATGAACCTGGTCTATCGCGAGTACTTGAAGCGCGGCTACGTCCATCCGCATCCGTCCGAGTTGAAGCTGTCGATCTACAACGCGTTCACCACGACGAAGACGTTCATCGGCATCCATCCGCGCCAAGGCATCATTGCGACGATCAGCCTCGTGCAAGACTCGCCGTGCGGCGTGCCGATGGATGAAATCTACAAGACGGAGCTCGACGGCCTGCGCCGGCACCGGCTACAGCTTGCGGAAGTCTCGATGCTCTCGCTCGACAGTCGAATGTTCGAGCATCGCGCGTTCACGCTGTTCAATCCGAAGAAGATGTTGCTGACGCTGCGGCTCTTCAAGATCATGTTCGATTACGTCCGCACCTGCACGGACCTCGATGAAATCGTCGCGTGCTTCAACCCGAAGCACCAAAGCTTGTACGATCTGCTGCAGATGCAGCCGCTTGGCAGGCTCAAATCGTATTCGAGCGCGAACGGCAACCCGGCCATCGCCCGCCATATCAATGTCCGCGAGACCGAGCAGCGCGTTTCGTCGAGCCCGATCATCCAATTTTTCTATGGCAAGCCGCCGTCTCCAAAACGGTTCGGCCAGCCGCTTACGTTTTCCGAGCGGGATTTCGAAGAGCTATTCATCCAGACGACCGGCGTGGTTGCCTCCGCGAGCCCTTCGGAACTTGCGCACGTGAAGACGTGCTACCCAACCTACCGCTGGGACCGGCTCCTCGCCCAGTCCGCTTGCGTCCACGCCTGATCCATCCGCCGCTTGGCGGACACGACGGTTGCGCGCGCGGCCATGTGCTCCATCGTTGTCTAACACGTCACAGCCTACTCACGTAGGCTATAATGTCGGCAGTGACCATGTGTCGATGCCCATGACGTGGTCCGACACATCGAAGCGGCTTGTTCTCGTCGACGGAGAACGCGTCGTTTCCAATGGCGAGACGCTGCTAGCACACGCATGAGTCCTGGCGCATTCAACTACGATGACGCGGTCTCCGCAAACCGCGGCCTGATCTCATCCGAGGAACAGCGCACCTTGCGCGGCTCAACCGTCGCCATCCCCGGCCTCGGCGGCGTCGGAGGCGCCCACCTGTTGACCCTCACGCGGCTTGGCGTCGGCCGATTCGCGATCGCCGACGGCGATACGTTCGAGCTGCGCAATTTCAACCGCCAGGTCGGTGCGACGATGCACACTATCGGCGCGTCGAAGACTGCCGTCATGGCCGACCTCGCGAAGGCCATCAACCCCGAGCTCGCGATCTCGACCTTCCCCGAGATCGACGCCCGCAACGTCGACGAATTCCTCCGCGGCTGCCATGTCGTGATCGATGGGTTGGATTTCTTTCGCATCGATGCGCGACGGCTGCTGTTCCGGCGCGCGCGGGAGCTCGGCATTCCGGTCATCACGTGCGGGCCGCTGGGGTTCGGCGTTGCCCTGCTCGTCTTCATGCCCGACGGCCCCAGCTTCGACGACTTCCTCGATTTACGCGATAGCATGGATGAACGCGAACAGCTGCTGCGCTTCGCGGTTGCGCTAGCACCGGCCGCGCTCCATCTGCCGTACGTGGACTTCCATTACGTGAACCTTGCCGAGCGGCGCGGTCCGTCGTCGTCGATCGCGATCAACCTGTGCGCCGCGGTGGCGGCGACGGAAGCGCTGGCGGTGCTGCTCAAGCGCCGACAGCCGCTCGCCGTGCCGCGCTATGCGCAGTTCGATCCCTATCGCCTGCGGTTCCGCACCGGCGTGCTGCGAGGCGGCAACCGTCACCCGTGGCAGCGCGTGAAGCTGTGGTACCTCAAGCGACGGCTGCGACATGAACTCAACGGTCGTTGACGCGGCGATGATCCGCCGGCTGGTCGAGGCCGCGTTGCTCGCACCGTCGGGCGACAACTGCCAGCCGTGGCGCTTCGGGTGGGACGGCCGGCAGCTGGAGATTCGTTTCCTCGCGGACCGAGCGGCGTCGTTGTACGATGCGAACTGCGCCGCGTCGTGGGTCGCACTCGGCGCCAGCCTGGAGAACCTGCGCATCACGGCGCGCGCAATCGGAGCGACACTCAGCGAAGACATTTTTCCTACCGGCGGGGGCGGTCGGGGCGCGGCGCGCCCCGGCGGCCCGGCGGGGGGGACGAGGGCCGCGGCGCGCGCGCCCC
>OBEQ012198865.1_pt1 | contig 12987 bp, 13 predicted proteins | sample 1670901 | NCBI WGS metagenome assembly OBEQ01 (sample SAMEA104232315, study PRJEB22302) | groundwater metagenome | biome: forest; feature: aquifer; material: groundwater | place: USA | collected 2011-08-07 | depth 5.4 m
CATTAGAGTGAAATATATAAAATAAAATGAAAACAAAAGATAATAAAATAAAAAAGATTCGTGTAAGAATAGCTCCATCGCCAACAGGAGCATTGCATATTGGTACAGCCAGAGCCGCACTTTTTAATTATTTATTTGCAAAAAAAAATAAAGGTATTTTTGTGTTGCGCATTGAAGATACAGACTTAGAAAGGTCTGAACTAAAATGGACTCAAGATATAATAGAAGAATTAAAGTGGCTTGGCATAGATTGGCAAGAGGGTCCAGATATTGATGGTAAATACGGTCCGTATAAACAATCACAGAGATTGGATATTTATGAAAAATATATAAAAAAACTTTTAGACGAAAATAAAGCTTATTATTGTTTTTGTTTAGAGGACGAATTGGAGGCAATGCGTCAAGAACAGATGGCTAGGGGAGTGGCTCCTCATTATAATGGGAAATGCCTAAATCTTTCAAAAGAAGAAATAAGAAGGCTTTTAGATAAAAATAATGGGTTTGTAATAAGATTTAAAATTCAGAATAAAAAAATTAAATTTACAGATTTAATCAGAGGAGAAGTAGAGTTTAACGCTGGTTTGATGGGGGACATTATTATTGCTAAAGATTTAAAAACTCCTCTGTATAATTTTGTTGTTGTAGTTGATGATTATGAAATGCAAATAAGCCATGTTATTAGAGGGGAAGATCATATTTCAAATACTCCAAAGCAGATTTTAATGCAGGAGGCGTTGGGTTTTGACCAACCAATATATGCTCATTTGCCATTAATTTTAGCGCCAGATAAGACAAAACTCTCAAAAAGACACGGCTCTGTTTCTATTAGAGAGTATAGAGAGCAAGGATATCTGCCAGAAGCATTGGTAAATTTTATGGTACTTTTGGGTTGGAATTCAGGCACAGAAAAAGAAATATTTACTTTATCGTCCTTGGTTAAAGAGTTTTCTTTAGAGAAGGTGCAGAAGTCAGGGGCTATTTTAAATATTCAGAGACTGAATTTTATTAATGGTTTTTATATCCGCGAAAAAGCAATAGAAAAGCTAACAGAACTTTGTCTACCGTATTTAATTTCGGCAAAATTAATTAATGAGTACAGTGGCGGTTATAAAATTTTAGAAACGGAAGAGGAAATACTTTTAGTAACTTTACAAAAAATTATACAAGCTTATAAATCAAGATTGAAAAAATTATCAGAGATTGTAGAATTGACTGATTTCTTTTTCAAAGAAAAATTAGATTATCAAAAAGAAGTATTAAAATGGCAGCAGATGGGAGATAAAGATGTTAAGAATTCGCTTTTGGCGTCAGAAAAAATATTATCTGAAATTGAAAGTTGGGATTTAGATATAATCAAAGAAAAATTATTTGACGAAGCTATAGAATTCGGCAATAAATATGATTCAAAATTTCAAGAAAGAGGATATCTGCTTTGGCCGTTGAGAGTTGCCCTATCTGGCAAACAAGCATCAGCAAGTCCATTTGAAATTGCCGATATTTTGGGCAAAGAAAAAACCTTAAAACGTATAGCAAAAGCTATAAGATTATTGATGTAAAATTATCAAAGAAAATACAAAACTATGAACGAAAAAGGGTTTGTAAAAAATATTATTATTATAATTGTACTTTTGACAGTGGTGTTTTTGAGTCAGCAGACATATTTTAATAAAGTTGGGAAAACTCTCTATTTTCAGGCAGAGCCACAGATTAAGGTATATTGGGTAAAAGCTACAGATTGGTTAAAAAACAACATCTATCCTAAAGTGAGTGGGGAAGTGGAGTTAAAAAGAGCGATTATACAGCAAGAAATTAATAAACAAAAAAATAATATTGTACAAAATATTTGGGAGAAAATAAAAAATTATTTTGCAGATATTTTTTCAAAAGTTTCTGGTACACCTGTGCAGTAGGAGAGGAGATGTGTTGACATGCTCCCTTGATGGTATTACTATTAATATAATAGAGTTCGCATAATTATAGTTAAGAGAACCTTAGTATATGGAACGAAGTAAGATACCGATACCAAAGCATGTAAACGACTTTTTAGATTGGATAGATATTGAAAAAGGATTATCTTCCAAAACTCAGGAAAATTACAGAAGATTTCTTGAAAAGTTTTTAGTTTGGCTAAAAAATAATAATTTTGAAGGCATGCTTCCCCATCAACTTACTTCAGAGAATATTTGGGACTATAGGGTCTATTTATCACGCCATTCCCCCACTCATAACAACCAACCTCTAAAGAAGACTACCCAAAACTACTATTTAATCGCTTTAAGGGCCCTTTTAGGCTATTTTGTGGCCAAAGACATACTTTCTATGCCACCAGAGAAAATAACGCTTTCTAGACCCGATAAAGAGAGGACAGTGAATTTTTTAACCTTAGAACAGTTAAATAAGCTGTTTTTAGCGCCAGATGCCTCTACTATACAGGGTTTGAGAGACAGGGCTATTTTAGAGACTTTTTTTTCAACCGGGATGAGAATATCAGAATTAACCTCTTTAAACAGAGAGCAAATTAAAATCAAATCAGAAATGGCTGACTTGGAACTTGGAATTGTCGGGAAGGGCGGTAGAGCGAGAACTGTTTATTTTTCAAAAAGCACTGTGAAATGGTTAAAAAAATATCTTGATGCCAGGGAAATTAAAAATGATAAAGAGAAGGCTTTATTCATAAATTACAGTGGTAAAAAAAATTCACCTCGCAGATTAACTCCGAGAGCAATTGAAAAAAACTTAAAAAAATATATTATTTCAGCTGGTTTACCTATAACAACAACTCCTCATGTTTTACGTCATAGTTTCGCTACTGATCTTTTAACGCAAGGGGTAGACTTAAGGGTAATACAAGAATTTTTAGGACATAAAAATATACTTGCTACTCAAATATATGCCCATGTTACTAATAAAAGATTGCGGGATATTCATCGGCAGTTTCACAGCGGTAGAAATCTTAAAGAATAATAATCTGTGTTTCTTAACTTTATTGAAAGTTATTTTCCAAATCTACGCTGACGGCTATCAAATTCCTTTAAAGCTAAATCTAAATCTTGTTCTGTAAAATCTGGCCAAAGTTTTGGTGAAAAATATAATTCTGCATACGCCATTTGCCACAATACAAAGTTAGATAAACGCATTTCCCCACCGGGCCTTATAACAAAATCGGGATTTGGCAGTCCCGCGGTTGATAGATAATTCTCAAATAATTCTTCTGTAATATTTTCAACTGGTATTTTTTTCTCTACTATTTTTTTTACCGCTTGCAAAATATCCCATTTTCCACCGTAACTTACTGCCAAATTTAAATAGAGATTGTTATTATTTCTAGTTGCTTCTTCAATTTTTTTTATTGCTTGCTGACAAGATTTCGGTAGTCTTTCTTTTTGACCAATTATTTTTACTTTTACTCCATCTTTTTTGAATTTTTCAAGCGATTCTAATAATCCTTTTTCAAGTAATTCCATCAAATAATTCACCTCTACTTCGCTTCTATTCCAATTCTCTGTTGAAAACCCAAAAGCAGTGAGCACTTTCACTCCCCTCTTTTTGCACCATTCACAAACATCAATAATATTTTTATAACCTTGATAATGGCCTTTTAGAGAATCTAATCCCCTATTTTTTGCCCAACGTCGATTGCCATCAAGGAATAAAACTATGTGTTGTGGTATGTGTTCCATAAAGTTTTTTTCATTTCTTCGATTTGAATTGGCTGTTTTTGCTGATATTTTGCTATTATAAATCCGCAGGCAAAAGAAAGTAAGGTTAACAGTGCAACAACAGTAATCAGCATTATATCATTAAAATGGGTTTTGACAAAATCTTTTATTTTTGATAACATGCAATTATTAAATTAAAAAACAAATATGGCAAAAACTAAACAAGGAGGTTCATCTAGATTAGGCAGAGATTCAGCAGCCCAAAGACTTGGTATTAAAATTCATGCCGGCGAAAAAGTAAAAGTGGGCAATATTATTATTAGGCAAAGAGGTACAAAATATCTTTCTGGTAAAAATGTTAAAAGAGGGTCAGACGACACTATTTATGCTATGCGCGACGGCGTTGTTCGTTTCAGCACAAAGTTAAAAAAGCTTTTTGACGGTTCTCAAAGATTAGCAAAAGTTATAAATGTTGATCCTATTGTTTGATTGCCACCTTTATAAATTCTTTAAAAAGCGGATGGGGTTTTAATGGCCTTGATTTAAATTCTGGATGAAATTGACTAGCTAAAAAAAATGGATGTTTTGGAATCTCAATAATTTCTACTAAATCTTTTTCGGGATTTATTCCGGCTATTATCATTCCATTTTTTTCTAAAATCTCTTTGTATGCATTATTCAACTCATAACGGTGACGGTGACGTTCTGATATATTATATTCGCCATAGGCTTTATAACTTATTGTTTCAGATTTTAATTTACAATTGTAAGCTCCTAATCTCATTGTACCGCCATATCTCTTTTCTTTTAAGAGCCCTTTTTGTTCTGGCATGACATCAATTACAATGTTTTTTGAAGGTTTTTTAAATTCAGCTGAGGAAGCGTCTTTTAATCCACAGACATTTCTTGTAAATTCTATTACTGCCAATTGCATTCCTAAACATAATCCCAAAAATGGGATTTTATTTTTCCTGCAATATTCAATTGCCTTTATTTTTCCTTCCACTCCCCTATTACCAAAACCGCCGGGCACAATTATACCATCATAATTTTTCAGATTTTTTAAAGATTTGGTATTTTTTTCAAAATCTTCTGCAGATAACCAAGATATTATTGGCTTTCTGTCATAATGAAAACTGGCATGCTTTATTGCTTCAATTACAGAAATGTAAGAATCCATTAAAGTGAATTTTCCGCTTTCAAAGTACTTACCGACAATGCCAATCTCAATTGGTTTTGGAGAATTATTTATTTTATTTATAAGCCCCCGCCATTTTTTTAAATCGCTTGGGCGGGCTTTCAAACCGAATTTTTTTAAAATTCGGTTCCCCATATCATCTTTTTCAAAATTGAGCGGAACTTCATATATTGATTTAACATCTGGAGCTGAAATAATATCTTCTTGGTACACATTACAGTAAATAGATAATTTTTTCTTTCTTGGATCGTCTATGGGCGTTTCTGATCTAGCCAAAATTAAATCTGGTTGGATTCCGGCTTCATTTAAGTTTTTTGTTGCCTGCTGGGTTGGTTTTGTTTTCATCTCCCCAATACTTCCCAATACTGGTAAGTAACTCACCAAAATAAAAAGCACATCTTTGGGGTGCTGAAATTTCATCATTCTAGCTGCTTCTAGAAAAAGGAGGTTTTGATACTCTCCGACCGTACCGCCGATCTCTATGAGAACAAAATCGGCTTTAGCTTTCTTACCCGCTCTATTAATTGTCGCTATAACTTCGTTGGGAATGCCCGGAACAACCGATACACATTCTCCGCCATATTCTAAATTTCTCTCTTTATTTATTACAGATAGATATACTTTTCCTGTAGTCATGTAATTGTCTGTGTACACATTTTCATCTAAAAATCTTTCGTAGTTTCCTATATCTTGATCGCATTCTATGCCATCATCAGTTACAAAAACCTCTCCATGCTCAACAGGATTCATTGTGCCTGCATCAACATTGATATAAGGGTCAATTTTGATTGCTGTAACTTTAAACCCCTTACTTTTTAAAATTCTTCCTATAGAGGCTGTTGCTATGCCTTTGCCTATACCAGACATTACGCCCCCTGCGACAAAAATATATCGTGCCATAACATTTTCCCTAAATTAAATTTTTTCTTCTACAACAATTACCCTTATCTCAACTTCTAAATTGTGCTCCAAACTAATTTTTATTGAGAATTCTCCTAATGTCCTGATTGGTTCTTCTAATATAATTTTTGATTTTTTGACATCGTATCCCATTTCCTTTAACTTATCTGCTATTTTTTGGCTATTGATTGATTCAAAAAGTTGTCCTTCTTGGCCAACTTTAACTGGAATATTCAATTCTAATCCATCAAGGGTAGATGCTATTTCTTGCTCTTTTTTCAAATCTTCCTCAATTTCTTTTTCAATAGTCTCTTTTTTAGTTTCAAGCCATTTTAAAGCTTGTCTTGTAGCAGTTCTTGCTAAACCTTGAGGCATCAAAAAATTTCTGGCATGGCCATTTTTAACTTCTTTTACTTCGTATTTTTTCCCAAGATCTTGAACATCTTTTAGGAGAATTACTTTCATAATGTTAACCTTACTTTAAATTTTTAATTATTTCAAGCGCCTTGTCCAGTTGTGGGTCTTTCTGATTTTCAAAATCTTTATCTGTTAATTCTACTTTTATATCAGGGGTTAATCCCACTTCTGATATTGAGTTACCGTTTGGAGTTAGCCATTTGGCAATTGTTATTTTAAGCATAGAGCTATCTCTTAATTCTAATACTTTTTGGACAGAGCCTTTGCCAAAAGATTTTTCACCTATCAATTTAATGTTTCTATTGTCTCTTAATGTTCCTGCTAATATTTCAGAAGCAGAAGCTGAACCTTGGTTTATTAAAACAACCATTGGATATTCAGAGAAGTTAGCGTTACCCTCTGCTTTGTAATATTTTTTATCTTTATCTTTACCAAAATTTTCTATTGTTACAACTTGTCCTTTCTTCAAAAACCAACCTGCTATATCCTGTGAAACTTCAAGGTATCCGCCCGGATTATTCCTTAAATCTAAAATAATTTTTTGGGCAGGACTTGTTAAAATTTCTAATGCTATTTTATTAAACTTAGATGATAGTGATTGGTCAAATAAATATATATGGATATAGGCAATATTTTCGTCTTTTAGCTCCCAATCTATGGAGGGGATGTCGATTGTGCTTCTTGTAATTTTAATATCTTTTGTATCTTTCCAGCCATCTCTAAAAATTGTTAAAGTTACTTCTGTCCCATTTTTACCTCTAATCAAATTTACGGCCTCCTCAATACTCATATCATAAGTGCTTTTACCGTCTATTTTTATTATTATGTCGCCTGCTTTCAACCCTGCTTTTTGCCCAGGAGTATTTTTTAGAGGAGAAATTATTGTAAGCTGATTTTTTTTCAATCCCACTTCTACTCCAATTCCATCAAAAGAACCAGAAAGATCTTGCTCAAATCTTTTAGCTTCTGTCGGATCAAAAAAGCTGGTGTAGGGATCATCTAAAGATTTCGCCATTCCGGAAATTGCGCCATATATTATTTTTTGCGTATCTAATTTTTCAGGGTCAACAAAGTTTTTTTGAAGTTTATAATAAGCATCCCAAAAAAGAGAAAGATCAACATTCTCTGGAGCGCAGATCGGGCAAACAACTTGTTTTTGACCAACATAAAATCCTACTCCGAAAACGAGTAAAAAAGATAAAACTAATCCAAAAAAGAAAAATATTCTTTGTTTATTGGATATCATATGATATGGACTTTAGTATTTATACCAAAAAATATTTTATAAAGCAATATAATAGCTAACCCAAATTATTTTTATTGCTGGACTCTGATCTCTTTAACTTTTTTAAGCATTGCTGGTAATTTTTTAAAATTTTTTTGGAACTCTTGCATCATAGCTGGAGCGCGAAGAGCGGCCGCGGGATGAAACATGGGCGCCACAAACCAATTATTTGCTTTAAAAAGCTTTCCTTGGTCGCGTGTTATTTTGGCAGTCGGTAAAAAATAATTCATTGCAAAACGCCCCAATGGAACAATGACTTTCGGATTTATTATTTCAATTTGACGCGTGAGATATGGTTTGTATTTTTCTATCTCCTCTGGCAATGGATCCCTGTTTTCTGGAGGTCGACGCTTTATAATGTTGGTAATATAAACATTTTCTTCTTTCCAGCCAAGTTCGCGAATCATTTTTCGTAAAAGTTGTCCAGAACGACCAACGAATGGCCGTTTTTGTTCATCTTCTGATACGCCCGGAGCTTCGCCAATAAAAATCACTTCGCAATCAGGATTTCCTTCACCAAATACCAAATTAGATTTAAGTGGAAGATTTTTATCGTCAATAATTTCTTCTTTGAGTTTTTGTAAGACAAAAATTTTATCCATTTTAAACAATAATCTGGTGCCAATAGCTTGATTATAAAGATAATTCAAGGGAATCAAAAAGATTTGTAGTAACTTTCTGTTGTGCTACTACAAATATCTTGCAAATCTTTTGACAATGAATCACACAAATCTTTAGCTTGAACATCAGAATGAAAATAAGAAATAAAATCTTTTACTGCGCCGATAATGCAATTTGATTTAGCCTCAAAACTTTTTCCTAGGTCGCAAATAGATTTAGTTTTTATAACATTACTTGTGGTACTTCCAGAAGCATCTCTGCCTAAACTTTGAAAACAAATGTTAACAAATCCTGTATCAGACTTTTGGCAAAGATCGAAAACTTTATTAAAATCCCTATTGTTGACTTTTAACATATAAGAAGTCTGCATTAAATAACAAACACTTTTGTATTTTTGATCTACAGCACTACAGGGGTACAAGGGCTCGCTTGGTTTTAAATATTTGGTAAAATGGTTTTTATTGTCTGTAATTATATTTTCCATAAAAACACCCGAATAACAGGAATTTTTCTCCCATGTATCATTTAAACTATCGCACATTTCTAAAGATTGAAATAATTCGTCGCCGGTAAGACTCATAACCCCATGACCAAGCCCGTGAATACAATTATAGTAATCAAAAGAATAATTAGCTTTGCCGTTAACATCTTTACAAATATCGTTGATTTGGCTTAATAAATTATCTCTTCCAACTTTTTGTGCAATGCCCTCCATTACGCCATGGTAATATCCTGACCAGCAAAAACTATCTCCATGGCTATAAGCTTCACTTACCGTGGGATATTTTTCTACCGCCACATTTCCAATAATATGGACCAATGGATGGCATTGAGCAACTACGTAACTATTTTGATTATACCTTGCGCGTAAATCTTCAAAGGTTACTTGCACGCCGCTATTTTTTACCAAATTTTGATAGTATTTTTGATAACAATCAAAATCCATGGAATCAGCTCCTTCACAAATTTTTTGTAATTCTGCTATTTTACTAACTTGCGCAATAGTTGAACCTTTAATATTAGATAGCCCAAGCGAGGGATTTTGTATTTCTTTTATACTTTGTTCAATAAATTCTTCTACGAGAGGAGAGAGTACTATTTGGTTATTCTGGCTAATGGGTTGAATAGTATTGGAAACTGTATTTAGCGTATATAAATAGTAAACAGAACTAATTAAAATTATTGATGCTGTTAAAAATAAAAATTTTAATCGGCTTAATTTCATGCTTTTCAAACTTTACCTGTTCTGCTGAAAATCAAATGAAGTTACATTAGTACTGCCATCCTTACCTACCACACTGAATTCAATCTTGGCGAAGTTTAAGCTGAAGCTGTCTGTCGGAATATCCACGGAACTTCCGATTTGGTAGCTTGATATTATAACATCAGTAAACTTTATTTTTATGAATTCCTGTTGATCTTTACCTGGCTTACGGACAGTAAGAACTGCTTCTTTAATATGCTTACCCGTCACTGCATAGAGCATAAGTGAAGGCGAGGACTTATCTATTCGCTTCGTCATAGAAATGTCATGGACGCTTACCTTGCCAGTTCCTCTGCCTCCAATAATGCCGGAATTGGTTGCTCCCCAGCTAAATGAATCGATATCTAATTCGCCCTTATGTCCTTTGTCAGTTGACTCGCCATCAATGCCATCGAGTTTCAAAAAATAATCAATCTGGGCTCCGATTACTGTTGGCACTTGGAACACACCTTTAAAATTACTTACTGCTTTGCTTCTGGCGACGTTCAATGTTATAAAAGTGACCAAGAGTGCTATAGTGATTAACGCTATAATTATCTTTTTTGAAAATAATAGTGTTTTTGTCATATATTAAAAATTAATTTCACTTTATAAATCAGTTTATATCAAAGCATTTTTCATGTCAAATGCAGTGGACCCACGGGGAATCGAACCCCGCCCTCTTCCATGCCATGGAAACGTAATGCCAATTTACTATGGGCCCTAATACTATATATATATTAATATTTTTTTACAAAAAATTCAAACTCGAAAATAAAAAAGCTTTCTGCTAATGAGCGAAAGCTTATGTCATCTTATTGTTTGTTCTTTATAGTCAAAGAACTTTCCGCGTATTGTTTTTTTTCTGAAAGTTACTTCAATTTGAACTACATTTACACTTTCAACATCAAGGCCAAAAACAGAAACCACAATAATTTCACCGTGGCCTAATGGTTCATCTTTTGTATAGTCTAATTCAAACAAGTTTTCTACAAAATGATACAGGACTTCATAGTGGGACACGCAAATAAGGTTTAAAAATGGTTGTTGTTTTACAAGTGCAAGTAAGTACTCGACAATCTTTGCAAAATATTCAAAGAATCTTTTATGTATTTCTGATATAGGTTCAATTATATTTGGATCTTCAAATCTGGGATCAATACCACATGCTATAGATAAGGCTCTCATTCCGCCCTTTGCTATATACTCATCAAAGAGTTCTTTGCCTCTTTTTTTATCTCTTGCTATAGCGCCTTGAATAGACGATGCCTCTTTAATTATGCCACGATATCCTATTATTTTTGCAATAATATCTGCCGATCCTTTAGCCCTTACCATTGGAGAAGTGATTATAACCACACTTGAATTATCATCAAGAAGTGATTTTATCGAACAAGCGCTTTTTACGATAGTTTTTATTCCATTATGTGTTACATCCGGATACACATCAGTGTACTCGGATTCACCGTGGCGAAGCAATATCACTCTGCCTAAGAATCGTCTTGCCATAGTAGATCCTTCCAGAAAAAACTAATTTCAATGTACTGGAGGCATGATAACACAAATAATATAAAAATAATAGTTATTACCTTGAATTAAGAAATGCAAGTTTTGGATCTTTATTTTTAATTTTGGCTACGGCTTTGTGAAAAAAAGTTCGCCAGAACACTATGTGTATGGCTCATTTTTTTCACTTCACCTCGCTTAAAAATTAAATAATAAATATCTCAAAATCATTTCATAATTCAAGGTAGTAAATTTTCATGATATATGTTAAGTTTACTTTAGAAATAGCACCTAAACAATTAAGTATGGAGTAACAAAAGATGAAGCTTCGTGGGATTGATTTTGGAAATGTTCTTGGCGCCTCTGGTGTTCAGGGATTCTTCGGAGAAGGCTACTGGTTCCATAAGTTGTGGGGTCCATTAGGTCCCAAATTAGACGATATTACATTTGTGTCAAAGACAGCAACGCTTTTCCCTCGCAAGGGTAATATGTCTCTTACGCGACGTTACACGCCTAAGAATCCGTTTCCTGGGTGCGTGAAAGCAAAGCTAAGACGTGGCGTGATGTTAAACGCTGTTGGCGTGAGTAATCCAGGTATTGGCGCATTGCTGGCAACTGGCCAATGGCAGAAACGCACAAGACCGTTTTTAATTTCAATTATGTCGCTTGCGGATAAGCCACGGCGACGATTGGAAGAACTTCGCATTATGGTGGATATGATCGGATTTTGCAAGGATGATTTTTCTGCGCCATTCGGTTTGCAGATTAATCTTTCTTGCCCAAATATCGAGAAGATTCGTCGATTAGTTCGTGCGGATCATGTCGGCGAATCTTCAAAGGTTCTTGATGTTGCTAGTGAGCTCGGCGTGCCGTTGATGCCAAAGTACAGCATTGCCTCGGCACCAATATCAGCCATTATGGAACTGAACAATCATCCTAACTGTGACGCGATCTGCGTTTCCAACACTTTGCCGTTTGGGTGGAAAGGGATTGATTGGCAGAAAGTTTGGGGAAGTAAAACATCTCCGCTTGCAAAGTTGGGAGGCGGTGGATTGTCTGGAGAGATACTTCGTCCTTTAGTATGTGAATGGATCATGCGCTTGCGTGAAGCTGGATTTACTAAGCCAATCAATGGTGGCGGAGGCATTCTCTGTCCCGAAGATGTAAGGCACTATCACAATGCGGGCGCTTCTTCTATCTTTTTGGGGACAGTCGTTCCTTTTGCTTCGTTCTGTCCATGGAAGTGGAGAGTGGAGCCGATTATCAACCAAGCAAACAACCTAAACTGGAAATAAAAAATGAATTGATGAAGGTATACAACCATGCCGCTCATTGAATCTCTATTTTTGAGATTCTAATGAGCGGCTTTTTTTTTTATTTATGCGCCCAGCAGGACTAGAAACCTGTCGTCGCTTCGCTCTTCCTTCAAAACCCTCGGTTTTGAATAATTTCCTACACGGGAGGGAATCCTCCCTCCCGACCCCTCCCTCAGGTTCGAGTCCTGAAAGCACAAATAAAAAAGCCCCAAAATTGGACTTTTTTATTTATGCGCCCAGCAGGACTCGAACCTGCAACCAATTGCTTAAAAGGCAACTGCTCTACCATTGAGCTATGGGCGCATGCTCCGATAACTATAATCCTTCTTTTTTTAGTTGGTCAAGCAACTCTTTTTGTTTTCTTGATAATTTCTTCGGAGTTTTTATTTTTAATTCAACATATAAATTTCCCTTTCCATATCCTCCAAAGTGCGGAATCCCCTTTCCAGAAATTTTAAAAACCTTTCCCGATTCGGTTCCTGCTGGTATATCTAGTAATATTTTTGTATTTTCTAATGTCAAAACTTCAATTTCATCTCCTATCGCTGCCTGTGAAAAACCAATCTGGACTAAGGTGTATAAGTCATCTCCCCTTCTTTCAAATATATGATGTTTTTTTACAAATATTCTTACATAAAGATTCCCTGTCTTTCCTCCCTTTTTACCTGCTTCCCCCTTTCCTTCAATTTTTATTACCTGATTTGTGTCAATGCCATTTGGTATAAAAACATCAATTGTTTCTTCTCCTTTTGTCCTGCCTTGTCCCTTGCATACATTGCAGGCTTTTTCTGGGCTTGTTCCTTCGCCTTGGCACGCCGGCCAGACAGTAATTGTTGTGTAAG
>OBEQ010637069.1_pt1 | contig 12986 bp, 10 predicted proteins | sample 1670901 | NCBI WGS metagenome assembly OBEQ01 (sample SAMEA104232315, study PRJEB22302) | groundwater metagenome | biome: forest; feature: aquifer; material: groundwater | place: USA | collected 2011-08-07 | depth 5.4 m
TATCGCTGTCATATTTTATTGTGCTAACCGTGGCTTTGCGAACTGCATTATCGGGATAATGAACAACAGACGATGGGTCTGTCACAGTCAGATCAAGATCATTCACAAGCCCGCCTTGGGCATTCGGCGACCCTGGATAATCGGTCCAGACAAGGTTGGCCTTAAGAGGCTTGCTTGAGTCAGTAACATTGATCAGGTAAGAGGCATTTCCTCCAGTGCTCAAGCCCGTCTGGTTATCGGCATAAAGGATATTGAACGGCGCAACAGGATAAACCCCATTGCCAAGATTCACTCTTCCCCATCCCTCGACGTTATTCGGCACAGTGGTTGTGATCTCCTGAGTAACTCCAAAGCCGTACTGCCCAGGATAGATGTCGGTGGCGCTATTAATCAAAGCAGCTTTAATAAGGGCTGCAGAAGGTGTCAGGCTCATGAGATATTCCCTCATAAGAGCGGTGGTGCCCGCAGTAAGAGGAGTTGCCATACTGGTTCCGCTGTCCCACATGTAATAAGAATTGTAATTAGTGCCTGTTATGAGGGATGATCTTGTCGAGAGTATATTTGTTCCAGGCGCAACGATATCAGGCTTGTACCTTCCATCGAGCGTCGGCCCTCTTGAGAACTGAAGGCGGCCATGCCTCCAGCATTGTTAGAGACATGGTCGGAATAAATCGGATTTGTCGAGAACAAGTACGCCCCTGGCCCGGTTACCCATGAAACCGCTCCATACGCAGCATCAATACCAGCGCCACTGGGCCTATACCCCTCGGAAGCGCCGACTGTGAGGCAGTTTTTTGCAGTCCCAGGAGCACCAATGTTGTACAAATCAACAACTCCATCTCCGTTCAGGTCTGCTCCATTATTGCCTGCTGCAAAAAGGATCAGAAAATCCTTGTGGCTCCACATGTATTGATCAACTGCGGTGGATTGGCCAGTATACGTACCTTGCACATTGCTTCCCCAGCTATTTGTATGCAGATTTGCCCCCGCCGTCTGGGACTGACTGAAGAGGGTGTTGAGGTCTGGCGGTATGCCTGTGAGCTGGCCTGTAGCATTATTCTCCAACGCCTGAAAAACAAGATTTGCTTTCGGAGCGATACCGGCAAAACAATTCGATGGAAAATAATTCGTTGTGGAATTACATCCAGACGTCATCCCGTTTCCAAGCACCGACCCCGCTACATGTGTTCCATGCCCACTGTTAACATCACTGGTGCCGTCTCCAACAAGGTCAATAAGAGAAATCACTCGCGAAAATCCAGCTCCGTCTGAAAAATCAAGATGCAGCGTAGCAATGTTGCCTGTATCAAGCCCTGTATCAGCAATGCCAACCGTCTGACCTGCTCCGTAGAGTCCATGTGAATCGCGGGGGGTTCTCACATTCATCACATCTGTTGAAACATTGTTGAACAACTGCCATTTGGGTTCTGGCTCGATCCATTTTATGCCTGTTATGTACGATAAGTCAGGTATTTTTTCTGCGGGGATTTCGATCTTCATGGTAGTGCCCCATTCTGTCGTAACCGTATCCAGTATAGTCGCACCCGTTCCGTTTATCATTGTCTTAATACTATTCAGATCTTCGCCAGGAAAGACGGAAATGTGGAGCCTCACAGGAGGGCTGGCAACCGGAAGTATTGTTCTTTCAGTATATGTCTTATCAAGGGCATGCTGGCTTACCTTGTAGGAAGGCTGAAAGATTCCAAGCCAGCGAACATGGGCAAGCCCTCTTACGGTACCCTCCTTGGATGTATCCATCTTTACGATAAATGCAAAATCAGGGATATAATCGAATATTTTAACTCCAACATCCTCAAGGGCTTTTTTCCAGGAAGCTTCGATTGGAGCATCAAATTGAACAATGTAATATCCAACTCCTCCTGCTCCATAAGTCTGAATGTTTGCACTCCCCTTGCCATGGATGGCAGGGACTTTAACTAATGGATCGAAGTGCTCATGGGCAAGCCGTATTTCAACGTCGTCGTGCTTAGCCTGTTCCTGTACAGATTGGACTGACTGAGGTGTGAGCGCACGGATCGACGGATCGGCAAAGACCGACGATGCAAACAAGAATAGAAAGATAATAGAAGAGACAAATGCGGTCGACCGTCTCATATTTTCCCTCCTCATGAGAACGAGTTATTTGTCATTTAAGAGTGGTCCCCAAAACTGCATTAGTCTAATGAGACAATGGTTTTTTGTCAACAACGGTCTGATCAACGGTCTGATCTGTCGCCACATTTGAGACTCAGTGGGTGCTGCGTTATCTACACGCAAGTTTCCAGTCGAAACATAGTGTAGGGGCTGAATCCCAAGGCCCTCGGGTAGGAAGAAGGACTGTTGCGTTATGGCACTATCCTCCTCCTTTTTCGTCTTTTTCTCCGCACCATGCATTACTATTTTGCGCATGCCACCGACTTCTCAACGCGTTTCACAAAGCTGCAGCGGTTGGTCAGGCGTCGGATTGGAGAGTTTCCCGGCCGGTCACTTCGGGACTATCCTGTATATCTTGTCGTCTCCCGGTTTAGGCGTGCCCCTGCCGTCGCGGTTGTTGCTGAGGAAATAAAGCGCACCGTCCGGCCCTTCAACGACATCCCGGAGCCTGCCGTATTTCCCTTCGGAATAATCCGATGCGAACCATCTTTCGATTCGCGTTACCTTTTCCGGGTCCTTTCCCAGTCTTATACGAATGAGGGCCTGACTCTTCAGTGTGGCCACGAAGAGGTCGCCCTTGAGGTGTTTGAGGAGGTCTCCCCTGTAAAAAGTAATGCCTGATGGAGGCGTCGTATGCTTCCAGACGATTATGGGATCGATGTACTGTTTCAGCCTCGGCGCGCCGATGACCTCGGGCCAGCCGTAATTGCCGCCTTTCACTATGATATTGATTTCATCATTTGCAAAATGGCCGAACTCCCCCGACGGTCCGTGTTCCGACTCGAAAAGTCTGCCTGTCACGGGTTGCCAACTGATCCCCTGCGGGTTCCTGTGGCCATATGAGTATATAGGCGACCCTTTGAAGGGGTTATCGGAAGGGATTTCTCCTTCCGGGTCCAGACGCAGAATTTTTCCGCCAAGGGATGAAAGGTCCTGGGCAAGTCCGGACTTGAATGTCTCACCGGTTGTGATGTAAAGCATACCGTCCGGCCCGAAGGCGATCCTTCCGCCGTCGTGGAAGGTCCCGCCTGGGATATTATCGATGATGACCTTTTCAAACGTGCCGGTATCGCCGTTGTCCTTCAGCCTTATCACCCTGTTATAGGGTTTGCCGTTTTTATTATATGTATGCATCGCATAGATAAACGGTTTCGAACGGAACCCGGGGTGAGCAGCCAATCCCATGAGTCCGCCTTCTCCGATATGAGCTACGTCCAAGGCGGCGTATGGTTTGTTTTGTACCCTTCCATTTCTTATCAGGCGGATGACGCCCTTTCGTTCACTCACCAGCGCCCTGCCATCGGGCAGAAAAAGCAGCGACCATGGTATATCTAGATCTTCGGCCCAGACCTCGACCCGGACCCCGTCGCCATCAGGAAGAAAGATGTCCTCAACAGTCTGAGGGCTTTTTCCTTCTATCTGCGTGCATGCCGCAGGGGAGGAAAAAAGGAGGATGACGACAAGCATTATCGGAAATGCCCTCAAATCGTTCGCTCTCACAGGGTAGTTTTCCCTGTATAAAAAGTACTTTTTTGTATCTTATTTTGCGACATGGACTATTTTGCCACTTTATTCTTGCCGCTGCATGCAAGATAGAGATCTCCATCGGGAGTCGCCACCATATTTCGAACCACTCCGCCTCCGGAGGGAATCGGCCGGCTTGAAAATGAGACGGTTTTCGGATCGAATCTCACAATCGTATTGGGAGTGACGCCCGATTCGCTGTACCAGACTTTGCCGTCAGGGGTTATCGCTATAGCATAAGGCCTGGAACCCCGGCCGCCCGGTGAAGGCCATTCCTCTGCCTTGCCGTCTATCGGGTTGAGACGACCTAATCTCCCACCTGAAAAGTCTGTGTAATAAATGTTGTCGTCGGCCGCTATTGCCAGACGTCTTGGCCGGGCGTCCTTGGGAAGGGGATATTCCTTGATAAGCATAGTGTCCGGATCGGTGCTCGCAAGTTTATTGGCGCCGAGCTCACAAAAAAGCGGGATGCCTTTTGAATTAACCGCGATCCCATAGGGCCGGGCATCCGGTGTGGGTAACGGTTTGACCTTAATGTCTCCTGTTTTGGGGTTTAGCCGCCCTACCATGTTGCCCGCCTGCACGGTAAACCAAAGAATGCCTTTCCGGTCAAAGACAGGGGTGTGCGGGTCATGGGCTGCCTCCGGGAGTTTATATTCAGTGATCTTACCGGTTGTCGGATCGAGCCGGCCGATATAACCCTTGAAATTGGCAGTAAACCAGATATTCCCCTCTTTATCTGCCACGAGCCCGTGGGGGCCGGAGTTGGCGGTCTTCAAGGGATATTCCTTGATTTCGCCTGTTTTTGGATTTAGCCTGCCGATAGTATTCGACCCCATGCCTGTATACCACAGCGAGCCGTCAGGTCCCAGAGCCGGATCATGAGGGAAGGAATTTGGCGTAGGGAGGGTCCATTCTTTAATAGTGACCGAAACCGGATCGGCGGCAAACAGTGCAACCGGTATCGCAATAAGAATAAGTATGTTCAAAAGAAATTTGTATCTCATCTTATTACCTCCGAAGAAGTTTTATCGCCTGGATACAATTGAAGTATACAATGGCCGGAAAGGGCTGACAAGGCCGCTCAGTCCGCAAAAGAAAAAAGGGCCCTGACTAACAATTATAATTTGAGATTATAATTTCAAGTTGACATATTATTAAATTTAAAGAAAATAGAAGTATGCGGTCAAGCAGCATATGGATAATCGTGGCTCTGTTTGTTTCGATGATATCGCCGATTACAGCCCATGTTACTATCTCGTCACATAATCAGGGGAAGTGCATTGCATCACTCGATGTCTGTAATGCCTCCGGTTCCCTCATATCGGCCAATTCAGAGATCCCGGCCCTCTATGAATCCCCCCGCACGCCGTTGCCTTTGGCGTTTTCAGGGTTTTTGGAAAGCGATGATCCATTTTTTTCTACTTCCTTTTTTCCCGATCTGATAGAGCAGCCCCCGCGAGTTTAATCTCCTTTCAGAAGCCGACAGTCAATTAATTTTGCCAGTAAGGCATCAGTATGCCTGAGCCGGGATGTGCTTTATGTTTTCCCCTCTGTACGACAACTTGTTGTTGACGGAGACTGTGCAAGAATGCACAGTGAACAAAATAACTATTTGAGGCAATAACTACCATTATGAAAAATAATCTAATCATTGGCTTATTGATGCTGAGTATTGCACTGTTGCCGGGGCTGGCAATGCCGGCAGAAACGCGGGAAAATAAGGAAAAAACAACGACTCTCGATGAAATTATTATTACAGCCCCGCCTATGGAGACGCCGCTGGAAACGACATTTGACCCGAAATCTCCTCAGCAGCCGCTGCCTGCTCAGGATGGAGCGGCTTTTCTCAAGAATGTGCCGGGCATGAGTGTTATCCGGAAAGGCGGGACTGATGGTGACCCCGTCTTCCGTGGCATGGCAGGGTCGCGTCTTGGCATCCTGCAGGACGGAGAGAATCTTCTCGGTGGTTGCGGAATGAGGATGGATCCGCCGACTGCCTATATTTATCCTGAAACATATGACCGAATAACAGTTCTGAAAGGACCGCAGTCGGTCATATACGGGCCTTCCAACTCTGCCGGTGTGGTTTTATTCGAGCGGGACAATAAGCGTTTCGAACAACCCGGCGTAAAGTTTTATGGCAGCGTCGTGGGAGGAAGCTTCGGACGACATGACGAGCTGCTCGACGTCACAGCAGGCATCCCGCTTTTTTATATTCGCGGGATAGGGTCATACTCGCATTCGGATAACTACAAGGACGGCGACGGAAAGGAAGTGAATTCCAAATACAGCCGCTGGAGTGCCGGAGGGGCCGTAGGCTGGACCCCAAATAATGATACACTCCTTGAATTTCATACTACGCAAAGCGACGGGGAGGCCGCATATGCGGACCGGACTATGGATGGAGTCAAATTTGCCCGCCAGAATTACGGACTGAAGTTTGAGAAAAAGAACCTTGCATCGTGGCTCGACAAAGTAGAGGCACAGGTCTATTACAACTACATAGATCATGTAATGGACAACTTCAGTCTTCGTCTTTTTGTTCCGACAGCGTCGATGCCGAATCCCTCCGTCAACAATCCCGACCGGGAGACAATAGGCGGCCGCCTGGCTTTCACGGTTCATCCTTTTGCTATGACAAAGGTGATACTCGGCATGGATGCCCAGACGAACAAGCATACCTTCCGGTCTACCATGAATGAAAATACCAAGCCGTATGAATCAATGGCCCGTTCGGCGGACGCCCAATTCAATCAAATAGGCTTATTTGCCGAGGGGACGCAGTATTTCGGCGAAAACGATCGTCTAATAGCAGGACTTCGCGGCGACTGGTGGAGTGCAGAGGACAAGCGCAAGATGCTCAGGCTTTCCATGACGTCAAGCGTGCCCAATCCGACAGCCAATTCAAAGAGAGATGAAACTTTGGCAAGTGGATTTGTTCGCTATGAACATGATTTCGCAGCTGTTGGCGCAACGCCCTATATAGGTGTAGGACACAGTGAGCGATTTCCCGACTACTGGGAGCTGGTTTCCGCAAGCAGGGAAGGCCCCACACCTTCTGATATCAGTGCCTTTGATACGACCAGACCGGAAAAGACGACCCAGCTGGATTTAGGAGTCACCTGGAAGTCGGGCAGTTGGTCAGGCTTTGTCGCAGGCTTTGCTAATAAAATAGATGACTTTATTCTGATTCAATCTAACGTGGCGCGTACTTCACCTACTAGAACGGTGAGCATCGTACGCAATGTCGATGCCACCACACTGGGAGGAGAAGCCGGACTGCGATATGCATTCACGCCAAACCTGAATCTTGATACCAGCATTGCCTATGTGCGCGGTGAAAATGATACTGAACATCAGCCGCTGGCGCAGATTCCTCCGCTTGAAGGCAAGATAGGATTGAATTGGGAAGCTAAGACATGGGTTGCAGGATCGTTGCTGCGACTTGTCGCATCCCAGAACCGCTTTGCAGTCAACGAGGGAAACATCGTCGGTCAGGATATTGGCCGCTCATCGGGCTTTGCAGTTCTTTCGCTTAATGGTGGATGGAAGCCCATTAAGGGCCTCCTCGTTGCAGCAGGAATTGACAATCTTCTGGACAAGACATATGCGGAACATATCAGCCGCTCGGGAGCTGTGGTTCCCGGATTTGAGCAGACGACTCAAGTGAACGAGCCTGGGCGTACTTTCTGGGCAAAGGTCAGTTATAAATTCTAGATATGTGGTTCATCAGTTTTGGTGAAAAGATACTGGGGGCAGAATGCATGGACATAGAGTTCATGCATTCGCCCCGGTGATTTGGGCGATCGGCTTGCATGCAGTTATCCTCTCAGCGGCACCGCTGCTCGACAGGTCTTCCCATAAAGGAGGCAACGAAACAAAATGGATTGGCTTAAATTCGCAATAGATTACGGGATAATTGGAGTGTTATCACTCCTGAGCCTGATCGCCTTTGCAATCGCGATCGAAAGGCAGCTTGTATACAGGAACATCAAAACGCATGAGTTCACCGACAAAAAGTCTCTCGAGATGGAACTTACAAAGAAACTCCACATAATTGCGACAATCGGAAGTAATGCGCCTTATATCGGGCTGCTCGGGACTGTGCTCGGCATAATGCTGATTTTTTATACCATGGGCAAAGAAGGGTTCATGGATACCGGCAAGATCATGGTCGGCCTCGCGTTGGCGCTCAAAGCCACTGCCGTCGGGCTTCTTGTCGCAATCCCTTCCGTGGTGTTCTATAACTTCCTGTTGAGGAAGGTGAAGGTCCTCATCATGCAGTGGGAAATAAGGAACAATAAGACATGAAAGAGAAAGAGTTCGATTACATTAATGTCATCCCTCTCGTCGATGTGATGCTGGTCCTCCTTACGATCGTCCTGACCACATCCACCTTCATTGCATCAGGTTCCGTGCCGGTCGAACTCCCGAAGGCTTCGAAGGACCGGCAGGAAATCGCGAGGACCCAGATCATAGAAATAGACAAGAGAGGGGCCATATACGTAAATTCCAGTCCGGTGAGCCTGGATGGACTGAAGGGCTGCATGAGAAGTTTCGATAAGTCCCTGCCGGTAGTAATACGTGCGGACAGGGACATCGCTCTCCAGGTCTTCGTCGATGTCCTCGACATAGTCAAGAACCTCGAATTCAGGAAGGTGAGCCTTCAGACGGAGGAGAAGAGGTGAGCTATCAATCAAGAGGAATTCAGCTTTCGGTCTTCATCCATGCCATGGCCATCGGACTAATTGCAATGAGCGGGATGACGTTCCCGGTGAAATCGAAAATCATGACTATTGATTTCAGCGTTAACGACTCGTGCGATATAAGGGACGCCTCCCGGAAGTCCCCGCCGGCGATTCAGGAGAAAGAAGAGGTCGTTGCAAAGAAGGTTGCCCATCCCGCTGAAAACATCTCAAAGCCTGAGACAAAGCAGGAAAAAATTATCGAACGGCCTTCTGCCCAGGTGCCTGCATCATCGGAAAATCAGGCGCCTGTTATGGGCCAAGAGCAGAAAAGGATTGAACCGGCGCACACTCTAAAAGATACGCACGAGCAGGCAGGCAGGTTCGCATCGGCTCGAAACCCTTCCGCATCCGCACCGGGGAGTTCTGAAAACGGCGCCGAAAAAAGGGAAGCAGTGTATATCAAAGAAAGCTTTACTTATATCAGGGATTCCGTCCAGAAAAAAATGGAGTACCCAAAAATGGCGAGAAAGATGGGATGGGAAGGAAAGGTCGTTCTGGCCTTCACGATACTTTCGGACGGGAATGCAAAAGACGTGACCGTGAAGGAAAGCTGCGGGATAGATATCCTTAACAATAGTGCTGTCGAGGCGGTGAAAAAAGCATCGCCTTTTCCGAAGCCGCCCGCCGAGGCGCGGATTATCCTGCCGGTTGTTTTCAAATTAAATTAAAACAGTCTGCTGAAAGCTGGTTAATATCGGCACGCGTTTTCTTCTTTTCCATGCCTCAGAGTAGCATGTCCGCTCAAGCATGGCAACACCTGGAATATTCAAACTGACCCACTACATAAAAACATTGTCGCTTGACTTCCATGGTAACTCATGACTACCCTAAAGAAAAAGTGCCGCAACTCATAACAGAGACTCCGGTGCGGTGATATATTCCTGTGGAGGAAATGAAGTTGAAGGTTAACCGGAAGCAATCCTTAAGGCATTTTTGCCCTGGAGATTTTTTTATAAGAGCCGCTATCTCGGATATATCCTTTCCGGGCTGCCGGTCATGAACCGTGTCCCCTTTACCGACCGGGACTCTCAGGATGCGGGACCTCAGTATCTCGAAGATCTCGCCACCGGCTACTGGTTCTCTCTTTCGCTCTTTACGGCGGTGGAGGCGGGTCTTTTCGGCCTCCTTGAGCCTGCGGGAAAAACTTCGAATGAGATCTCTTCTGCACTCGGCTTCAAGCGCGAAGGGACGGACAGATTCTTACATGTCCTCTGCTCCATGGGGTTATTAGTCTGCGACGGTTCGCACTATTTCAATTCCAAAATTTCCAGTGATTATCTCGTTGCCGGGAAGGACAATTACCAGGGTGATTCTGTCCTCTGGAGAAAAGACCTGATTGCGCAATGGTCCGGCATCAAAGATTGTCTCGATGCCGGCGGGAGGATTGTGAAGGACTCCGGACAAGAAGACCCGCCTGCACTGTCTCAGCGGAGGCGGAAATATATCCGCGCTATGGATTGCATCGCAAAGACAAAAGTGAGAGAGATGTTTCCGCTCTTTGAAGGCTGTTCCCTCGGGGGCGAGATGCTCGACGTCGGGACAGGGTCCGGTGCAGTGGCCGCAGGGTTCCTCGATCGTTTCCCGTCGCTCAAGGCCACTCTCCTCGACATCCCCGAGATGCTTGAACATACGAGGGGTTTTATTCATGAGAGGGGACTTGGTAAAAGGACTGATTTCCGCGCGGCCAATGTCCTTGACCCGTGGCCCGTCGAAAAAGGGCGTTTCGAAGTCATAATGCTTTCGAATATTATTCATGCCTATTCGGAAAAGGAACTCCCCCATATCCTGGCCGAAGCCGTACGGTGTCTGAAGGATGATGGGCTTCTCATAATTCACGATTTCTTTTTCGAACACTTCCCTGAAAAAGCAGCGCTCTTCGATCTGAACATGTTCATCAACACCTATAACGGAAGGGTTTTCTCGGAAAGTGACGTGAGAGAAAGATTGACCCTCATGAACCTCCATATGACCGGCCTTCTGCCGCTCGGAACCGACACCGCCCTGATCATCGCATCGAAAAAAGCGGAGGCCCTTGCGCAACTACGTATTGATAAAAAGGCGCAACTGAGCGCAAAGATCAAGACCTTCGGGTTCCGGAACCTTCTTATCATCCCCGTCGATGCGATCCATATCCCCGGCTGGACAGATATGCGGTGCCGGTTCGGATGCGACCATTTCGGGAAACCGAATTGCCCTCCCCATGCGCCTTCTTCTGAGAAGACACGGGACTTCATAAAAGACTATGCATATGCGCTTCTCCTTGAAGGAGAGCCGCCCACAAGAGATTTCCAGGCGCGGATACTTCAGGCTGAACGGGAGGCCTTTAATGCCGGATTTTATAAGGCCTTCTCATACTGGGCCGGTCCCTGTTCGCTTTGTCCTTCCTGCGCGGAGGACGGTGTATGCCGTAACACTAAAGATGCCCGTCCTTCGATGGAAGGGGCTGGAATAGATGTCTTTGAGACCGTCAAACGCGCCGGCATCCCGCTCAGGACCTTAGACAAAAAAGACGATTTTGTAAAATATTTCGGTCTGATTCTCCTGGAGTAGGCGATATGCGGATACTCATGGTACAGACACAATCGGTAGAAGGGGCCTCATCGGAAAGGGTCTATCCTATCGGTATCGTGTCGCTCGGAGGACTGCTCAAGAAGGAAGGACATGAGGTCTCGATTCTCGACATGAATCTCCCCTCCGATCCGTTCCGGGAGCTGAAGGAACGGCTACTGGATTTTCATCCCGATGTCGTCGGCCTCTCGTTGCGGAACATCGACCCCCTCGGGAACAAAAGCACGTCTCTCGTGCCCTCTTTCGTCACTACCGCCCGCATTGTCTCCTCACTGGCGCCGGATGCGTGCATTGTCGCAGGCGGAACGGGTTTTTCGCTCTTTCCTGAAAGGCTCATGATGGAGGTCCCGGAGATCCGGTACGGGTTCGTCGGCGAGGCCGAAGACACCCTCCCCATGCTGATCGCATCACTCCAAAATCCGCCGCGGCTGAAGGGCCTCTGTTACAGGAAGGATGGTAAAATCAAAGCAGTTCCCCCTTCCAGGGATTTTGATATGACCGAGTATAGTGTCCCCGACAGGAGACTCCTCGGCCCTTCATCGTATGTCGATATCAATGCGTATGTCCCGGCCATCGGGATCGAGACCAAGCGTGGATGCCCCTTCACATGCTCCTATTGCGTATACCCGAAGCTCCAGGGAAGAAGACTGAGATGCAGACTGCCCGTTGCCGTTGTGGACGAGATGGAAGCCCTCCACAAAGAATACGGTATCGGAAGTTTTCATTTCACGGACCCGGTGCTGAACATCCCTCAGGGCCATCTCGAAGAGATGTGCCTGGAAATACTGCGAAGGAAGCTGAAGGTGAGATGGGACGGATTTCTGAGGGAAAATCTTCTGGATGAGAGAAACGTCGCCCTCTTCGAAAAGGCGGGCTGCGAATGCTTCTCCTTCTCCCCAGACGGCCTCTGCAGTCAATCTCTTCAGGTGCTGGGGAAAAGGATGAAAGAATCCGATATCCTGAAGGCCGCCGCGCTTGCTGCAAGGACGGACGTACTCAGCGTGTATCATTTCATGGTAAACGTCCCTGGCGAAAATGAAGAGACCTGCAAGAGGGGCATAAATCTTATCGAGCGCCTCTATGAACTCCACGACAGGAAGAGGAACCTCGGCACGATCGTACTGAACAATATCCGCATCCTTCCCGGGACTCAGATCGAAGAACTGGCGAGGGAGGAAGGAATCTTGAGGCCCGGGACGGACCTCCTTTATCCGACCTATTATAATCCTCCGCCCTTTGATGCACTCCGGTACCGGCTCGAGACGCTCCATTTCTGCAAAAACGTTTTCTTGTGGCAGGAGATACAATGAAAGTCCTTCTACTCGAACACCCGCGGAACATAACACCAGAGAGATGTAACGACATCGCGAATACGCCGCTCTCTTCATGTCTTCTGTCCGGGTATGCGGCTGCAATGTTGAAACGGGATGGACACGATGTGGAAATAATCGAAGGCTATCTCGACAGTCTTTCGTACGAGGACATATGGAACAATATCAGCTCGATGAAGCCGGATCTTCTCGGCGTTCATATGGTTTACCATTGGCAGCGCGACCATGCCCTTTTCGATTTTCTCGAAAGGGTGAAGGGTGATTTTTCTCCTTACATCGCTGCGTATGGTTTTTACCCTACTATCGCGTATAAAGATATTTTGGGGCAATGCAAGGCCGTCGACTCGGTCATCCTCGGGGAGCCGGAATCGCCCTTTTCGTATCTTGCCGGCTCTTCCCTGACGTGCGGGCATATCCCCCGCATTCCAGGACTCGCGCTGAGAGATGGATCGGGAGATTTCACCGTTACAAAACCGGAGCCGATAGAAGACCTGGACAGTATCCCCTTCCCGGTCCGCACAGACGCGCTGCTCCGGCTTCCCGAGGTGAACATACTCGGAAGCCGCGGCTGTTACGGAAAATGTACCTTTTGCTACATTAACACCTTCTTCAGCCGCGGTACTTCATGGCGAAGGCGGAGTCCGGAGAACATCATAGA
>OBEQ012133348.1_pt1 | contig 12984 bp, 13 predicted proteins | sample 1670901 | NCBI WGS metagenome assembly OBEQ01 (sample SAMEA104232315, study PRJEB22302) | groundwater metagenome | biome: forest; feature: aquifer; material: groundwater | place: USA | collected 2011-08-07 | depth 5.4 m
AAAAGAGTTTGGATTGTTGGGATAAGGAGTATTTAATTATGCACCAGACTCTGCTTTACCTACTATATTTTGTATGTCTATGATCCCTGCCCTTAGAATTTGCTTACCCGATGCTCAGAATCGGGGACTAGTCCCTGCACATTAGAGATGTACCGGCCGGTACATCTCGCAAGGATTTGTGGAAGTTGTGATCTCTATTGGGAACTAATCCCTGCCCTAGATTAGTCCCCAATACAAACCGTAACTTGAGCAAATACAAATCCTTCGACTAACCCCCGATTCCAGTCACCCAGCGAGCAAATTCGCGGTGTGTTGATTAACCCTCGATACTAATCACTAAACCCTACTCTCTAAAGTTCCTATTCTGGACTCAATTTGTCCCCATTTTTTCAAAAGTGAGCTCAAAATGGGGTATTGACAACCCCCTATTTTTTGCTCTATTGTTAATTTAGAAAGCAATCTCTATCTGCTCTTGAGATTGTTTTCGAAATTAATAAAAAGGGCATTGCTATTCGAGTCCGTCTGCGGTAGTAATGCTCTTTTTTTATGGCAAAATCTCAAAAAAGATTCCTTGGTCCGTCTGCTTCCAAGGAATCTTTTAACTACGCACCATCAAAATTAATTTTTGATCCGTAGCTTTCATAACCTGTTTAACCTGCTCATTAATCAAATCAGCTCTTTTTACCCTTTTCTTTTCTGTCTTGAAATTGCTAAGAAACTTTTGAGCAAACATATTTATTTAACATATACTAAAAAAAACTATTTGTCAAGTTTTGTAAGTCCCATAGCAAGTTTTATATGCAATTTCCTATAACCTGTAGTTTAATTAAGGGGATATAAGTAAGAGTTTAGCTTATTAAAACAAACTAATTAATATATGTACTTTTAGATATTAACAGAGAAAATTAAAATGTGGATAAATCGTTTTTCGTTTATCGTTATTCGTTAAAAAACTATGCTACACTCATCTTATGGGTACCTATCGTAATTTAAGGGTATTTCAGTTAGCTGAAGAATTAGATATGAAATATTTCTTCTAACAAATAAGTTCCCAAAAGTAGAGAGCTACAGCCTTACAGATCAGATAAGACGGTCCGTTCATTCGATAGTTGCAAATATCGCAGAAGGTTATGGAAGAAGAATTTATCCCCAGGAATACTCAAGATTTTTAATCTTTTCCCAAACTTCTAGCCACGAATCTAGGGAACATCTAAAAGCAGCTTTTAAAAGAAACTACTGTACAGAACAAGAGTTCTCCGTTTTGGATGACAAATTAGATCATATAGGAAAAATGCTCAGCTTGCTGATAAAGAAAGTTAAAGGTATATAAATTACAGGATTCACGAACTACGAATGACGAATTACGAACTTTCTTTTGCAAAGATCATTCTTCCTGCCGGTGTCTGGATGTTTTTTGTAACCTCTGCCTTTATTTTCTGACCAATTTTCTCAGCAGCATTTGAGATCACAACCATTGTCCCATCATCCAAATACCCCACTCCCTGAGTCTTATCCTTGCCTAAATGAACTATTTTAACCTCCATATTTTCACCCGGAAGGGAAATTGTTTTAACAGCATTTGCTAAATCATTAACATTTAAAACTCCTATATTAGAAACTGAGGCTATTTTATTTAAATTAAAGTCAGTAGTGATAATTTTTCCATGCAGGCTTTTGGCTAAATTCATTAATTTTTCATCAACTTCTTTACCATTTTGATCCTTATCCCAAATCTCAACTTTAATTCCTCTTATTTCCTTTAGCTTCTCTACAATATCAAATCCTTTTCTCCCCCTCCCGCGTTTTAAGTCATCTGATGAATCTGCAACCTGCTGCAGCTCAACTAAAACAAACTTTGGGACTAGAATCAAACCATTAATAAACCCTGTTTTGGCAATATCTAAAATTCTCCCATCAATTATGGCAGAAGTATCCAAAATTAGCGGTTTTACTAAGGAAACTGAGCCTACCTGTGGTGTCTGGTGACTAAAAGGAAAGGAAGGCCTGGCAAATCTTACTATAGAGTTTGAAACTTCTAATGAAACTCTGTGTACCACAAAGTTAAATGTCCTCATGGTTATAACTATGACTGATTTGGCAATCGGCGGAAAAACAATATAACCTAAAAGTGCTGCTGCTAATGTAAGTAATGCTCTGATTATGAAGCCATTTTCTCCAAAAAGAGGAGGTATAAGCTGAGAATATATGGCTGCAAATGTTGCAAATGTGAACGCCAATATCAGGCGCAATACAAGTCTTAGACGCACAAAAATAAGTCCTTTCGCAGAGATTTAAAATCCAGAAAATAATTCTCTACTGAAGTTATTTTGACACAGAAAGAAATTTAAGACAAGGGTTAAGTTCTATCTTTTTAAAGTCAGGATTAACGAGCTTGCGAGTTATATCCTATCTTTTCCCAGTATGATCAGGATATCTCCATCTTTAGGCTTTACCTCACCTTGGGGTAAATCACCCATCTGGGATCCTTTTAGGATAGTAACTAAACTGGTAGCCTGATCTTTAAATGCAGTGTTCAGTATTACAACTATGGTTGTATCATAGCTAGATTTGCCGGCATTTTCTTTAATTATTACGTTTACCTGAGGCTGAACTTGTTTTATTTCAGATTCTACTTTGGTGGTCAACCCTATTGTCGTAGTTCCATTTCTTAAAACTATCTTGGGACCTGAGGCAGCTGCTGATGAAGAACCGATATTAATCGGTGCAACATCTAGAACTTTTTTGGCATTTGGATCATAGAGGATAGCCTTTCTAGCATTTGTATAGATTAAAACCTTATCCCCGTTTTTTGCTTTTGCAAAGAAAGGTTGATCTTTAAGTTTAGTGAAGTCAGTCACTGTTGCTACAGTTGGATCCTCACCAGTTGGTAAATCTATTAATTTTCCTACTTCTGAGACTAATTTTTTAACTTCTTGTTGTGCAACCTGAGGATTGTTAGGATTTGCATTTGTACTTTGAGTTTTTTGATGTTGATAAAACAAAAATCCTCCTGCACCAACCAGAAGGATTGCCCCCACTACTAAAGCAGGAATCAGATATTTATCGCGTAGCGAGAATTTATTCATTCCTAAGATAATTCATGAATCCTTAATAATCCTTCCCAATGATTATCCTTGCTGAGGCAGTTCCTTCTTTCAGTTCTCCTGCAACTGAGGCTATTTTAATAATATCTTTCAAATCAGCTACAACCAAGTCTACTTTAGAAAGCAAATCCTTTTTAACTAGAATTTGTGTTGCTGGGTAGTTTTGTTTGTCAGCATTGCCGACTTTTACCACCGGATAACCTAATTCTTTCAGCTTATCCGCCACTTTTTTAGCCTGGCCTGAAGTTGAAGTACCATTTAATACCTCCAAACTCCACACAGTTCTACTTAAAGGCTCGGGAGTTGGACTTGGAGCAGGTGTGGCTGTTGGGGTTGGAGTAGGAGCAGGTCCAACTGAAAAAAGACTCTTTATTTGATGTCTGAATAAAAATCCTAAGGTTGCAAGGATTAGAATTAATACAATTATTAAATAAAGGGTTTTTCTGCTTTTTTTCTTAGGAGGAGGAGGGTAAAAAGCTATGGATTCATTAGTATCAGATCCCACTTTTCTTATTTCCTCTTCTTCAATTCCTTCATCTGAATCAAATTCTTCCTCCGGCTCAGTTTCAGGTTCATCTTCATTTTCAGCTTCAGATTCTAAATCCTGATCTTTTAAATCCTTATTCTGCTCCTCTACTGCCTTAGCAGGAGTTTCGCTCGCTTCTTGCTCTTTCTTTTTGTCATCAATTTCTTCAGTATCCATTTTTTTGATTATACACCTGATTATATATAGGTTGTTTATTTTTGACAATCATTAATTTGTTCTTGAAACATAATCATAAACCATTTGAGACATAGTTTTCATCCTGACAGCTGCAGTTTGTTCGCCTGTTTTAGAAGACATACAAAGAAGGTATGGACGAAGAGGAAGATATACAATCCCGCAGTCAGAATACAAACTCTGTTGCCAAAAGCCGATTTTATGAGCAATAACCAGTAGTATAAAATGGGATCTTAGGCATTATCTCTACAATATCATAAATAGAAAAATTATGTCCCAATTTTAAGTAGGACTAGTCGAATAGCTGTTACGAGATTATTGGCATTTGCTGGTGAAATAACATTAGTAAATCCCAGCTTTTTAGCCTCCTGGGCCCTTTTATCCAAACTTCTGACTGTTCTTAACTCACCAAGTAATCCAACTTCCCCTATTAAAATTGTTTTATCCTTAATAGAAATATCTTTAAATGAGGAAATAATGGCCATACAGATTCCCAGATCAGCTGCCGGTTCAAATATCTTAAGTCCTCCTGTAACATTTACAAATACATCCTGATCATATAAAGGGAGTCCCAGCCTTTTTTGTAGTACAGCCACCAAAAGCTGAAGCCTGTTATTATCTATTCCTGAACCTGTTCTTCTTGGCATAGGTAAAGAAGTTTTAGTGACAAGAGCCTGAATTTCCACCAGAAGAGGCCTGACTCCAGTTAAAATAGCCACCACCACAGAACCCGGAGCATTTACTTTCTGTTCCAAAAATAGCTTTGAAGGATTTTTAACCTCTATCATCCCCTTATCTTCCATCTCAAAAACCCCAACTTCATCTGTTGGTCCAAACCTGTTTTTTGTTGATCTTAAAATCCTAAACATATTAGAGCTGTCACCTTCCAAAGATAAAACAACATCCACCATATGCTCTAAAGTCTTTGGTCCTGCCAAATTCCCTTCTTTAGTTACATGACCAACCAAAAATATAGGAATATCTAGAAGTTTGGCAGCTCTTTGAAGCCTATGGGCTGCTTCTCTTCCCTGCCCAACAGATCCTGCCACAGATTCAAGTTCTTCAGTTTCCAGAGTCTGGATTGAGTCTACAATAACTAAACTGGGATTAACCTGCTCAATTTTACTAACTATTGCATCCACATTTATCTCATTTAAAACCAAAAGAGGAGAGTTAGGTTTGATCCTATCTACTCTGAGCTTGATTTGCTGGGCAGATTCCTCACCTGCAACATAAAGAGAATTTTTGCTATTTAGAGCCAGCTGAGTTAAAAGAGTTGATTTACCAATTCCAGGATCACCTGAGACTAAAACCAGTGACCCTAAAACAACTCCTCCACCCAAAACTCTATTAAACTCCTCAAAGCCACTGTCAAGCCTTTTATAATTAGTTTTTCCCAGTTTGGATAAATCAACTATCTCTGCTAAAGATGCATATATTTTCCCCTTTGAGGAGGCTTGGGAGGCCTGTTCTATGGTTTCTACAAAAGAGTTCCAGGAATCACATTGAGGACATTTTCCAAGATACGTTGGGGAATGATAGCCACATTGCTGGCAGATATAAACTGAATGAGCCTTAGCCATGGGATCAATATTACCACAATAAAAATCAATTATTTAGTTACAATATTTCTTGCTGCAATTACACTGCCGTAGAGTGAATTGGCCGTGATAAACAATCGGCGATCAAGATAGATCTTACCATCCCACTGATACAGATACGGAAAACAGATAGGCCCATATTGGGCATACTGAGAACCCAGTAAATCAATATAATGATCTTTTAAAATATCCGGATTTTGAGCAAGTAGAGCCAAGCCATCAAAAATTGTTCCGACTCTTTCATTTGAAGCTAAATTTTCTACAACTATTGCTGGTGCTTTACCTAAATTCCTTGAGCCATCATGAAGATAGGTGACATAAGGAACTTTTGGAGTTTTAAATTTTTGTGGATCCTGCTGCCAATCTTTTAAATCCTTAAGATTAGGCAAACGATTAGTTACTTCCTGAATTGCTAACATTCTTGAGAGTGTTAATTTACCCTTTACCGGAACTTGGACGATAACTGTAGTTTCAAATCTTTCTTTATGAGATTCTGGTTGTGGATCAAATTCAGGTAGAGAATCCATATATTCATCTTTAGATTGATATCCTAACTCTTCAGAAAAAAGATATGCCAGTTTATCTGCGTTTTTCAACCAGGCATCATTTAGGTTCAAATTAGCTTCATGCGTCATAAGTCCTGAAATTTTAACCTGCTATAAGCTATTTGTCAAATCTACTTATATATCAAACCCTCTGTTGATGTTATAAATGGAGCTAAATTAATTCTCCTTCTTTGCATATCTACAGAGTCAACTAAAAGTGACATGGATTTCCCAACCTCATATGTTACTCCGGCTTCCATTTTAGAGCTTGGCAACAAACCTTCCACTCCATCTTTAAACTTAAAAATAACTCCTGAGTCTGTTTGGGCTATTACTTCACCTTTAACAACTTCATCTGCAGGATAATTTTCAGCCAAGGCTGAGAAAGGATCTTCAGAAAGCTGTTTTATAGATAAACTGAGCCTGCCTAGTTCCTCATCCAAGCCTATTACTTTAACCTCTACCTCATCCCCAACTTTATAAACTAAAGATAAATCCTCAACTTTTTCCCAGGCCACATCTGAAATAAAGACTAATCCTTCTGAGCCAGATGTATTTACAACTAAACCAAATGGCAAAACAGCCACAACTTTACCTTTAACTTTTTGATCTTTTTTAAACTCTTTAAGCTTATGTTTAATATCTTCAGAAACCTGACCTCTTTGGGAAAAAATTAATTTATTATTGTTCTGATCTATCTCGGTAACTGTTACTGTAATTGTTTGTCCAACTAAATCCTCCAATCCTTTTCCTGCTTTAGACAAAAGCTCAAATCCAACCTGTGAATTTGGTAAAAATCCTCTGGATGAGTCTACTTCGACAATTAGTCCGCCTTTATTAATTTCCAAAACTTTACCATTTAGTTTACTTTTTTGATTTAAGGCTTGGGAAAACTTCTGCCAGTTTATTCCATGACCTTTATAAGGAGTGAGCTTAGTTTGGACAGAGGTGGAGAGGGAAACCTGACCATTCTCATTTTCTACCATGGCCACATAAACTTTGAGCTTATCTCCAACTTTTGCCCCTTCCGGAAGTTCACGTTTGGATAAAATACCTTCTGATTTAACTCCGAGATCTAAAATTGCTTCACGATCATTGATTACTAAGATTTCACCTTCAATTTGTTCACCGCGGAATAAAGTTTTAAATTTTTTATTTTGAGAAGCTAGCAGCTCCTCCATTGTTGTGGGACTTGCCAAACATGATCACCTATCTTTCTTTTTAATACGGCAGTGAGGTATTTTCACTATTCCTTGCGAAATAATTATCGTCCCCGCTGAAGTGTTTGACGACTGAGTTCGGGATGGGATCAGGTCGGACCACTTCGCTCTAACCACCGAAAGGCTAGTATAACATTTTTGTAGCTAATATCAAGAGGTTTCTAGAGGAACTAGCCAGCGCATAGCACCCACATGATAAATACCTGCATTAAGTGGCAATTCTGAAATAAATAAACCATCCTTAAGAGGTTTTGGTGGATTCCCTACTAACACAGTTTCACTCCAGTCTCCCATAATAGCCGATTTTCCATCTCCAGTTGGAGTATTAGTTCTGATAAAACGTTCTCCACCAAATAACCTCTGTCCACTCCTATAAAAATATGGCTAGCTATCTGAATAACATCTTGTGCTTCAGGAAAAATTACATCTAAGTTGTTTATGCCTAACCTAGTTCTTAATTTATCCCTATCTGCCATCATTAGCTTTTCCTGATCATCTTTTGCTTTATTAAAACTGCCCGGCACAAACTGTTCTAAAGGCTCGATATAAAAGGCTATTTCCATTACTTTTGAGGAAACATCTAATAACTCTTCTTTAGCTTCTTTTCTCTCTGTTGAAATATACCAAAGAGGAGGCTGATCAGTTAACAACTGACTAATAGTTTTTTCTGAAAGAGGCCAGATGATTACTCCATCATTTAGCAGCATTCGCTTTTCTTCTTCAGACCAAACTCCGGGTTTTAATTGCTCAGCCATAATTGTTGATTTTTATCACTTTAAAATAGGCTTGTCAAGCAGGGAGTTTCAACCATATAAATTACTATGTGAATCTATTGTAACAAAAATAACTAAATCATCATACTTTTGGTAAATTGCCCTTAAATCTCCTGTTACATTAATACTTCTATACCCTAAATATTTTCCTTGTAATGAGTGGTTATTTAGTAATGGATCGAATGAATCTTCTCTGAAGAGTTTTAATCTGCTTTGAAAAGCGTTTTTAATTTTCAAATCTGCTTTATCGTATTGTTTAGCGAACTTTCTTGTGAAATGGATTAACATACTTACGCTTTGGATTATCTAACCAAGCGATAGCATCATCCATATTGTCAAAGGCTGGAGACAAATTTCTACCAAGCCTGATATCCTCTTCAACCTTTTCCAGTCTTTTTTCAAGTTCAGGAGTCATTTGGGGAATATCGGAAAAAATTACCTCGCGGGTTCTGATAAAATTGCGAAGGGCTGCATTTATCACATCAGATAAGGTTAGCCCCAAATCTTTAGCAGCTTTTTGAGCATTTTCCTTAACTTCTTTATCAGCTTTAACGTGAATTACTGTAGTCATAGTATACCTAGTATACACAATGGTTACATTTTTGTCAACTACAAGGCTGGAACTGTAGGTGCAACTGGTTCAGCAGGCTTTGATTCCACAGCTGGTGCTGCCGCCGGAGCAGCTGGAGCTGGTGCTGCGGGCTCAGGGACAGTAGGAGTAGTCGGAGTTTGAGGAGCTGCAGTTGGAGCAGGGGCAGAAACTGTAACTTGGACTTGCTCTGCAGGCACTTCCTTCTTAATTTCCTCCACTTGTTGCGCAACTGCAGTTGGTAAAGCCTGCTCTGCTTGAGAATTAGTCTGGGAGAAAACTTCGTGAGTTATCTGGGTAACTGTTGTTTGAAGAACAGTTTGCTCCTGAGTAGTTGTTTGTTCTACTGCCTGAACCTTTTGCTGAACAGCCTGAGTAAACTGACTTCCTCCAACTTGAGCAACCACTTCAGTAACCACTGGATCCTGAGTAATCTGTGCTAAATATGTTTGCAAGGTAGCTTGATCATCCACTTGAGTAACAATATGAGTCTGAATTAACTTAACCTCAGACGCTATAGCCATATCAATTTTGATATCTACTTCAGCTGATGTTTCCTCTTTTAAAACTACCAAATCAGCAATTGTTTGTGGGACAGTACTCAATACCCCTGCTCCTGTATTAGTTGAAATCTCAGTTACAAATTTATCAATTATTTTTGCTTCTTCCCTTTTTGCAACTGCCACCACCTCAGGGATAACTTCCGGAGACCGAGATAGTACCTCAGCTAAATCTGCAGCTGTTTTTATATCCATCACATCAGGAGCATTATTTGTAAAAAAGGCTGTTTTAGCTAATTCTTGTGGCTTATCTTTATAGTTATCAATGATATTTTGCTCAACACTAGCTTTAATCTCCCGAATTTTCTCCACAATTGGCGTAGTTTCAAGTTGCGAATTAGCAGGAATTTCAACTCTAGTTTCAATCTCCACCGCAATTTTTAGATCCTCTGGCTTATCTCCCACTACCTGATCTACAAACTCAGCTCTGGAGGTTGCATCTGTAATCTCTGAAATCCTGTCAGTTAAATTTTGGGTAGCTTTATCTTTAATGCCTTCTATTAATAAAATAGTTTCAGGATTTTTAAAGTTGTCTTTTAACACATCAGCAGCTTCAAATTGTCTGATGGGATTTCCGGATTCAGCTTGGGCATAACCCAAAACTTTCTCCAGCATTTGCTCTTTCGGCATCTCCAAAAGTTTAGTTTCTAACTTTTGGGCTAAATTGCTTTCTGATTTTTGAAGGATTTGTTGGGTCTTTTCTGGTTGAGTTCTGGCAATCTCCACTAAAAGTTCAACTGCTTTAATATCTTTAAGTTCACTCCCACTTATCTTTTGAACAGCCGCTTCTAACTTATCAGTTAACTTTTGAACATTGTTGTCAGTAAGCTGCAAAAGTGTATCAACCCCATCTTTAAGAATTTGACTTCTCAGCTTTTCTACTTCAACGTACTTGTCACCATGAACTTTATCCTCTATAGCAGAGAAAACTGTCTGCCTGGCCAAACCATTTTCAATAATCTGATCAACTAAGGCTTCAACTTTTTGAGGCTGCGTTTGTTCCAAAGTCTTAAGTTTATCTGAGTTTGCTTTTAACTTATCAAAATCACCTTGTACAGAAGAAAGGGTTTGAAGAGCCAGATCAATTGTTGTTTGTGAAGTTGATCCCTCAATTAATTTTGCAGCCTCAAGAGTTTTTTCATTATCCTGTTTAATTAACTCCTGCGCTTTTTGAATGGGGTCTAAAGTTATAACCAATTTAATATTTCTAACTATTTTAACAACCGGATAAAGTATATTTCCAGGCAAAATAATAGGCTCAGGAACTCCCAAATCTTTTGCCTGAACAGATAGGTCCAACTTTACATCTTTAGATTTGCTGCCTTCTTTAATTTGATCTTTGGCAAGTTGGACAATAGCAGAAGAAACTTCATCAGGCAGTTTTGCCACCTTAGGTAGAATAATTCCAGCTGGTGTATCTAGCTTAGGAATTTCTTTCTCAGGAAGTTGAGCTTTGAGATCTTCCACGGCCTTTTGAATCTCTGCTGGTAAACTTTTTTCTATCTTAGTTTTTTGTCCATCAGGAGTGAGAAAAATCTGCTGTTCAATAGCTTGTATTTTTTCATATAAGGCTTGCTCATTCTTTTTAGCTTCATCTTTGATGAATTGATCTTTTTTATTTAAATCAGTTAAGAACCTTTGTCCAACATAATTTTGCAGAATTTGTTTAACAGATGGGTTTCCTGCAATATATTCTTGATACTGCTCAAAAATTGCCGGGTCATTCACCTGAGTTAATAAATGATCTTTTAAAATATTGGCTTCTGCTTTTTGGGCAATAGTTGATTCCAAAAGCAAAATTGCCTGAGGAGCAGGTAAAAGCAGTCTTACATCAGCATTTTGAGAGACTGGATTGTAACCTGATTTTTCTTGAGTAATAAAGTTATTCTTTTGTGTAGATTTAGTAAACTCCTGTATGGTCTTTTGTTTGATATTTTTAATGGTATTTTTAACGTCTGAAGACACTTGAGATTTATTTAAGGTATCAGTTAGTTGAGTCACAACTAATACATCCATTAAATCTGCACTGGATGATGCATCAGCAGTAAAAAAAGCAGTTAAGTTTTCAACCTTACCAAAAGCTTCAATAATTTTACCTAAAGAATTTTGCTCTAAACTAGTAATCGCAGCTTTTTTATTTACATCTTTTGATGACAAAACATCCATTTTCATTTGAGCCAAAATCTTTAGGTCCAAAGGGCTTTTAAAACTTTGGTCTAAAAACTGATTTAGTGTAGGTTGATCTTTAATCTCAAATACTCTACCTTCTAATTTTTGTAAAGCTAATTCCTTAAGGCTCTCTACTCCTAAGATCATTTCCCGATCACTCAAGAAATTTTTCATCCTCTCAAAACTTTCAACTTGTTTTAGCGGATTACCAAAAGAATATTTAATATAATCCTGCAATTTTCTATTGCGCACATCCGGGGGAAGTTTAAGCATCCTCTTTTCAAAATCCTGGGCCAGCTGTCTTTCCAAACCGGTTAGTTTCTCTCTAGATTCAGGTTTTATTCCAGCTTCAAAATCAGAGATAATCTCAATTGCTTTTAAAGAGGCAAAATCATCCCCCACCACCTTTGCTACTTCTTTTAAAGCAATATTGTGCACTGCATCTAAATTAGGTGCTGAATTTATAGAAGCTATTGCTGTTGATACTAAATATTTTTGCCTGGCATCTTCAATTTTTAAATAGGACTGAATAGGCAAATTATCTTCTAATCTTTGTAAAATTAGCTGCAGCCTATTATATTGCTCAATTTGAAGCTGTAAGATCCCCCTGTCAGTTTGAAGTTTGGGATCAGTTGCCAGTTTGTCTGTTCTTTCTCCTATATTCTGAATTAAGTTTACAGACTGATTTATAACCTGATCAGATTGATCTGTGGTTAAAAGACTCTGCATTGAGGAGATTAAACTATCAATTCTACGGATTTCTATCCTGGCGCGCTCTGAGGGATTTGTAGTTATTAATTCCTGAACTGAATCTATTAAAGGCTGAACTAAAGATGAAGTTTGAGCTGAACTAGTATTATTAATTGCTAAATTAGCCAATGATTGCTCCTTTTTTATTTCCTGTTTGGCTAAAACCTCAATTGCTTTTTGGACAGATGCGGATAAAACTTGATCAGATTGAGTAATTTGTTTAGAACCGCTATTAAAAGCTGCAAAATTGCTAAAGTTGTGATTTTTAGAAGATATAAAGATTAAAGTGGGTATAAGTAGAATTAAAATTAAAAAATATGGATGACAGTGAAGATAATTCAGGAAGTTTTTAAGAGGTTTTGTAAACTTTAACATGGGCAAATTGATTTGCCCTTAATATAATAATCTTCTTTTTCTTATAGATTGTCAAATCCATAAGAAAGTAGCCCCATTTCTTCTAAAAGCTAGATCAAAAGGGCTAATATTAAGCAGGAAGATTATATTAAAGCACTAAAATAGTGACCTAAGTTAAACCTTTCTATACCAGCCTCTACTACGAACTTCTCCTAAAAGATTCTTAATTTCATTTAAGAGACTTTGATAGCCGGTAAACCAGATGCCACTTATGGTTTCATTACCATATCTAAAATTCCTATCGTGCCTTGGATGGAGCTCGAAGTTATCTACATTTAATGTGTGACTAGCATGATAACTTCCAAATTCAAGTACTCCTCTGGGTATTTCATCTTTAACTGTTCTTAAATAATTGGTCATTATTTCGCCTATTTCTCTACCTGTAACGAGCTCTGACGCCTTAACACGATCTCTATGTCTTTGCATAGGTCCATAATAAATCTCTCTCCATAATCTAAAATTTTCATCACTTACTTCTTTATAAATATCTCTTCTTGGTTCTTGATCTATATTTCTATTCATATTTTTCACCTCCTTT
>OBEQ010072071.1_pt1 | contig 12982 bp, 10 predicted proteins | sample 1670901 | NCBI WGS metagenome assembly OBEQ01 (sample SAMEA104232315, study PRJEB22302) | groundwater metagenome | biome: forest; feature: aquifer; material: groundwater | place: USA | collected 2011-08-07 | depth 5.4 m
AGGACGGGGCTCTCGCGCTCGGATGGCAGGCGCCGGAAGAGGTAGGACGAGAGGACCGGGATCAGCGTGAGCGTGAGGACGAGCGAGCCGATGACCGCGAGCGAGATCGTCACCGCCATCGGGCGGAAGAGCTTCCCCTCGATCCGCTGAAACGTGAGGATCGGCACGTACACGGTCATGATGATGAGCACGGCGAACGTCAGCGGGCGCGCGACCTCCATCGCCGCGTGCTGCACCTCGCGCGTCACCCGGTGGCCGGTCGGCCGGCGCTTGGCCAGGTGGCGCATGATGTTCTCCGTCATGATCACGGCGCCGTCGACGATGATCCCGAAGTCGATGGCGCCCAGGGAGAGCAGGTTGGCGGGGATGCCCCGGAGGTCCATGAAGATGAACGCGAACAGGAGCGAGAGCGGGATAGTCAGGGCCACGATGAGGGCCGCCCGCAGGTCGTAGAGGAAGAGCGAGAGCAGGAGGACCACGAGCGCCGCGCCCTCGACCAGGTTGCGCATGACGGTCGTCACCGTGGTGTTCACCAGGCGGTCGCGGCTGTAGTAGGGGCGCATCTCCACGCCGGCCGGCAGGAGCAGCTTGACCTCCTCGATCTTCTTCCGCACGCCCTCGATCACCGCGCCGGGGTTCTCGCCCTTGCGCATGAGGACGATCCCCTGCACGAGGTCGTCCGCGTGGTCGCGCCCGAGGACGCCGAAGCGGATGGCGTGGCCCACGCCCACCCGGCCGAGGTCCCGCACGCGGACGGGCGTGCCCTTCTGGGCGGCCACCACGATGTTCTCGATGTCGGCGGTGGACTGGATGAGGCCGATCCCGCGCACCATCAGCGCGTACTCGCCCTGGCGGATGTAGCTGCCGCCCGCATTGGCGTTGTTGGCGGCGACGGCGTCGAAGACCTGCTTGAGCGTGAGGTTGTAGGCGCGGAGGCGCCCCGGGTCGACGACGACCTCGTACTGCTTGATGCCGCCGCCCCAGGACACCACGTCGACCACGCCCGGGACCTTCCGGAACTCGCGCTCGAGCACCCAGTCCTGCAGGGCCTTCAGCTCGACGAGCGGCGTGGTCGTCGACTCGAGGGGGTAGCGGTAGACCTCGCCAATCACCGTCGACAGCGGGCCGAGCTGAGGGCGGGCGTCCCCGGGGATCGCGGCCTGAGCCAGCCGCTCCTGCACCTGCTGCCGCGCCCAGTAGTTGTCGGTGCCGTCGGCGAAGAGGACCCGGATGTTGGAGAGCCCGAAGTTCGAGATGGAACGCAGGAAGGTCACCCGCGCGATCCCGTTCAGCTCCTTCTCGAGCGGGATCGTGATGAGCCGCTCGACCTCCTCGGCGGCGTGCCCGGGCCAGATGGTGATGACGTCCACCTGCACGTCGGCGACGTCGGGGTACGCCTCGATCGGGAGCCGCGCGAACGACACGATTCCGCCCACCGTGAGCAGGAGCGCCATGGCCAGCGTGATGAAGCGCTGGTGGAGGGCGAAGGCGAGGAGGCGCGTGATCACCGCGCGGCTTTCTTGAGCAGGATGCTCCCGGTCGCCGCCACCCGGTCCTCGGGGCCGACGCCCGCCTTCACCTCGACGAAGCCGTCGTGGTCGGCGCCGAGGGTGACCGGCTGGCGGTGGAACTCCGACGGGCCGCGCTGGACGAGGAGGAAGGTCTGGCCGTCCTCGCGGTGGACCGCGCTCTGGGGCACGGCGAGGACGCGGGCGGCGCCGGTGGCGATCGCGACCTTCACGAACATCTCCGCCTTGAGCGCGCGCCCGCGGTTCGGCACCGCCGCGCGCACCTTCACCGTCCGCGACTGGGGATCGACGGCGTCGCTGATGTAGGTCACGCGCCCCTCGTAGCGCTCGCCGGGGCAGCAGGGCAGGGTCACGGTGACGGCCTGGCCGAGGCGCACGCGCGGCACGTCGGGCTCGTAGACGTCGGCCAGCACCCACATCGTGCCGAGGTCGGCGATCACGAACAGGTTGACCGGGGTGTCGGACTGGCCGTAGGCGACGACCTGGCCGGGGTTGGCGTTGCGCTCGACGATGACGCCGCTGCGGGGCGCCGTCACCACGATCCGGGTCAAGGTGTCGGCGCGGGCGGCGACGTCCTTGAAGTGGGACTCGGGCACGCCGAGCGTGCGGAGCCGCGAGGCCGCCCGCTCCCGCTCGGCCACCGCCTTCCGGTCGTCGTTCTCGGCGTCGCGGACTTCCTTCTGGGCGATCGCCTTGACCTCGAAGAGGTCGCGGGCCAGCTTCAGCGCCGCGTCGGCCCGCTCGGCGTCGGAGACGGCCTTGGCGTAGTCGGCCTTGGCGGCCCCAAGGTCGGGGCTGTCGAGCACGAGCAGGCGATGGCCCGGCTCCACCACGTCGCCCGGCCGCGCCAGCACCTCGATCACGCGCCCCGTCACCGGCGCCTGCACGCGGGTCAGCCGCTCCTCGTTGAACTGGATCTTGCCGCTCGTCTCCAGCGCGGTGTCGCGCCGCCGGTACTCGGGCGCGACCGTCTCGACGCGGGCGAAGGGTGGGGGAGCCGGCGCCGGGGCCGGCTTCGCCGACGCGGACGGCGCCCTCGGCGGAGCGTCGCCGCAGCCCGCGGCGAGGAGGCCGGCGCCGAGCAGGAGGATCGCGACAGGCGTGCGCATGGCTAGTTCCCCAGCGGGCCGCCGACGGCGGCCTCGAGTTGATACACGGCGCCCCAGTAGTTGCCGAGGGCGCGCAGGTGCTCGACGGCGGTCTCGCGGTAGGTGCGCTGCGCGTCGAGGAAGTCCAGCAGGCTCACGCCGCCCCGCCGGTAGGCGTACTCCACGGTGTCGCGCGCCTGCTTGGCCTTCGGGAGATAGGTGTCGCGCAACGCGACGACCTTGGTGCGCTCGGTCTGGAGCGCCGAGAACGCCGTGTCGACGTCGGCCAGCGCGTGGATCCGCGCCTGCTCGCGGAGCGCGTCGGTCCGCCGGACCTCGGCCTGGGTGCGGGCGATCTCGCCCTGGTTCCGGTCGAAGACGCGGAGCGGGATGCTGAGGCCGAAGCCGATGGTGTTGTCGTTGCCGATCCGCTGGTACTCGATCTGGGGCGTGACGTCCCACCAGGCGTTGGCGCGGGCGAGGTTGACGTCGGCCCGGGCCTTCTCGCGCGACGCCTCGGCCGCCCGGAGGTCGGGGCGGTTGGCCAGCGCCGCGTGGTACAGCTCGTCGAGCGCGGGCTGCAGGTTGCGGAACGCCAGGTCGCCGGCGATCTCGTAGTCCGCGCCCACGCGGTCGCGCCCGACCGCGGCCCGGAGCGCGATCTTGGCCGTCCGGATCGCCTGGCGGGCGTCGGCGGCGTCCCGCTCGAAGGCGAAGCGCTGGACCTGAATGCGCAGCAGCTCCAGCTCGGAGATGTCGCCCTTGGCCGCCCGCACGCGCTGGATCCGCTCGATCTCGTCGAGGTTCTTCAGGTTCTGCTCGGCGAGGGCCAGCGTGGCCTGGCCCACCAGCACGTCCTTGAACGCGCTCTGGACCTGGAAGCGGAGCTGCCGCCGGACGTCGGCCAGCTCCCAGCCGCTCACGCGGGTGGCGGCGCGGGCGCTCTCCACCCGGCGCTTGCGCTTGCCCCCGGTCTCGATGGGCTGGCCGACGACGACCGTGTACTGCGGATCGGTCGCGGCGCCGAACTGCTCGGCCAGGTAGGAGGCCGTCGGGTTCGGGCGCAGCCCGGCGGTGATCTCGTTGGCCTTCACGGACTGGTGCTCGAACTGCTTGGCGCGGAGGGCCGCGTTCTCGCGCTCGGCGAGCACGAGCGCGTCCTCCAGCGTCAAGCGCGTCACCCGCTCCTCGGCGCCCGCGGGCGGCGCGGTGAGCGCCAGCGCGAGGCAGAGGAGGGCACCGACAATGCGAACCATATACGCCTCCCTCGGTCAAGTCGGAACCGGAACGACGGCGAGCGGTCAGGCGGAGGGAAGCGGGTCGGCGAGCGCGGCGCGCGGGAGCGCGGGCCGGTACGGGCGGGCCACGAGCGGGCGGAGCGGGGCCACGGGGAGCGTCGCCACCTGGTCGCGCGGCGACGCCGTCGGGCTCCCGGTGGAGAGGCGATAGCTGTCGGCCCACGAGTCGGCCAGGATCTGCAGATGGGCGCGCTTGATGTCGTGGGAGGGCTCGGCCGCGCGGATGGCGGTGGGCGAGGACGGGCGCGCGGGGAAGTCCGACCCGTCGACGTCGAGCACCTCGAACAGGATGAACGAGCACACGAGCACCAGGCAGGCCAGGTAGATGGCCAGCGACAGGCTCGGGTACGGGATGCGCCGGCAGTACCGTATCATCGGCCCCTCACGCTGCCATCTCGCGCGCGAAAAGTCAACGAACCCGGCACCGGGGGACTGCCCCCCGTCGCGAAATGGGGACCGATTTTTCGAGCGCCGGCTTCGCCGGCGCGATCCCGGGGGGAGGTTCGGAAGGGTGGCGCAGCCCCCCTCCGAGGCGTCTCACGGCGTCCGCACGATGGCCCACCCGATGATCCCGAGGTCCTCGTCGATGCTCGGGCGGTAGCGCCGCTCCCAGCGACGGCGCTCCCCCCGGTAGGGAACGCGGTGCCGCCGGCGCTCCCCGACCCGGCGGTCGAGGACGACGTCGGCGGCCTCGTTGGCGAACTTCCGCGCGAGGTCCCAGAACAGCTCGGGCTCGCCCCGCGAGACGATGAACAGGAGCTTCATGACCCCTCCCGGACGCTGAGCATGGCATGGGTGGGTTCGACTATCGCTCCAGTCACATCTACGTAATGAAGAAATTCGACGGGCCGGGTCGCCGGCGGGCCCGAGTTGACGCATAATCGGGCAATGGACCAGCGCGTCCTGGAGTTCATCGGCGACCTGCGGCGGGCGGAGATCCGCATATCCCCGTCCGAGGCGCTGGACGCCCTGGCCGCCAGCGCCGAGATCGGCCTGATCGACCGTGAGAGCTTCAAGGCCGCCCTCGCCGCCACGCTCGTCAAGGAGTCGCGCGACCTCCCGACCTTTGATCGCCTGTTCGACCTGTACTTCCTCGACCTCCAGGCCCTGGGCGCCGGGCTGGCCAAGGCGCTCGGCCCCGAGGACCCCCGCATCCAGGAGCTGCTCGACCGCCTGCTCGCCGAGGCGGGCCTCGAGCTGGACGAGATGACCGAGCTGCTGCTCCGCGGGCAGGGCTCGGAGATGGAGATGGCCATCCGCTCGGGCGGGCAGGGCGCCGGCCTGGAGCGGCTCATGTACTTGCTGCAGGTCGGGTTCTTCTCGCGGCGGATCCAGGACCGCTTCGACTGGTCGGCCATCGAGCGCGACCTGGAGCGGCTCATGCAAGCGCTGGAGGTCCGCGGGATCGACCCCGGCCGGCTGGCGCGGATCCGCAACTACCTCGACCTGCGGCTGGAGGCCTTCCGCCGCATGATCCGGCAGCACGTGGAGCGCGAGCTCGAGCGGCGCGCCCACCGGCAGGGCGAGCGCCTCACGCGCGAGCTCCTGACCGACAAGCCCCTGTTCGCCCTCACCCCCGACGAGGTCGCGCAGATGAAGTCGGTGGTGGCGCGGCTGGCCCGCAAGATCAAGGACGCCCTCGCCCTCCGGCGGCGGCAGGAGGACCGCGGGCGCATCGATTCCCGGAGGACCATCCGGAAGAGCCTGCAGTACGGCGGGATCCCGATGGAGATCGTGCTGCGGCGGCGCCATCGCGAGAAGCCGAAGCTCATCACGATCTGCGACGTCTCCGACTCGGTCCGGAACGCCTCCCGGTTCATGCTCCAGCTCGTGTGGAGCCTGCAGGAGTGCTTCTCCCGCGTGCGCTCCTACGTGTTCGTCTCCGAGATCGCCGAGGTCACGCAGGCCTTCGACACCTACCCCGTGGAGCCCGCGGTGGAGTGGGCGCTGCGCGGGGCGCCCGTCGACTACCACTGCCGGTCCGACTTCGGGTACGCCTTCAGCCGCTTCTGCCGCACCGAGCTCGAATCCCTCGACCGGCGGACGACGATCCTGGTCCTCGGCGACGCCCGCAACAACTACAATGACCACCAGGCCTGGGCGCTCCGGCTGATCCGCGAGCGCGTCAAGGGCGTCATCTGGCTCAACCCCGAGGGGCAGTGGGGCTGGGGCGTGGGCGACAGCGTGATGCCGCTCTACGCGCCCTCGTGCGACGTCGTCCGGGAATGCCGGACGATCGGGCAGCTCGGCGAGGTGGTCGACAACCTCGTCCACCACTGGTGGCGCCGGTAGCAGGCCGCTGAAAAGGGCCCAATCGACTCGGGCCTCGCCTCGGGGCGGGCTCGCAACAGCCTCGCCGGCACCGATCGGCTCGAACTGCGGTCGTTGGCCCGGTCGCTCCTCCCTGGCAGGCGATGCGGCATACGCCTCGGTCGTCGCGATCCACTCGGGCCTCGCCTCACGGCTACGCCGCTCAGCTCGAAAGGCCACGCCGCCTCGCATGTGGACCGTTTTGAGCGGCCGGCGGCGCGAGGTTGTTCTGTGCCGGCTCCGCCATGCTGGGTCAATGCGGTGGGCGCGGGCGATGATCCTCGGGGTCGCGCTCCTGCTGACCGCGGTCCCGTCCGTTCCGGCTCAGACCGACTGCGTCGTCCTCGAGGACTTCGCCACGACCCCCGACGGAGCCTTTCCCGAACGCTGGCGCGTTCGCACGGAGTCCGGCCGCGCGGCGTACTCGGCGCGCAGCGAGAACGGCGTGCACTATCTGCACGCCGCCGCCCGCGACCTCGGGGTCCAGGCCGCGGTCGAGCGCCCGTGGGACATCACGCGGTACCCGGTGCTGAGGTGGAAGTGGCGACCACGCGTGTTCCCCGTCGGCGCCGACGAGTCGCAGTCCGGCAAGAACGACAGCGCGCTCGCCGTCTACGCGGTGTTTCCGAACAACTGGTACTCCGTCAGGTCGGTCAAGTACGTGTGGAGCGGGGTGCTGCCGAAGGGAACCCCGGTGGAGTCGAGCCGCGGGCTCACCAAGGGCTTCGTGCTCGAGAGCGGCGTCCCAGCCGACCTGAACGCGTGGGTCGAGGAGCGCGTCGACGTCGCCCAGGACTACAAGCGCCGCTTCGAGACGGACGAGGTGCCGAAGCCTCTCGGCATCGCCGTCCTCACCGACTCCGACGACACGCGCTCCTATGCCGAGGGCGACTACGCAGACTTCCGGGCCTGCGGGGAGTAGCCGCCCCCGGCCGACACCGCGCGGGCCCTCGGGGCCTCACAGCCGCCACACCCGGCCCGGGGGCGGCTCGTCGCTGAGGGTGAACTGGGGCAGGGCGACCGCGTCGCTCAGGTCGTGGAAGATCACGCGCACGCGCTTGCCGATGGCCACGTTGGCCTCGGCCTCGGCCGCGAAGTCGCGTGTGACCAGGTTGGCGACAATCCGCAACCCCTCGTCGGGCGTGGGGCGCCCGCGCTGCTCGTCGAGCTCGACCAGCACGACCGGGTAGGGCGCCCACGGCTTGAAGCCGGGCTGGATCGCGTGGACGACGATCTCGTAGGAGTAGATCGTCCCGCGGCCCGACACCTCGCGCCACTGCCAGCCGAGGTCCATGCACCACGGGCAGCCCGGAGCCGGCGGGTAGCGCAGGAGGCCGCAGGCGGTGCACTCGCGCACGACGAGCCGGTGCTTGCGCGCTTCGGCGAAGTACTCCTTCCACTCGGAGTCGTTGTCCGGGATGACGAGGTTCATCCCGCGGTACTCGATGGTCGGCACCGCTATCGCCTCATGATGAGGGCGCCCCCGGTGGAGTGCCGGGCGAGGTGCAGCCCGAAGTTCGAGCTGAGCGGCGCCGGCGCCAGCCCGTCGCGAGGCGAGGCCCGAATCGAGCGAGCCGAGCCTTCGATTCCTGATCGGGTCGCCATCTGCGTCACCGTCGCATGATGAGGGCGCTCCCGATCGATTGCCGTGCGAGGCGCAGCCGCAGGCGAGCCGAGCCTTCGATTCCTGATCGGGTCGCCATCTGCGTCACCGTCGCATGATGAGGGCGCTCCCGATTGGAGGCATCGCCCAGCCCAGGTTCATCGTGATCTCCGCGTCCTTGACCTGGCGGCACCGGCCCGGCGCGTAGTCGTAGGTGTGCCGGCCGTCCGCCGAGCCGGGGCAGTAGTCGTCGACGGCGCCGCGGAGCTGGCGCACGTTCTCGATCACCATCGACATCCCGTGGGTGTAGCCCTCGCAGAGGTGCCCGCCCGACGTGTTGTTCGGGCGCTGGCCGCCCAGCTCGATGATCCCGCTCGACACGTAGGCGCCGCCCTCGCCCTTCGGGCAGAAGCCGTACTCCTCGAGCTGGAGCATGGTGGTGAACGTGAAGGCGTCGTAGGAGCCGGTGACGTCCACGTCCTCCGGCTTGATGCCGGCCTGGCCGAAGACGATGTCCTTCGCGTAGTAGCCCGCCACGCGGGTGATGGGCCCGTGCGCCCAGTGGAAGTCCGTCCGGGGCTTCGACACGCGCCCGGCCACGCCCATGACGTAGACGGGCCGGTGCCGGGAGTCGCGGGCGCGCTCCGCCGACGTCACGATGAGACAGGTGGCGTTGTCGGTCTCGAGGCAGCAGTCGAGGAGGTGGAGCGGCTTCACGATCCAGCGCGAGCGCACCACGTCCTCGACCGTCACCCGCTCCTTCAGGAGGGCCTTCGGGTTCTGGGCGGCGTGCCGGCTGTGGGCCACGCGCACCCGCGCGACCTGCTCCGAGGTCGTCCCGTACTCGTACATGTGGCGCATGAACGTGAGCGCGAAGTTCTGCCCGGCGCTCGTCATGCCGTACGGCCGCTGGGCGAGGTCGAGCCCGCGCACGGGCTGGGCCGCGCGCGGCCCCGTGCCGCCGATGCGGACCTCGGTATAGCCGTTCATCGAGCGGAACACGGCCACTGTGCGGCACATGCCGGCCTCGATCGCGCCCATGGCCAGCCCGATCAGGGCCTCGGTCGAGGAGCCGCCGCCGACGACGTCCATGTGGAAGTTCAGGCGGAGGCCGAGGGCGGGGGCGACCCACGCCGACGGCGTCGAGTCGCCGAGCTGATAGCTCATCATGCCGTCGACGTCGGACGCCTGGAGCCCCGCGTCGAGGACCGCCTTGTGTACCGCCTCGACGGCCATGGCGTGGGTGGTGCGCCCCGAGTTGCGGGAGTACTCCGTCTCGCCGACGCCGACGATGCAGTACCGGTCGCGGAGCCCGCGCGTGACCATCCCCCGACGTCTCCCCCTCTCGCAGACGGTGACCCGCTCCCAGCCGATCGTGCCCGGCGATGCTAGCATTTCCGCGCCGTTCGTGTCGCTCTCCATGGTTGACACGCTAACGGTGTTGACACCCCTCGGATGGAAGCCTAAAGTGCTGTCCCCTCTACAGGTGTCCCGGCACCCTTCACTGCCGAGAGTGAGGCGCTCGATGAGAAGGTCGAGCCGGCCGATCCCGCCTTCCGCTCCTGCGCCTTCGTGGACAGAAGACTTTCGGTCGTGCGGGCCCGCGTTCGACATCGACCAAGTGGAACCGAGGAGGCCGACCATGTGGACGTCGCGTTGCCGCTCCCTCTGGACGACGGTCGTGCTGTGCTCCGCCCTCGCCGCCCTGGCGCCCTCCGCTGGCGCCCAGGAGAGGCACAAGTTCACCGAAAGCAACGCCGCCGCGGACACCAAGTACACGCAGCAGCACGTCATCGACGTCGGGGACGTGCCCGGGCATCAGGTTCGTATTTACGAGCTCCGCTTCACGTGGCCGCAAAATGCGCCGGCCTACGAGGGGGTCCGCGCCGTCGAGGGCTGGGCACGCGGGCAGTCGGAGTACACGAACGGGAACGGGCGGTCCTGGGGCTACTACATGGACGTGATGGAGAACGGAGACCGGATATTTTCCCGTTACGACGGGACCGCCCAGTCGGCGGCCAATCCCGATGGCTCGATCCGGCGGACCTATCACGGGGTGCGCATCATCACCGGCGGGACCGGGAAGTTCAGGGCCATCCGGGGGGTCGTGCGGAACAGCGTGGTCTTCGATCCGGCCTCGGGATTCAACGAGGGCAAGGGCGAGGGCGAGTACTGGATAGAGTAGTCCCGGATCAGCTCCGGGTTTCGGACGACTTCTCGATGTCGAGCGTCGGGGGCAGGTGACCCGGTGACTCCATGGCCTCCACGCGGGTGATGTGCCGCATGCGGGCCACGATCTCGCTGATCCGGAGGCTCGCGTCCTTGGCACGCTTGAGCCACTCCGCCTCGCGGGTGCCCGGCGCCACCCGCTGGGAGAGCAGGTCGAGGTGGCCGACGACCGCCGTGAGCGGGTTGTTGATCTCGTGGGCGGCGGCGTTGGCGAGCATCGTCACCGAGCGCAGCGCGGCGGCCTCGCGCTCGGCCGCCTCGCGCCGGTCCCGCTCGATGACGTCCATGAAGAGCCGGGCGGCCAGGCCGATGCCGATCAGGTCCCCGGCGAGCAGCCCCCACCATTGATCCTCGAACAGGCGGAGGCCCCGGGCGCCGAGCGAGAAGAACGACGCCGCCGTGATCACGTACGTGATGGCAGCCAGCGCGAGCGAGTGCGCGAGCCCCACGCCGCCGCGCCGGAGCGCGTGACGGCGCACCAGCCCGCTCGCGAGGCCGACGGCCAGCAGGGCCCAGATGCCGGCGAGCGCGCCCGCGCCGCCCATCCAGGCGCGATAGAGCGCGCCGATCACCGCCGCCGTGAGGCCGGCGGCGGTGCCCTCGAAGAGCCCGATGAGCGCGACCGGGCTGTGGCGCACGTCCGTGGCGACGCCGGGCTCGATCTGGATGCGCGCGATCATGAGCGCGACCGTGATGAGCCCGAAGGCGACCCCGAGCAGCACCCCCCGCCCGGCGGCCACGCGGGGAAGGCGCGGCAGCCAGCGGTAGGCGTACGAGTAGAAGATGAGGCCGAACATGAGGATGCCGAGGGCCTCGATGACGTCGTGGACGTGCATCAGGCCTGCCGGCGCAGCAGCTCGGCCAGGAACTTCCCGGTGTAGGAGCCCGCCGCCTGCACGATCGCCTCCGGCGGGCCCTCGGCGACGATCTCGCCGCCGGCCTCGCCGCCCTCCGGACCGAGGTCCACCACCCAGTCCGCGGACTTGATCACGTCGAGGTGATGCTCGACGACGAGGACCGTGTTGCCGGCGTCCACGAGCCGCCCGAGCACGGTCAGGAGCTTGCGCACGTCGTCGAGGTGGAGCCCCGTGGTGGGCTCGTCCAGGATGTAGAGGAAGTCGGTGGCGAGGCGGGTGCCCAGCTCGGCGGCGATCTTGAGGCGCTGGGCCTCGCCGCCGGACAGCGTGGTGGCCGGCTGGCCGAGGCGGAGGTAGCCGAGCCCCACCTCCTGGAGCGCGCGCAGCCGGCGCTCGACGCCGGGGTGGGCCGCGAAGAACTCCACCGCGTCGTCCACCGTCAGCTGCAGCACCTGGCCGATGTCGCGCCCGCGGTAGGCCACCTCCAGCACCTCGGGCCCGTAGCGCCGCCCCTCGCACACCTGGCAGGTCACGTAGATGTCCTCGAAGAAGTACATCTCGAGCTTCTGGAACCCGTCGCCGTCGCACGCCTCGCATCGCCCGCCCGGCACGTTGAACGAGAAGGCGCCGGCCGCCAGCCCGAGCGTCCTCGCCCGCGGCAGCGCGGCGAACACCTTGCGGATCTCGTCGAAGGCCTTGATGTACGTCACCGGGTTGGACCGCGGCGTGCGGCCGATAGGCTGCTGGTCGATCAGGCGCACGCCCTTCAGGTACTCGAGGCCGAGCAGCGCGCCGTAGGCCCCGGGCTGGGCGAACTCCACCTTGAAGGCGCGCGCCACCGCGCGGTAGAGCGTGTCGTGGACGAGCGTCGACTTGCCGGAGCCGGAGACGCCGCTGATCACGGTGAGCGTCTGGAGCGGCACCCGCAGGGTGACGTCCTTCAGGTTGTGCTCGCGGGCGCCGAGGAGGACGAGGTGGCGCCGGCCCTGGCGGCGCTCGAACGGCACCGGGATCGACTCGCGGCCGGCCAGGTAGCGCGCGGTGAGGGAGCGCGTGTCCTTCTTGAAGTCCGCCAGCGCGCCCGCGAACACGATCTCGCCGCCGCGCTCGCCCGAGCCGGGCCCGACCTCCACGATCCAGTCGGCGGACTCGATGAACCCGCGGTCGTGCTCGACGATCACCACGGTGTTCCCCGCGTGGGCCAGCTCGCCGCAGAGGTCGGCCAGGCGCGCCGTGTCCCGGGCGTGGAGGCCGATCGACGGCTCGTCGAGGACGTAGAGCGTGCCCACGAGCTGGGAGCCGAGCTGGTTGGCGAGATTGACGCGCTGGGCCTCGCCGCCGGACAGCGTGCGGGTCTGCCGGGCGAGCGTGACGTAGCCGAGCCCCACGCGCAGCAGGAACGCCAGCTTGGCGTTGAGCTGGCGCAGCAGCTCGCCCGCCACGTCGCGCTCGAAGTCGGTCAGCGGCAGCTCGGCGACGGCCCGCGCCGCGTCCTCGATCGTGAGCGCCGTCAGCTCGGCGATCGTCAGCCCGCCCACCCGCACGGCCAGCGCCTCCGGCCTGAGCCGGGCGCCCCGGCAGCCCGGGCACGGGAACTGGCTGCGGTAGCGCGAGAGGAAGACGCGCACGTGGAGCTTGTAGCGGTAGCCCTCCACCTCCTCGAAGAAGCCCTTTATGCCGGGGAAGCGTCCGTCCCCCTCGTGCACGAGGGCCCGCTCGTCGGCGGTCAGCGACTCGTAGGGCTTGGTGGCGTCGACGCCGCGCCGCTTGGCGGCCCGGAGCAGCTCGCGCTGGTACCACTTTCCCGACGGCGACGTCCACGGCTCGACCGCGCCCTCGCCGAGGCTCCGCGTGGGGTCGGGGACGACCAGCGCCTCGTCGTAGCGGAGGATGTTGCCGAAGCCCTTGCACTCGGGGCAGGCGCCGAGCGGATGGTTGAAGGAGAAGAGCAGCGGCTGCGGACGCTCGACCGCGACGTCGCAGGTCGCGCAGCGGGGCTCGCGCGTGAAGGCGCGGGCGCCGCGGCCCACGATGTCGACCCAGAGGCGCCCCTGACCCTCGGCGAGCG
>OBEQ010225692.1_pt1 | contig 12981 bp, 9 predicted proteins | sample 1670901 | NCBI WGS metagenome assembly OBEQ01 (sample SAMEA104232315, study PRJEB22302) | groundwater metagenome | biome: forest; feature: aquifer; material: groundwater | place: USA | collected 2011-08-07 | depth 5.4 m
CTTGTCGGCGGCGCTCCGCGGCTCGGGCCCGAGCCCGCGAGACACGATGTTCTACTACTCGGACAGCGAGCTCAGGGCCATTCGCAAGGGCAAGTACAAGGCGCACGTCATCACGAGCGGCGCTTACGGCCTCGGCGACGCTCGCTCGGTGCACACACCGCCGCTCCTGTTCGACCTGGCGGCGGATCCCGGCGAGCGCTTCAATATCGCCGCGGCTCACTCAGACATCGTGGCGGACCTCGTCAAGGAGGCGGACGCGCATCGCCGCACAGTCGTGCCGACCAAGCCGCTGTTCGACGAACTCCTGCCCGAACGCAAGCCATGACGGTCGGTCGACGCAGATGGCGACCGGACTTGCTGTAGCTCAGAGGTGCGTAGGGGCCGACCTACGTATCGGCCCGGGCGGCCCGGCGGGTCCGCCCCTACGTGTACATTCGCGCGACACGAACGTGAACCGTGCTCGAGACCCTCGCGACGGATCGTCAAGCTCTCTACTCCATGTTTCCGCTGCTTCTCAGCAGCGAAAATATGGACGGCACTAGGCTTGCCCTAGGCTTCCATCGCAGGCCTCGCATCGCTTCAATGAGGCCGCTGCTCTTCGCAGCGGAAATGGCCGCCAACTCACGGACCATGCACGGTCCGTTGACCGCTGGAACGTCGCGCGTTGGCCAGGAGCACCAGTAGCTCCTCCGTCGTCTCGCCGCCCATGGGCCGACGGCTGACAGCACGTCGGCAGCGGACTGTTCGGCTGAAATATCCGGCACGGCCCGAACCTCGACGACAAACCCATCGACCGCGGTTCGAACCGGCCGACCGGGCTCGCGCCTGAGCTGAAACGGCCGTCGCGCCCTACGGACGCGGACGGCGGTGGCCGGCGCGCGAACGACGCTGGCACGTCAGAGCGGACGCTCGAGGCCCTGTTCGTCCGCGACGGTCGCCACAAACGCCGACACGAGGCCGGGAATCCGCTCCCGAACGACGTGCGCGTACTTGAGGATCAAGCCGAGTTTCTCTGGATCGATCGTCAGGTCGTACGCGTGCACGAACACATGACGGAACGCGCGCAACTCCTGAAGCGGCTGGCGCAATTGGTCAGTGAACAGCGGCGGCCTCACGCCCTCGATCCTGATCGACAGGCGGCGGATCAGCTCCGTATGCCAGCCGCGTTCGTCGTCGACGTCATTCTCGAAGACCTTCGCTACGCGAAGCGCCATCTGCTCGATCACGTTGTACGCGCGCGACAGGTGGTGCGCCGCGCTGTCGTGCCCGGACGGAGTCCCCTCGGCGCACCGCCGGCCGGCGAGATCAATGGCCGCGACGACCACCGCCACATCCGCGTGCAGTTCGCTGGCCAAGGTCTGCAACTCTAGAGCATCCACAATTCGCCCTCGCGCCGGATTTTGTCTCGGAACCGACAGGTCTCGAGCAACACGACGTCAACGGGCCTCGTCAGCCGTTCGCTCAACTCCGACGACAGCCGGCCCGCGCTCATGACGGCCGGCTCGGCCTCCAGCGCCACATCGACGTCTGACGCGTCGTTGAACCTGCCAGGCTGCGTCAGCGATCCGAAGATCCAGACGCGCTCTCCGGGAACCAGCGTGTCGAGGGCCGCCCGAAGGTCCCGGCGCACCTGCGACTGGACCACGAGCCGGCCGGCTCGCCGGGCTTCATCCCGCCGGAACAGCAGCGTGTCTCTAGCCACGAGCGCATCGTCCTACACTCGGCGTGTCAAGACAAGTTCTTACCTCCACCAGAACAGGGGCGTTGGGCGTTGGGCTCTGTTTAGATTGATCGCAAGGAGCAGTAGAATCCGCCCATGCGTACAGTAGCGCTCGTCGTTGCCGCCGTCGCCACGCTGGCTGCCGTTCCGTCAGACCCGCAGAAGATCGTGTACGCGCGGGTGTTTCCCAACGCCGGCCAGATCGGGTTGTTCATCGCCGCCGCCGACGGCAGCGACGAGCGGCCGCTGCTCGGCTTGTCCGAGGTCGACTACGACCCGGCGTGGTCGCCCGATGGCACGTCGATCGTCTTCACCTCCGATCGCGCAGGCTCCGCCGATCTCTTCCGCGTGAAGCCCGACGGCACCGGCCTCGAACGGCTCACCGACAGCCCTGCCTACGACGATCAAGCGGCGTTCTCGCCAGACGGCAAGCAGCTCGTCTTCGTCACGACGCGCAACGGGGGCACCGCGGACCTGTGGACGATGGATCTGCAGACGCGGCGAGCGAAGGCGCTGACCTCTGGCCCTGGCGGCGACTTTCGGCCGTCGTGGTCGCCGGACGGCCGATGGATTGCGTTCTCCTCCGATCGCGGCAGCACAATGCCGATGGCTCACGGTCGCTGGGAGCACCTGCACATCGTCGATCTCTACGTGATGCATCCTGACGGCACGGGGCTGAAGCGGATCACCGAGCCTGGCAATTTCTGCGGGAGCCCGAAATTTTCCACCGACAGCCGACGCGTGATGGCGTACTGCATGACGGCGGAGCAGACGCTCGCGAATCGGCGCCCCAGCCCAGAGCCCGGCAACGACACGCGCCTGGTGTCGATCGACATCGCGACCGACATCGCGACCGGCGCGATGTCTGACGTCGCCGCCGGCCCCGGCGTGAAGATGAATCCGTCGTTTCTGCCGGCGAACGATATTGGCTACATCCGCAAGGACGCCGCCGACGCAGGTGCGGGCATCTACTACGCCAGTGGAAAACGAGGGCCGAAGGGCGATGTGCGAACGGCGTCGTGGTCGCCGGACGGCAGCCGTGTCGTGTTTCACAAACGATTGACCGCGCCGCCAACCACGTGGCTGAAGACGTTCAGCAGGAATCCGCAGTACGAGCTGACGCTCACGGGGATTCTGCCGTCATTCAACCCGACGGGCGATCGCTTCGTCATGACCGGGCGGGCGTCCGGTATCCTTGGCGCCAGCCTCCAGGTCGCGGCAACGGGCACCAATAAGTTCGACGTGCTGTACCAGGACAAGAATCGTAACGTCCTGGCGCCGCAGTGGTCGCCAAGCGGCGACACGATCATTTTTGGCATCGGCACCTTCAACCTGTTCTTCAACGGCTTCAAGGGTCTGGTTCTCAAGCCTGAAGATCGCGTGGAGAGCGGCGCGCAGATCGCGATCATCAACCCGGATGGCAGCGGGTTTCGCGAAGTAACGAGCGGCGCGAACAACAACGGGTTCCCGTCGATGGCGCCCGACGGCAAGCGATTCGTGTACCGTTCGTTCGGCCCCGAGGGCGAAGGCCTGCGCGTCATGAACCTCGAGACGAAGACGATCACGACGCTAACGGAAGGCTACGACAACTTTCCGCTGTGGTCGCCTCGCGGCGATCTGATCATGTTCTCGCGCGCGGCGCAGGGCGATTACGAGATTTACACGATCAAACCGGACGGCACGGGCGTGAAGCGTCTGACGTTCTCGAAGGGCAACGACGCGCACATGGCCTGGTCGCCCGATGGTGAACACATCGTGTTCGCCAGCAGCCGCACGGGGTTCAAGGACGAGGCCACCTACACGGACGCGCCGCAGCCCTACGGTGAGCTGTTCGTCATGCGCTACGACGGCGCCGACGTGGAGCAGCTCACAGACAATCAGTGGGAGGACGGCACGCCGGCCTGGCAGCCGAAGGGGCGAGTGCCTTCGTCGCGCTAGGTGCCGCGTCTTTTTGGGAGGGTAGACGATGAAGCATTTCGTGCTATTGGCGGCGTTGGTCGCGTCGATCGCGGCGCTGGTCACGGCGCCGATCGCGGGCCAGGGCGGCCGCGTGACGGACGGCTACGGAAATTCCCGCGTCGCCAAGTTCACGAGGGAAGGGAACCTCGTGAAGTACTGGGGCGATCGGGGCGCGCGTCCGGGACAGTTCAACACGCCGCACAGCATCGTGATGGATCGCAACCAGACGCTCTACGTGGCCGACCGCCAGAACAACCGCGTGCAGGTGTTCGACACGGATGGGAAATTCAAACAGGAATGGGATCTGGACGGCCTGACCTGGTCGCTCTGCATCACGCCGGGACCCACGCAGGTGATCTTCATCGGCAGCGTGGGCAAGGTGTACAAAATGGGGCTGGACGGAAAGATCCTCGGGACGTTCGGCAAGCTCGGACGCCTGCCCGGCTGGTTCGACTCGATTCACGCGATCGCGTGCCCGGACGAGAAGACGGTCTACATCGCGAACGAGTTCAGCTACCGCTTCGACAAGGTCGTCCTCGAGTACCGGAGCGCGAGCCTGCGCAGCTATCGCCGCAGCGTGATTTTCTGCGCGCGCCAGTTCCAGATCTCGCCGACCCACAGATCGTTTTCTGTCCGGCAGTCGATGGCGTTCACGATGCCGAAGTCTTTCGGCATCTTGCCGGCCTTGCCGAACTTGCCGACGAGTTGCCCGCCGAGCTGAACCTTGTAGATCTCGCCGTGATCCATGCTCTCGGGATCGTTCGAGTTGGAGCTGTACAGATACTGCGTGGCGCCGCCTGAGACGCAAATCGCCTGGGGCGTGCCGACGTTGGTGATCTGCGACTTGAAGGTGCCGTTGCCGTCGAAGACCTGAATGCGATTGTTGCCGGCGTCGGCCACGTAGATGTTGCCGGCGGCGTCGGCGGCGATGCCGCGGATCTTGTTGAACTGGCCCTGCGCCGATCCCGTCTGGCCCCACGACTTCAGGTAATCGCCGTCCTTGGTGAACTTCGCGATGCGGTTGTTGGTCCCGAAGCCATCGGCGACGAAGATATTGCCGGCGCGATCCCAGGTGACGTCCGCCGGGTAGCTGAAGCTGTCGCCCGGAATGCCGGCGCCAGGCACACCGCCGCGTCCGCGCCCGCCGCCTTCTCCGCCTCGCCCGCCCGCGGCCGCGCCTTCCGGAATCACGCCGCCACGCGCCGGCACGCCCGGCCCCGGGCGCACGTTGACATTCTCCGGCTTTCTGCCGAGCACGAGCTGGAATCTCCCGTCGGGGTCGAATTTCACGACCTGATTCGATCCCGCGTCGACGATCCAGACGTTGTCCTGCGGATCGACGCGCACCTGCTGCGCGAAGTTGACGGCGTAGACGCCCTGTCCGATCTCACCCACGAACTTACCGGTCTGATCGAACCGAAAGAGGCGCGATCCGCCGTGATAGAAGGTCCGTTCGTCGCCGAGCGTCGCCACGGCGTGTCCGGTCCGCGTGTACACGAACACGTGGCCCTTCGAGTTCGTCGCCACACCCGCGACTTCCCCGAGGTACGTGTTCGCGGGCAGCTGCAGGACGTTGGCGTTCGCGTCGTAACTAATATCGCTCGCCGTCTGCGCGAACAGCGAGACGCCGGCGGCCAGTGCCGCCGCGCCGACAACGACGTGAATGAGACGTGTCATGTTCTTCATACGCGTCTCCTACTGTCCAGCCGAGGTACGGGTAGACGAGGGATGCAGAAGGATTTTCTGCACGCGCCATTGAGTGATCTCGGCGACGTAGACTTCGTCCGGGTTGCGGCAATCCATCTGGTGGATGCTGCTGAACTCCTTGAACGCGTGTCCCGCTTTGCCGAACCGCCCGAGAATGGTCCCGTCCAGCTCCATCTTGTAGACCTCGCCGGTCATCGACGCCTGATCGAAGTTATTGCCGGTCGGAAATGAATTGGAGCTGTAGAGGTACTGGTGCGGCCCCTGCGAGATGCAGACGGCCCACGGCGCGCCGACGGTGTCGTACATCGCCTTCGCGTTCAGGTCGTTGTCGAGCACATGGATGCGCGAGTTGCCGCGGTCGGCCACATAGACCAGACCCTTGGCGTCGACTGCGATCGCGTGCGGCGTGCTGAACTGCATCGGGCCATCGCCGCGCGTGCCGACGGACTTGATGAACCGGCCGGTCTTGTCGTACTTCACGACGCGCGAGTCGCCGTAGCCGTCGGACACGAAGATGTTGCCCTGGGGATCCCAGCCGACGTCGGTCTCGCGGTGAAAGGAGTACGGCTTGTTCGCACCGGAGTACTGCCCTCCACCGGGAATCAGCGACAACTGTTCGAGCGGATCGGGCCGCTTGCCGAGCACCATCAGGATCTTCGCGTCGGGGCTGAACTTCGTGATGATGTTGGTGCCTTCGTCGACGGCCCAGACGTTGTCGTCCTTGTCGACGCGCACCGCGTGGGCGAACGACATGCCGTAGCTGCCGGCGCCGAACTCCTTCACAAAGGTGCCCGTCTGATCGAATTCGAACAGGCGCGTCTCGCCGCTGCGCGTGTACACGAACACGTGCCCCTTCGAATTGGTGGCGACACCGACGCCTTCACCCATGTACAGGCCGGGTGGCAGTTTGAAGAAGTTCGCCACGGAATCGAAAGGGATCTCAGGCGTGTTGGCTTTCGCCTTCGCCGGTCCCGAGACATTCTGCGTGAACACCCGCCCGCCAAGGAGCAGCAGGGCCACGGCGACGATGGCGCTGAAACGTCTTGTCATGTCGCGAAGCCTAGCGACTCGCACGGGGAAAGTAAAGGCGACCGCCTACCGCCGCGCGAAGCGTCTGAAGAAGCTGTCTGTGTTCCACGCCGGCCGCGTCGGCCGGTTCGCGACCGCTTCGAGCAGCGCCACGTAGACTCTGTCGAAGTCTTCAGCGGCCTGCCGGTCGATTGGCTGAGCCAGATCGTCTGACGGCGCGTGGTATCGCTCCGTGCGCCAGCGCTTCACGATCTCGTGTTCCGGCGAGTTCTTCTCGAAACCGACCTTGAGCGAAATCGATGGCACGCCCGTCCTGATGAAGCTGTACTGGTCGCTGCGAACGAACGCGTTCCGCTCCGGTTCGGGATCCGAGTAGACCTCGAGGCCAAGCGGACGCGCGGTTCGCCGCAAATCGCCGGCCAGATCCGATTCCTCAAGGCCTTGCACGATGAGGCTGCGAAGCGGAAACAGCGGAAGGAACATATCGGTGTTGAGGTTGGCGACGATGGCTGTCGCCGCGACGGTTGGCCGGTTCGCGTAATAGCGCGATCCGAGCAGTCCCTTCTCCTCCGCGGTGACAGCCAGGAAAATCACCGATCGCTTGAAGCTTTTCTTGGCCGCCGCGGCCTCAGCCGTCTCGATGAGCGTGGCGATGCCCGACGCGTTGTCCATCGCACCGTTGTAGATCGCGTCGCCGGCCATCGTCCCTACGCCGACGTGATCGATGTGCGCCGAGACGACGAGGTATTCCTTCGCGAGTACCGGGTCGGTGCCTGGGAGGATGCCCACGACGTTGTCCGACGTCAGCGATTGCGTGGTGAACGCAACCGTGGCGCGAATCGACGCGGGTACGGCGAAACGCGGCAGCACCTTGCCGGCGTTCGACAAGTCGAGCAGTTCCTTGAACGTATGTCCCGTCCCGTCGAAGAGTTTCTCGGCGGTGGCAGGATTCACCGTCACCGCGAGCTGCTGCCCCGCCGTCTCGTCGAGCGCCGAATCGGCGATCGCCATGGACGGCAGAAAGCGCGCGAGCTTCGATCGCTCCCACGGGATGTCCTGGCCCTTCGGGTTCTGGATCGAGACGACGCCGATCGCGCCCGCGGCTTTCAGGTACGACCAGCGTGTGTTCTGGTAATGCGCCAGCAGCGGTCCTGGAATGGAGGACGGACCGCCGGTCAAGAGGAGCACGACTTTGCCTTTCAGGTCGAAGCCGGCGAGATCGTCGTGCTTCGCCTCAGGCACCTGGAGTCCGTAGCCGGCGAACACCATCGGCGCCTCGACGTGCGGCGCCGGCTCGATGCGCATGCTGAACGTGGCTTCGTCGCCGAGCACGAGCGTCACGACGTTCGATCCGCGCACCAATGCGAGACTCGACTTCGGTTCGTTGATCGTGCGAGACCGGAACGGCACCGGCTGAAAATAGCCGTGTGTGCCGCCCGGCTTCAGGCCGGCCTCTTTGAAATGGCGAGCGATGTACTCGGCCGCCTCGCGATGTTCGGGGCTGCCCGTCTCGCGGCCTTTCATGCGGTCATCGGCCAGGAAGCTGACGTGCCCCCACCAGCGAGCGGCTGGAGCCTGCGCGGACATGACGCCGGCCGCGGTCACGAACAGAATCGTTGTTACCGTGCGGACACGAGACATAGGACCTCCGAACGCGCGGAGTATGACAGGAACGGGAAGTTTAACGCTGCGGTGCCGCGTGCCACGTCCTCCTCGACCCCCGCCTCGATTCAATCCCCGTAGCGCGGCGCCTGAGCTTAAAGCCGTTTTTACGTCGGTGTAGCGCCTCGGTGCGTAGGGGCGGACACACGGGTCCGCCCCTACACATGCGGTTCGCGCTACACGCGAGTGAAAACGGCCATAGTGCAATGCTGGAGCATCGACCCGCTCGGACGCGCCCGACATCCTCGGCTTTAGTCGCCGAGGTCAGCTCGTTTCCTCCGGTTCGTCGCCACTTCCGGATTCACCCAGGCTCGTAGCGGCTCTCCCTTGAGTCCGGCGATCAAATTGTCGGCGGCGATCTCAGCCATCGCATTGCGGCTACTGACCGTGGCGCTGGCAATATGCGGGGCCACGATGCAGTTGCGCAGCCCCACGAGCGGATTGCCCGCAAGCGGCGGTTCGGGATCGGTGACGTCGAGCCCAGCGGCGAAGATGGTGCCCGTGATCAAGGCCGCGGCCAGATCCGCTTCGACCACGAGCGGCCCTCGGGCCGTGTTCACAAACACCGCCGTGGGTTTCATCTTGGCAAACGCGGCGGCGTTGAACATCCCGCGGGTGGTGTCGTTCAAGTCCGCATGCGCGGAGATGAAGTCCGAGTCGGCCAGCAATTGATCGAACCCGACGCGCTCGGCGCCCAATTCGCGCTCCGCTTGCTCGTTGGCCCGCTGATCGTGATACAAGACCCGCATGCCCCAACCCCCGTGACACCGCCGTGCCATCGCATAGCCGATGCGGCCCATGCCGACGATGCCCAACGTCCGGCCGACCATGTCCTGTCCGATGTGCCCCAACGGTTCCCAGGTTTTCCAGTGCCCGGCGACGGCGTACTTCTCCGACTCGACGATGCGACGGCCGGCCGAAATCAACAAAGCGAAGGCCATGTCAGCGGTCGCGTCGGTCAGTACACCCGGAGTATTTCCCACCGTAATACCCCGCTCGGTGGCCGCCGGAATATCAACATTGTTGAACCCCACGGCATAATTGCTGACCACCCGCAAACGGGGTGCGGCGTCCAGCAACGCCCCGTCGATCCGTTCGGTCAAGAGCGAGAGCAATCCCTCGCAATCGGACACCTTCCGCCGCAGTACGTCGGCCGACGGTGGCAGCGGTTCGGTCCAGATATCGGCATCGCAATACTCCCGCACCCGTTCCAGTCCGGCGGCGGGGATTAGGCGTGTGACAAAAACCTTGGGCTTGTGCACGGCACCCTCCTCTAGGGTTGAAACGCAGAGCGACAGGCGTTACCAGAGCCCTCGCGGCCATTGTAGTGTCTCGCCATGCTCGGCTGTCTGATCTCAGAAGACGATGACATCGTGATCGGCACGGCGCTGGCCGGCCGGGCGTCCGCGATCATCACGGGCGACAAAGACCTGTTGGTACGCGAGCGAGCGCACGGCATCGCGGTCGTCGCTCCTCGAGACTTCTGGCGGTGGAGTGACGGGGCGGTAGATTTTCACGGCGCAGCCTGAAAAACATTCCACCCGTACGAGACGTTCCACCGCGCCGACGGCCACACGATCAAGATGCCGATGGACCAGCGATCCAAACTCGTCCTGCCCGTCTTGCGTCCAACGCTCACATGCGCGCTACGTTGACTGCCTGCCCTCACGTTCCTGTCGGGATCCGCCATTCTCAGCTCGGGTTCAGACCACTTCGCGCTCGAGGTCGGACGCGTTCGAGTAGACTCCCGTAGTGATCCGCGCCGTCGGTCTACATCGACCTCGCCCATGCTGCTAACTACAGGAACTCGACTCGGCCCTTACGAAGTCGTTGCCCCTCTCGGCGTCGGCGCCATGGGCGAGGTCTATCGCGCGCGCGACACGCAGCTCGATCGCGATGTCGCACTGAAAATCCTGCCGCCGGTCTTCGCGACCGATCCTGAACGGCTCGCGCGCTTCGAACGGGAAGCGAAGACGCTGGCCGCTCTCAACCATCCCTGCATCGCATCGATCTACGGGCTGGAAAAGACCCCTTCGACAGGCTCCGGGCAAGCGGGGCCGCCCGCGCTCGTGATGGAGCTCGTGCCGGGCCGCACCTTGGACGAGATCATCGCCGCAGAAGGACCTCTGCCTCCCGACACGGCGGCGCAGATCGCCGCCCAGATCGCAGACGGCCTCGAGGCGGCGCATGAAGCCGGCATCGTGCATCGCGATCTCAAGCCCGCGAACATCAAGCGCCGCGACGATGGCGTCGTCAAAATTCTGGACTTCGGGCTGGCACGGGCGATGGATTCGGCGGACGCGATGGCGGACGCGATGGCGAGCCCGACCATGCTGTCGCCCGCGATGACGCAGCGGGGCGTGATCCTTGGGACCGCCGGATACATGAGCCCCGAACAGGCCAAGGGGCGCGTCGCGGACAAGCGCTCCGACATCTGGGCGTTTGGCGTCGTCCTCTACGAAATGCTCACGGGTAAACGGCTCTTCACCGGCGACACGGTGACGGAAGTGATCGCGACCGTGATCAAGGATGCACCCAACTTCGGCGCGCTGCCGTCAGGGACGCCGCCCGGACTGCGGGCGCTGCTCGAGCGGTGCCTCGATCGCGATTTGAAGACGCGTCTGAGAGACATCGGCGAGGCTCGCATCGCGCTGGGGCGGGTCAATGACCCACCGCCGCGCGGTCAACGGCCGACTCCCGACCGGGCGCACTCCCCCGCGCGCCCGGCGGGTCGCGAGCTCGTTGCCTGGGGCCTTGCTGCCATGGCCGTCGTCGCGTTCGGCCTTCGGCTCGCGCGCGCACCACAGACCAGCGCGACCGATGGTCCCGTCGTCCGGACGATGATTCCTCCGCCCGACGACACCGCGTTCGACTTCGACGTCACCGTCGGCCCAGCCGTGATCTCACCGGACGGCCGGATGGTCGCGTTCAGCGCGCGATCGCGCGACGGCCGCATCCAGCTCTGGATCCGGGCACTCGACTCGACCGCCGCACATCCCGTCGACGGCACCGACGGCGCCTCATTTCCGTTCTGGTCTCCTGACAGTCGATCGGTCGGCTTCTACAGCTCGGGCAGAGGAAGGCTCGAGCGCGTGGACGTCGCCGGCGGCGCGCCCGTTGCCATCGTCCGCGCGGGGTTCGTTCGCGGCGCCAGTTGGGGATCAGATGGCACGATCGCGTACGACGCGAGTGAGCCCCGCCCCGGCATTTCGGTCGTCAACGTCGCCGGCGGGACACCGCGCATGGTGGTCGAGGCGGGCGATCCGCGCTCGCCCTGGATCCTGCCGGGCAGCAAGCACCTCCTCTATTACAACCGCATTCGCAGTCAGGTTCGGGTGGTCGCGATCGATGGCACCGGCGACGAGCTCGTCACCGACGCCACGTCCGCCGCGATTTACGCCGGCGGCCAGCTCCTGTTCCTGCGCGAAGGCACGCTCCTCGCGCAGCCCTTCGATCTCGCCCGCCGCGCTGCCTCCGGCTCGCCAGTCGCGATCGCGCGCGACGTGCAGATGCTGCTGGGCGATCCCAGGGGCGTGTTCTCGGCGTCCGAGACGGGCACGCTGCTCTATCAGGACGCCGGCGCCGAGGCCGCCACGAGTCTTGCGTGGTTCGATCGGACTGGAACGCGGCAGGCGCTTGTTGGCGAGATCGGCAGCGCGCGTGGCGTGGTCCTCTCGCCCGACAATCAACTTGCGACCGTCGGCATGCTTGACGTCGAAAATCGTCTGGCGCTCTGGCGCGTCAACCTTTCGAACAACCAGCGCAACCGTCTGACGTACGACACCGGTGTGGATGAGACTTCGCCATTTTTCGCTTGGTCGCCGGACGGACGCACCGTCGCGTACAGCGCGAAGCGCCAAGGCAAAGTCGTCGTCGCTCGCACGCCGGTCAGTGGCGGACAGGAAGAGCCACTCTTCGACGTGCCGTTCGAGCACACGCAGGGGGGCACTCCACGAGTCACGGCGTGGACGAAGGACGCGTTGGCCATCCTCTATTCGGGTCTGCCGAAAGGCGGCCTCTGGAGGATGCCGCTGCGCCCAGGCGTCGCTGGGGCCCGACTCATGGCCACAGCCTTGCTGAAAGACGCTGACAGCGCTGTGAACGTCCGGCTTTCCCCAAACGAACACTGGATCAGCTACCAGAGCGCGGTGGGCGGCGGCACGGTGACCGCCGTCTTCGTGGACGCGTACCCCGGCGGCGGACATCGTCAGCAAGTCTCCGAGCGATCGAGCATTGCGCTTTGGAATGCCGACGGCAAGTCGCTGTACGTCGCCGTCGACAACCAGCTTTCAGTTGTCGAGGCCACCGAGGCCGATGGCACGATCCATTTCGGTCCGCCCCGGACCCTGATGCCGGTGATCGTGGGCCGCGGCTACTCCTACGACGTCGCGAAGGACGGCCGCATCCTCGCGCTCGTCACGAGCGAGGGGCGCGCCTCGCGCCCGCTCACGCTCGTTCAGCACTGGTTGGCGGCACCCGCGCTCGCCGGGCGATAGCGCATCGCGCACCGCGGCCCTCAGCGAGACGATCCATCTGGAGCAGAAGCCCGCGAACAGCGGCAAGTGGCGGCTCGTGCGTCCGCCTCACTTGGGGTCGTTCTCGCGACGACGCTGTTTCACCAACTGGTCCCGGTTTGCAGTCACAGTGACGTTCGGCGCCGTGGCCGGTCCAGGAGACCGGCGGTTTCCTCAATCGACCAGACGTGATGAGCGATGCGAGTCGCTAGACTAGGTGGTCCGCTTCCGAACCGCCGCAAGAACGTCGTCCTCCGAAGGGAAGCCGAGCGCGTCCTTCTGAGCAATCAGTTCGTCATCCATCCACACGGTGAACTCACCGCGTTTCCCTTCGACCAGATCTGGATCGAGCCCCGTCTCTTTCTTGAGAACCGCCGCCACACGGGCAGC
>OBEQ012033461.1_pt1 | contig 12977 bp, 19 predicted proteins | sample 1670901 | NCBI WGS metagenome assembly OBEQ01 (sample SAMEA104232315, study PRJEB22302) | groundwater metagenome | biome: forest; feature: aquifer; material: groundwater | place: USA | collected 2011-08-07 | depth 5.4 m
GCGTGAGGCCCGGCGAGAAAATTCCGGTGGACGGAATCGTTGTTGAAGGAGATTCGAGCGTTGACGAAAGCATGCTTACCGGCGAGTCGCTTCCAGTGGAAAAAACAAAAGGGGTGAAGGTTTACGGGGCGACCATCAACAAGCACGGCTCGCTCACGTTCAAAGCCACGAAAGTAGGCAAGGACACGGTGTTGTCGCAAATAATTAAGCTCGTGGAAGAAGCTCAAGGCTCGCAAGCGCCAATACAGCGTTTTGCAGATGAAGTTTCCGCCGTCTTCGTCCCCATCGTAATCGTCATTGCAGTAATAACGTTCGCAGCCTGGATTTTATTGGGCCAATCTTTTTCCTTCGCGCTGGTCGCATCAGTCTCCGTTCTAGTAGTAGCCTGTCCGTGCGCGTTGGGCTTGGCTACGCCTACGGCAATAATGGTAGGGACCGGAATGGGGGCTGAGAGAGGCATTTTGATAAAGAACGCGGTGGCGCTGGAGAGGACGGGAAAAATCAATGCCATCGTCTGGGACAAGACCGGAACGATTACGGAGGGAAAGCCCAAAGTCACAGGCGTTCTTTCACTAAACAAAAATTATTCCGAAAAGAAAGTTCTCGAAATCGCAGCTTCGCTCGAAAAGCCCAGCGAACACCCTCTTGCAGAAGCGATCGTAAACCATGCGCTTGCAAAGAAAATCAAGATCGTCAAGGCTTCTTCCTTCAAAGCTTTAGCGGGAAAAGGGGTTTTCGGAAAGCTCGGGTCGAAGCATTACTTCATCGGCTCCCCGAAAAACCACTCGCAATCGCTTGAGGAAATAGAAAAACTTGAGAATGAAGGAAAGACTGTAATGGTTTTGTTCGAAAGCGATTTGCACAACAAAAAACTCAAGCCAGCGGGAATAATTGCGGTGGCAGACACCATAAAGCCGAACGCGCGGATTGCAGTGGAAAAGCTGAGGAAAATGGGAATCGAATCAATTCTTCTTACTGGCGATAACGAGCGAACGGCGAAAGCGATTGCAAAACAAGCTGGAATAGAAAAGGTTTTGGCGAACGTACTTCCCGCTGAAAAAGCGAACGAAATAAAGAAACTCCAGCAGAAAGGAAAAATAGTCGCAATGGTGGGCGACGGGATTAACGACGCGCCTGCGTTGGCGCAAGCGGACGTGGGAATGGCGATGGCGTCGGGGACGGACATTGCAATGGAGTCGGGAAGCATTGTTTTGATGAAGAACGACGTTGAAGACGCGCCCCGCGCCCTAAACCTCGGAAGGAAAACGCTCAACAAAATAAAGCTCGGCCTCTTTTGGGCCATGGTTTACAACGTCGTGGGAATTCCTATCGCAGCTGGAGTGTTTTACTACCAAACGGGATGGCTGCTGTCGCCAGCAATCGCAGGAGGGGCGATGGCTTTGAGCAGCGTTAGCGTTGTGGCAAACGCACTTTCCCTGCGGCTTTCTAAGGTTTGAATTGAACAAAACCTACGGTTTAAAAAAACGGTATTCCAAATGAATGGTGCTCATACTATACGCAGCGAAGGACAGAAGGCGGTTTTTTGACCAAAATTTCTGAAAAACAGCTTCAATACGCATTATACGCACTGATAGCCATAGGCGTTCTCATTACTGGATACGCGCTTTTGTCAAACAACTTTCAAATCGGCACTGCGGCAGGCGGTACGCCAACTCCAAGCGCGCCGGTGGTGCAGAAAGCAAAGTTGGTTTTGACGCTCATCACCGTACCGGAATGCAGGTATTGCACGGATTTGAAAGACTTGATTGCGCGCATTAAGAGCGCTGGAGACGTGCAAATCATAAGCGAGAAAACCGTTTCCTACAGGGACGCGGCCGATCTCCTTTCAAAATACCAGATAACTAAAGTCCCGACCATACTGCTTTCCGGAGAGACGGACAAAGTAACCGACCTCAAGAACTTGTGGCTTCAAATAGGGGAGGAAAAGCCAGACGGCACTCTTGTTTTAACCAAATTCAGGCCCATGTACTTCGACATAGACAAGGGCGATTTTGTAGGAAAGCTGAAGGTAACGCGCATAATCAACTCAACGTGCGGAGAGTTGTGCACGAAAGCTTTCGTCATCCAGAATAATTTTGAAATCACTACGGGAATAAGGTTCGTGGAAGAGCAGGAAAGGGAGTTCAACACCACTCAAGGGCGAGAATTGGTGCAAAAATACAACATCACGAAAATCCCTGCGCTCGTAATAACAGGCGACGTCCAAGCTTACGACGAATTGGGGTTGAGTAACGCCTGGAAAAATGTTGGCACGGCGGAAAAAGACGGGGCGCTGGTTTGGAGGCGCATCCAGCCGCCGTACCAAGAACTTCCTTCTGGAAAAATGAAAGGTCTTGCGACTCTCATCGGCATACTAGACCGAAACTGCAACGAATGCTATGACTTGGAAGTGCACGCACGAATCCTAGGAAAGGCTGGCGTGAACTTCAAGAACATCACGTACTACAACAACACCCAGGCAAAAGCGCAAAGCCTCATCGAAAAATACAACATCACGCTCTTGCCCACGGTTTTGGTAGACGGGGAAATGGACGAGTACTACCCCTTCACTTCGTTAAAGCAAATTTGGGAGCAGATAGGGACTGTTGAGGAAGACGGGTGGCACGTTTTCAGGAACATGTCTTCCCTCGGAAGCAACGTCACTTACAAAGTTATCGCCACGAACGAAACGAAAAAAACCGAATGAGTTTTCATTAAAGCAAAAGTTTTTCTACGCGCAAAAAACAAAAGATTGAAGGTGTTGGATTGAAGACTAAAACTCTCGCCTTGATTCTCTCTGCAGTCGTGGTTTTGGGAATCGCGTTGTTCGCATTCACGTCAGGCAAGGGAGTGAAGAGCTACATAGACGAAAACTCGCCGGTAATGTATTTCTACAGCGATAAATGCACGCACTGCCAGGCGCAAGCGCCCATCCTCGAGGAATTGTCGAAGGAAGGATATAGGCTGAAGCTCATGGACGTTCTCGCGCACCCGGAATATTGGGCGCAGTACAGCGTGAGCGGAACTCCGACGTTTTTGGCTGCGAACGGCGACAGGCAAGTCGGATTCACGGAAAAAACCGAATTGCGCGCGTGGCTTGAAGCGCACGGCGCGAGAATAGCGCAACTGAAAGCCCAGTAAAGTAGAAAATAAACAACAAAAAACAAAAAAAGGTGGTTTTGAGAATGGAGCACGAAAAAAGTTCGAGTAACTACATGATTGCGATAAGCATAGTCGCTTCGGCACTGATTTTGTCGGGAGTGGTTTGGGTGTCCATGAGCGGCATTACAAACAGCATTTACGATTTGAAGGGTTCGCTCAAGTCGCTCCCCGCAGGCGGGGGTAGCCAAACGGGCGGAACTCAGCCTACCGCACAGCCTCAAGCAGGAAGCGTGACCGTCGACGTGAACGGCCTCGCGGTCAAAGGCAACGAAAATGCGCCAGTCACTATAATAGAATACTCGGATTTCCAATGCCCGTTCTGCAGGCGGTTTTACACCGACGCTTACCAGCAAATAATCAAGGATTACGTTGAGACTGGAAAAGTAAAGATTTACTACAAGCACTTCCCGCTCTCGCAACTCCACCCTGCTGCGCAAAAGTCTGCCGAAGCGGCGGAATGCGCGAGAGACCAAGGAAAATTCTGGGAATACCACAACAAGGTGTTTGACGAACAGCAGAAACTCAAGCCCGACGGGAGCACTGCGACGTACGGGCCGGAAGAGTTGAAGAAGTGGGCGAAGGAAATGGGGTTGAACGAGCAAACGTTCAACCAATGCCTCGACTCCGGGGAGAAAGTCCAAATCGTGCAAACGCAGTTCAACGAAGGCTTACAGCCTGCAGGCGCCGGGAATACCCTCGTAGGTGGAACGCCCACGTTTCTCGTAGCGCGAAGCAATACCGCGTCAAGCGGAAAGTTCACTTTCCGAGTGACTTCTGCAGGGGATGTTGAAGGCAGGCTCGTCGGCGCACAGCCTTTCGCTTCGTTCAAAGCTGCAATCGACGCGCTCGCAAGCTGAGCGCATTTCCCTTTTTTCTTTTTCTCTTTTTTTAGGCACTTTGCACTTAAAGAAGTTTGGTTAAGCGAAAGGCTTTTACTCCAAAAACCGCAAACGATGGATTGCAATGGAACTGAAGGAATTCGCAAAGGCTCAAAGGCAAATACTCTCCCAAAAAGCATACCTTGTCCTCTTCATCGCTTCGACCGTCTTCTTCGCGTGGCTCTTCGTGTTTTTGACGAGCATTCCCGGCCAAAGCCTCGAAAGCTGGCTGTACAGCGCCCGCGACGTTACGAAAATATTCGTTCTGGTCGCCTCGCCTTTGCTGGGCTTGATTGCGACCACGCAAGCTTTCGTTTTGAAAAACTATAGGTTTTCGTTCCACGAGGCGAAGGCGGGCGGGAGCGCGGTCGGCGCTTTTTTGACTGGGGCGATTGCGACAGCCTGCTGCTCTCCGTTCGTTGCAGGCGCGCTAGCGTTGCTGGGCTTTGCAGGGGCAGGCGCGTTCATTTTGAAGTACGAGGTTGAATCTTCGCTCATCGCGTTGGCAGTGCTTTTTGCTGCATTATACTACTCTTCGAAAATCCTGTTTTGCGAAGACTGCAGGATTAAGGCGAAAGCTTCAAAATCCTAACGGATTGATACCTAAGGCGTAAAGCACTGCAATCAATAAAGGCTGGTGGAGCAGGTATATCGCAAGGGAATGCCTTCCCAAAAAACGAAAAACCCTTTCTGAACCATTCGCGTTTTCCTTCAAAGCGAAGCGGCGCTTGTTCTTGGAGTAAAACTTTTTCGAGAAAGCCATTCCGAAAAGGAAAACACCGAACCAAGGAAGCAAAGGAAAATAATCCAGGGTGTAAAAACCCCGCGGAACGAAACCGAGCCACAACAGCCAGGGAAACGAGAAAGAAAATTGCGAGAGAAGAATTCCAGCCGCAACCGCCAAAGCCCCCGCCGAAAGAAGCGCTTTCGAGCCAAGCCTTGCAAAAGCAAGCGCGACTATCGTAGAAAACCCGATCAAGTGAAGAATCCCGAAAACTATGAAACCGCTTTTCAAGAACAATGCGGTCGCAAGCGTAATCGCCATTCCCAAAGCGAAAAGCTTCAAGCCGCGCAACACTATTTTTTGCGAAGGGTTTCGTTCGAAACTCAAGGTGAAGGAAAGCCCGGCGATGAAGACGAACAATCCCGCTGTAACGCGCGCGAAAGCCCACCAAAAACCCTGGGAAGCGTCGAAGCTTATCAAGGAAAAATATCCCAAGGCGAAAAGCCAGTTGAACAAGACCATCATCAAAACTGCGAACCCCCTCGCAAAATCGATTTCCCAAAATCTTTGCATCGCCATAGAAAACTAAGGCAAAAGGTTTTAAAACAAATCTCGCATATAACTCAGTTATACTTTTTGTTCAACGGTGGCTGTTTTTGATCGCAGAATTCGTGATTGGCTTTCGGGAGGCGTTGGAAGCGGCGTTGATAGTGGGCATAATGCTCGGCTATCTCAAGAAAACCAACCAAACCGAGCACAACAACCGCGTTTACGTCGGAATCGCCGCTGGCGTAATCGCAAGCGTATTCACCGCAATCGCGTTCAACGCCCTTTCCGTACGGTTCACAGGCGCGATAGAACAGATTTTCGAAGGAAGCGTGATGATAATCGCTGCGATAGTGTTAACGTGGATGATCTTTTGGATGAGCAAGCAAAAGCAAATCGCCCAGAACATCCAGAAAGCAGTGGACAAGAGCCTTGCAGGCGGGCTGACGGCGTTAGCGTTCATCGCAGTATACCGAGAGGGCTTCGAAACCGTTTTGTTTCTCAATGCGTTGGCATTCTCTTCCAAAGCAGACCCGCTTTTGGGCGCTTTGCTTGGAATGTTCGCGGCAGTCTTGCTCGGGGTGGTTATTTACGAGATAGGCATTCACCTTAACCTCAAGATTTTCTTCAAAACCACGAGCGTATTGTTAATCTTATTCGCCGCAGGGCTTGTGGCGCACGGAATCCACGAGTTTCAAGAAGCGGGCGTAGTAACCCTCTTTACGGACCAAGCTTGGGACACTAGATGGCTTTTGGACGACAAGAGCATGGTTGGAGAAACTGCTGCAAGCTTGCTGGGCTACAACCACAACCCATCCTGGCTCGAAGTCTTTTCCTACGCATTCTATCTCACAGTGATGCTTTATTTGATAGAAAAATTGGCTGAAACTAGACTGTCGAGAACAATGGTTTGAAAAAAAAGAGTTTAAAGGCCAAGCGCGTCTTTCAACGCCGGCCTGTCGAAGCCAACTATGATTTTTCCGTCAACGTCTATGACGGGAACTCCCATCTGCCCGCTTTTTTCGATCATTTCGTTCGCAGCAGCCCTGTCTTTAGTAACGTCCACTTCGCTGTAATCGACTTTGTTCTCTTGGAAAAACTTTTTCGCCATCGCGCAGTAAACGCAAGTGGGAGTAGTGTAAATCTTCACCTTATGCCTGGCCATTCCAACACCTTTAACATAAAAAATGCGGGAAAGTATTTTAACTTAATCTTTAATTTGCCGGGCAAAGGCACAAAAAAAACGTTTTAATATGCGGGGGGAGTAAGCAATGTCGGTAAAAGGTGGTTTGGAAATGAACGCAAACAAGTACGGGATAATAAGCCTAGTTTTGGGGATAGTGTTGTTTTTCGGAACATACTTCATGTCGTACCAAAACGCGGGGGCGGTCATAACAGGCGGTTGGACCGGAATTCTGCTCACCCTGTTTTATGGCGGGCTTCTTTCGCTCGGGTTGTTCTTCTTCCTGGTCGGCCTGCTGATGCTAGTGTTGTAAAAAGTTCAAATCGCTCCCCCTGCACTTGGGTTGAAAAGCTCAAGCTGTTTTCAAAACGTTGTTGTCTTCGTCCAAGGCGATGTATTTCGTTTCGCTTCCGAAATTCCAAACTGCAACCCACGCGGTCGAAGGCAGGCCTGAAGCGAAAGACGCAATCGCGTTCTCATCAAGAGCAGGGCAATAGTTTTTCTCTTCAAACCAATTCGCGTCCGCCTTGAAAGCACAGCCGTAACCATCGCTTATGCCCAGCTTTATTGCGGAATTGATAAGCGCCTCTTCCCGAAAGAAAAGCTTGCTCCTCTCGTAGCAAGAGTTTATGAACGGCTCTGGGCGGAAGCTCACTGGCGGAAGTTTGTAAAAACGCTTTTCGGCGGAGGGGCAAGGCGAATGCGCGTTCTGCACCACGAGCACTTCAAACTCCCAAGTCTCACCGCTCTTGCCCGTATTTAGAATCCGCCACTCCGAATTCAACGAACCCAAATCTTGGGCCAAAAACGCTTTCGCCTGCGCTTCGCTCAAAGGCTGTTGGAAGCGGGGGAAGAAGGAGTAGAGCAGGAGAATGACCAAAAGCAATACTGCCAGAAAAAAATAGTTTTTCATCGCACATACCTCTATACACACAATACTCTTTCGAATCTTAAAAGAGTTGCGTTACATTCGCTAGCTTATGTTCCCACCGAACCGCCCCTCGGACAATCGTAAGAAAACTCGCTTCCCGTCTCGGTAACCTTCACCCTAGCGCCGCGAACTGGAATCGTTATTATTTGAGTCGTGCCGCTTTTTGCGAATGAAAAACTCGCGTTCTTGAACGTGCGGTTGGAGTATGCAACAACCGTGCCTGAAAAAGTCACGGTGAAAGAAAAAGTGTCTGCAGCTACAAACTCCCAATTGCACGAAGCGACTGGAGTTCCGGAAAACGAAGCGTTTACAATGGAATCGTTCAACTCTCCCCTTACGTTGTTCCAGTATGAATTCACCAGCACAGGATACGTATCGCAGAAAACCTGGTCGTTGCAGGCAAAAGCATACGCCGCGTCAAAAATCGCATCCTCCTGCGTCCAATTGACCAAATCCCTCGCGTCTTCAAACCTCTCCCCAGCAAGCCTGGATTCCAACTGCGCGTTTTGAAAACCCGAGTTTTGCACGAACAGCACTGACGCTAGAAAAGCCAACGCGAAAACGACCATCGCCGCGAAAAACGCCGTTGCAAAACCTTTCTTTCCTTTGAAATTCAAGGGCTCACCGTAGCGTTGAAAACCAAGGGCTTTCTCCTTGCAAACGAATCAAAGATGTCCTGCAACTGGAAGCAATTGGGCAAAGGCGGATCTACGCAAAGCTTCGGGTAAACAACTATCTTGCTTCCCACGACCGTTCTTGCATTTTGCGTGTTGTTGAAGCCCGTCAAGACAGTCAAATTAAAGTTCACCCCTTGCTTGTGGTGCAAAACCAGATAATCCCTTCCCAACTGGTGGAATTGAAGCAAAAGCGGCTCGTGCTGCTGAGAAAAAACCGAGATTGAGAGGGAAAGTATCAACACCAAGGTCAACGCAAAAAGCGCGTCTACCAAAAGGAAAAGCCCTTTTTTCTTTACGAGCATACGCCCACCCTCAACAACTTCGCGCTTCCAGGAGAAGGAGAAATTGAATAAATCCTTTGCACGAAAAACTTGTTTTGCGAATTGCACAAATCGCAAGTGACTACCCCCGCGTTTTCCAAACAGCCGAGTTGCAACGCCGACTCGCCGGCGGCAAGCCTGTCGTAGTAATTCTCCGCCAAAACGAACGCGCTCGCGTTCGCTATCGTTCCTCCTGCGTTTTTCTGGATTTGCGAAAACGAATTCAGCCATAATCCCAACGCTATGGTCAAGACTGCTACTGCGACAAGAAAATCGACGCTGAAAAGCTGGCTTTTGCGCAAAAAAATCAACCTTTTCTAAGCATTATCCCATCTATCGCTGGGCCTCCTGGCTGGATTACTTTCTCTCTGGAAAACACTATTTTCCCCGCCTTGCCGTCGGAACACTCGAAAACCAGCGGGTTTGGAGTCGCGTTCACCGGGAAAGCCGTGCCTATCGATTGCCTGGTCGCATAAACCACCGCCGCCAGAGTAGTTTCGTTCGCCCCTTCAACCACGCTCCCGTCTTGATTGACTTTCCCACCGTAAACCCAAAACGGCGTTCCCTTTCCTTCCGAAACCAGGCAAGGCAAGCCGAAATAAAGAGTTTGGTTGGAAATGAACGCCTCCCCTTGCAGAAGCGAAATTTGCTCGAGCAGGTTGTTCTGCTGGGAGAAAAGCAAGTCTTGCGAACGCAAGTCTTGGTAGTAATTGTTCAGCCACAATAGCACGAGCACGAAGAAAGTCAGGACAACGAACAACTCCAAAGAAAACTGACCGCGCTTCGACATTCGCACACCTTCTCGATGGATTAAGCGCTTTTCGTTTTAAACCCTTTTCAAACTCTCTATAATGCAAAGGAAAAGTAGAAAGCTAAAGATGGCAAAAGCAACGCTCCCAGCAGCGTGGTCTTGTTCACACCGAGGAAATTCGTGCAAACGCCGACGCACGCACTCACGGCCAGCACAAACAGCCCGAGAAAACCGTTGAAGTAAAAGACCGCGCCGAAAACTAACGCCAACACCGCGAGTGAAACTCCGTTCCCGCCGAGGAGGGAAAGCGCGGAAAAACGCCTGTACAACAAAAGCATTAGTGCAATTGCAAGGAAGAGCGAAGCGGCGCCAGCGGTCAAGGCCAGAAGCAAGTTTCCTCCATCCGCGAGTTCGCTTGAAGCAAAAGCAACAGCCCCGCTCCGCGCTTTTCCAATCGCGTTAAACGCGACGAAGTCGAAGAAGGTTTTCGAAACGAGCGTCGAAGCGCTCGCTTGGATGAAAACGCTCTCGCCCAACGGCTCTAAAACCAAGAAAAGCAAAGAAACCAGGAAAACGGGCGACATGGCAGGCAACAAGCCCGACAACGCTCCCAAACCGACGCCCATAAAAACGATCTTCAAATCAACCCGCACCATGCCGGCGTCCTCGCGCTGCGGCGGCTTGCGGGAGTTTAACGAAAAGAATATCGCGGGAATCCCGAACAAGCCTGAAAGCAAAGGAAACAACGGCTCTTGCAGCAAGGGTTTGGAAAACAAAACCAAACCCAACGCCCCTGACAACAAAAACGCGAAAACGCTTGCCCAACGCTTTTCTTTAGAAAACAACGACGCGGCGACGACCAAAAGCAAAATCCATCCGACGATGGGCGAGACGAAGGAATTCAAAACCGGCAGGGAAAGCAAAACCAAAGGCAAAAGCAAGATCGAGAAAACCATGGAATGGAAGAAGGAGGCGAGAATGGTTTTCAAGGCGAAAAGCCCTTTCCCTTCGTAAAAAAGCTTTTGCGCAGGGAGGATGGAAACGCCGTACGAAAACGATGGGATGAAGAAGAAAATCGTGGGAATGAGTTCAAAAACCAGTTTCGAGAAGGAAAGCGAGGAAGCGAAGACTGCTTTGGAAAACCCTTGCGGAAGGAATTGCGAGGAAAGCTGGAGGATGGAATTGGTGTGGAGAAACGCGACCAAACCCGCGAAGCCCAAGACGAAACCTGCAGCGAATTCTTCCAGCAAACCCACTCCCTCTTTTTCAAGCTCTTTTTTCAAGCCTTCAAAACTTCAATGCTATCGGCGAGTATTTCCATTTTCCCGCCGAATTCCGAAACCCGCCCTTCGACAGAAACGAACGCTCCCGCAGAAACCACCCTTTCGGAATTGAAAGAAACCACTTTGATGCATTTGGAAGAGCACAAGAGGAAGGAAGCGAAACTCCCGCGCGAATAGAAAGACACGGCTTTCCCTTTCACTAAAACCGTTTTCCCCATGTCTTCGTCGGATATTTCTGCAACGCCAATTTCCGAGGGGGAAACGTTTTTGGAAAGCAAGAACAATAAGGAGATTCCTGCAAATGACAGGAACAAAGACAGCAAGAAAAGCTTGTTTTCCTCCAAAAACCGAACACCGTCACTTTAAGCAAAAACACCGCGTTGTTGAAAAGCAAGCTACGCCTGCGGTAAGTTCCGGGTTCGCACAGCAACCTTCAAGAAGTTGGTTGGGACAAATTTCAATTTGCGAATTTGGCGCTATCACCCTCTGCATACGCGCTGCTATCTTGCGAAGCGAAGAATCCCTGTCTTGAAAATCGCTTGAAAAAGAGGGCGCTAAAATCACGATGTTGGGTTTTACTGAATAAGAAACATTGTAAAAAACGACTCCTTGCTGCAATGCAATCGTTTCCGAAGCGCTGCGCGCGCTTGCGACGGCCATATTCAGTTCCATTTCCTTGAACGCGTTTGCAAGTATTATCACCGAAATGGATAGTAGTACTGAAACGAGTATTATGAACTCGACGCCTGCCTGCGATTTCACAAAACCGACCCTCAAGCTTTGCTGCAAGAAACGTTCACCACGCCGAAAGACGCCACTACGTTTTCAACCGTCACGTTAACCCACCCGCCAGTGAAAGGCGCGCAGTTGTAAAGCAGAAACTTGCTTCTCGGAATCAAAAGCTCTTGGCTGAAAACCTGTTGCTTTCCCTGGGTCAAAACGTCCAAGTATTCCGACGAGATGGTGCAGTAAAGGCTCAGCACTCCGGAAGTAGTGTTGTAAAAACAATTGGAATTCGGAGAAACGAAAAGTTGCTTGCTCAAAACGCTTCCGTTCCCGCCCAGGTAAACGAAATCAACCGCCTGCGCCATTGAATCCACTGCACCTTTCGAAAGAACGGCATCGTTCAACGCCCTCGTTTTTCCCACTTCCTGGAAGGCGGTTGTGTACAGTATAACGATGAAGGCGACCACGACGCTCAAGACCAGGAAAAACTCCACGCCGATTTGAGATTTCACTTGAACAACACCACTATTGCAAACGCGAGCGAAAGGAAGGGTGCGAAAACGACGCTCTTTCCGCCCGAGTAATTCACTCTCTCGTTCTTTAATACTTTTATTGCGAAGCCGGAAAGCAAAAACAAACCCAAAAGAAAAGCCGAAACCAAGAAGAGCAAAACCGCGCTTTCCAAGCTCTTTCCGAAAAGCGGCATGAACGACGATAGCGTAATGAAAAACTTCGCATCCCCGCCGCCCCAAGCGCCGATTTTATGCAAAGCCGAGGAAAAAACAAACGCAAGGACCGAAAAAACGAAAAACAAGCCGAGAACGCCCGCGTAAAAACTCGCAATCGCAGAAAACAGGAAAACCAGTAGGTTGAGCGGGTCGGGAATCCTCCGCTCTCGCAAGTCGAACGCTGTCGCGCACGCGGCAAACAAGAAAACCGCCGGGAAAAAATCAAAAGCCATTAATATGAAAAAATTATTTTGCTATTTAACCAGAAGGGCGATTGCTTGCGCCCTAGTTTGGTCCACTCCGATCAAAACGCTTTTCGTAAAATCGTTAATGAAAAAAGCTATGGTAAAACCAACAACGATTATGAACAAGCCTAACGCTACAAGCAGAATGTATTCGATTGCAGCCTGGCTTTTGCGCATTTTACAAACCTATCAAAAATTAGCCTGGGCGAGGACCGCAGTTGTAGTAAGGAGGATTCGCGCAGCCTATTGTGCCTCCACTACAATTCTTGTAGTTGTCCATGTACGCCAGTCCTGCGCCGCTTTGGCAAGCTGACGGCAAGCCCGAAGGAGTGCTCACTAGGGTGATAGTACCGTTAGCCCAAGCGCCGCCCGTGGAATAGCAAACGCTCAATCTGCTTAATCCGGCTTGGCAGTTCGAAACCACTACGTCTTTCTCCGCGCCTCCGAACAATCCTCCCCTCAATACGACTATCGCCAAAACTACGATAAGCAAAATTCCCGCCAAAAGCAGTATGTACTCAAACATTCCCTGTCCTTTCTTGGAATTCATAAAAAAACCTCCCCTCTTTTTCCAACACCTTGTTTCATTACTGCACTCGATTTAAAAACGTTAATATGAAAACGGGCGGCTCAAGGACTGGCCAAAGCCGAAGCAAACCCTTTGATTGTTGCGACGCTCGTGTTGATTTCGTTAGTCGCGGGAATGAAAATCCCTCCCCGAATCAAGATCGTTAAGAGAACGATTATTACCATCACTCCTGCGAGCAAGAGCAAATACTCCATCACCGTTTGTCCTCTCAACCCAACACCCTGGTTTTGATGA
>OBEQ010690350.1_pt1 | contig 12976 bp, 4 predicted proteins | sample 1670901 | NCBI WGS metagenome assembly OBEQ01 (sample SAMEA104232315, study PRJEB22302) | groundwater metagenome | biome: forest; feature: aquifer; material: groundwater | place: USA | collected 2011-08-07 | depth 5.4 m
ACAAGTGGGTCAACTTTAAACCGCTAGTAACAAATTGATTGAGGTTCATGGCTTGTACCGCCGTGGGAAGGAAGGGAAGGGTCTTGAGAAATGTTCTGCGTTCCATGCTCGAAAGTTAATATACGTTATAACGACTATCCTTTCCACATATTATTGGACTATTCAGAGAAAGACTGACGGCGGGAAATACCTCCTTTCCCACAGGTCCGCGCCTTTGGGGTGCGGTTTCCACGCTAGATTCCCGCATGGCCATCAGCTTGGGGAGAAGCGCCGTGGTAAAAATCGCCGTCGGGAGAGGCACCGTGGGAAGAATAGCCATCGAGAACTTTGCCTTACCAATTGTTTCCCGGACACCTGAATCATCAAGCCTTTTCAGCATTATCACGGTGGTTCTGCTTTGCTCCGTTATCCCGCTTTGCGCCGACGTCACCGGAACCATTACCACGGATCAGGGCAAAGCCGTTGCGGGAGCTTTCGTCCGGTTCGTCGATGCGGCCGACTCCACCCGCGAGGCATCCGCCTTCACCAACGATGCGGGAAAATATTCCCTGAAGCTTCCCGATCAGGGCGCCACCGGCTTGCGGTTTCCATCCGCGCCGCCCACCGCCTTCGCGCCGGAGGCGAAAACCGCGTACGGCCGACTCGCCTATTCCCTCGACGGCCGCATGTTGGAAATCATACCGGGCCGCCGCGCCGGCCGGTTCCTGCTGCAACGGCCTTCTCAATGGAACCCGGGTAACCCAGATGCTACTGCCCCGCCCGTGGAGCGGGAATCCGAAGAGGCCGCGGGAGCACCCATAAAAAGCGACGAGCGTGGAGTTTTGCCCCCTGGGGAAAACTCCGGAGCGGGAAGCCGCTTCCCTGCGCTGCCCAAGGCCTCCGCCGCGCGCGCCTTCCATCTCTGCGTGTACGGCAAAGGCATCTATCCCTACCAGGCGCAAAGCGTGGCCGTCGCCGACAGTTCCGTGCGGGACTTCTCCTTGCCGGCCACCATCCAGTGGGACTCGAACCGCGCCATCCTCCGGAACAATCTGGCCAACAGCGCGGATCGCTTCAAGACCCGGAAACAGGGACGCGTGGCCTTCCTGGGCGGATCCATCACCTTCAATCCCGGCTGGCGCGACAGCGTGGCGAATTGGCTGAAGAAGAAATACCCTCAGACCGCCTTCGAATTCATCAACGCCGGCATCCCCAGCGTGGGCAGCAACATGCACGCTTTCCGCTTCCGCCGGGACGTGCTGGAAAAAGGCCCCATCGATCTGCTTTTCCTGGAATCCGCCGTGAACGACACCACCAATGGCGTACCGGCCATCGAACGCGCGCGCGCCTACGAAGGCATCGTGCGCCAGGCGCATGCGGCCAATCCCGCCATGGATATCGTGTTCCTGTATTTCCTCGACCCGTCCTTCTACAACAACATCAAAGCGGGCAAACCCGTTTCCCTGATAACCGATTACGAAAAATCCGCGTGGCAATACGGGGTTTCGTCCCTCAATCTGGCGCAGTTCGTGGCGGAACGCTATACCTGGGCCGAGTTCGGGGGCGATGTGCATCCCGGCGCTTTCGGCCAGGGCCTATACGCCGCCGGCATCACGCGCTTGCTCGAAGCGGCTTGGAACCCTCCGGTGGGGGCCGCCTCTCCCCTGCCCCACAACCAACCCGCGCGCATGCAGGATTCCCTTTGCTACGCGCAAGGCCATACCGACTCCATCTCCAGCGGCGTGATCGTCAATGGCTGGAAGCGCATCGCTTCCTGGAAGCCCGCTCAGGGCGGTACGCGGGACGGCTTCGTGAACGTGCCCGTGCTGGAATCCACCACCCCGGGCGACACCCTGAAATTCGCCTTCACCGGAACCGCGGTCGGAATCGTGGTTCCGGCGGGCTACGACGTGGGCATGCTCGACTATGCCATCGACGGCAAGCCCATGGGAAGCAAGGATCAGTTCACGCCCTGGAGTTCCGGCCTTCACATTCCCTGGACCATTTTGTTCAGCGCGGATCTGGCGGCCAAATCCCATGAACTAAGGCTCGTCACCTCCGTGTCAAAAAACGCCGGCAGCCAAGGCCATGCCTGCCGGATCATCCGCTTCATAGTCAACGGCCCGGATATCCCCTAGGGTTCTCCCGGGTCCGTGCTCCCGCTCACGCGTTTTCCATCAAAATCCCCAAACCCGCGGCTTCCGGATGGCCAATGCGATTACGCTTAAGTACCGGCGTGTCCGATAATTGAATGAACAGGGGCCAGGAGAATGGGTACACTAACTCAGGTGGTGAACCCAAACAGGATGCGTAACGTAAAACCGGGAATCTCGGGAAAGTGGAACAGGTCGGCCTTCGCCCTGTTCCTGCTGCTCGCTTCCTGCCTATTCGAGACTACGGACCAGGTCAGGGACGCGGATCCGGATAAGCCCGGATACCTGAACCTGGAATTGCGGCTCAAGCCGAACAACAACGCCCTGATCAAGGCCGCTTCGGCGGACACCACTTTCAATCTCGACTCCGTCATCGTCGTACTCAGCTCGTCGGATACGAACATCGCCGCCACCAGGTACTCCTATCCCGTCAGCGGCCGCTCGGATACGGGTAACATCGCGGTTTCCGCCAAGATATTCACTCTGGCCTCGCTACGCACGTGGAAGGCCAACATCTACACCATCGACACCACCCTGAACCCGGTCCGCAAGGATACCGTGCACCGGGACTCGGTATCCTTCACCATCAAACCCGGCGACACCGCGTTCGTGAGCAAGAGCGTGAATCCCGCCTATTCCATCCTGCGGGCCCGTCTGGTCTCCAACGCCCCGGGCAGCATCACCAACAACGTCAAATGGGTGCGCATCCGCGTGGACGGCATCACGAGGGATTCGGCGCGGGTAGGCTTCACGTTCCGCTTCGCGGAATTCGGCAACAGCAGCACGGGATACGCCGTGGGCGACTCCGGCAACGTCGTCCGTAGCACGGACAAGGGGATCACCTGGATCGCTTCCACCAGCAACACGGCAAAGAACCTGCGCGGGGTGAGCTTTCCCTCGCAGAACACCGGCTTTGCCGTGGGCGAAGGCGGGACGATCATCAAATCCACCAACGGCACGACCTTCGCCGCCGTCACCAGCAACACCACCCAGGATCTCAATGCCGTCTATTTCAGCGGCGCGTCCAACGGTTGGGCCGTCGGCAAAGGGGGCATCATCACCAAATCCACCAACGGCACGTCCTTCACCGCGGAAGTGAGCGGCACGACCGCCAATCTGAACGCAATCCATTTCGCCAGCGCCACCATCGGTAACGCGGTGGGCGACGGCGGAATCATCCGCAAGACCACGGACGGCGGAACCACCTGGTCGGGCCAGACCAGCAACACCGCGCAGAATCTGAACGGCATCTTCCTGGCGTCGACGACCATCGCCTATGCAGTGGGCAACGGCGGCGTCATCCTGAAGACCACAAACAGCGGAAGCACCTGGACCGTGCAGACGAGCAATACCACGGCGAATCTCAACGAGATCTATTGCGTGAGCGCCACCGAAGCGTACGCGGTGGGCGATGGCGGAGTGATGGTCGCGACCATGAATGGAACGGCCTGGAGCGCGCGCGCCACCAATACCACCCAGAACCTGTACGGCGTCGCATGGACCACCAACGGCAGCGGCGCCGTGGCCGTTGGCGATCTCGGAGCCATCGTCAGCTCGCCGGACGGGACCGCCTGGACGCTCCAATGGAACGGGACCAAATCCTTCGACTCCCAATTGACCTACAAGTATTTCACGCCCAACGTATCCCACTCGCTGCGGTTGGAGGCCATGGATATCGAATCGGGAACGCTGAGGGGCTACCAGGTGATCAAGACCCTGCTCCTGGCTCCCGGCAAGGACTCCACGATAACGCCCAACCCGGGTCTGACGCAATGCGGTTACGCATCCCCGTCCCCCGTCTGCACGCCCTGATTCGCTGACCACCGCGGGCCCTAAGCCGCTTCCCAACCGCGCTGTTGTCGTAGGACCCTTGGCTTCCCCCGGTCGACGGCTTCAGGAACGGATCCATTCCCAATTGCTCAGGTTGCAAACCGACAAAACGGAAACCTCGTTCATATACGTAAACTCGCCGTGAAAATCCCCACAAAAACCGTTTCGATTCCGGCATGATCCGGAACGGAGAACGCCTTCCTGAAACTGGACCTCGCGCCTGCGGAAATATTTTTTAACATCTGCTTTTTGAAGTCTTTCTTTTTCATTTTCCCGCCCTCGGACAGAACACCCGGACCCCGGAGACATTTACATGCGAACCAAACATCCCTTTCTTGCAAGGCTATTGGGTTTAACCTTGACCTTTTCCATGGCCGGCGCCACGCTTATCCATGCCCGGGTCGAACCCACCGGAACGGGAACGCCTGCGGTGGCGGGCTCCGATGAGGACAAGGAGGATCCGGCCGCGCGGGCGCAGTTCCGCCTGCTCACGCTCAAGTCCGGCAACCGGGAATACGATCCCAACGACCTGGTCAAGGCCAAGACCCACGTGAAGTCCATGGCCATCCGCGCCTCGGCCTGGCCGCAGGCGCAGTCGGCGCCGACCGGCATGATCATGCCGATGACGGCGGGGATCCCGCGTTCCGATTGGACCGCGATCGGACCCGGCAATATCGGCGGGCGGACGCGCTCGTTGGTGGTTGATCCCACCAACCCTTCCATCCTGTACCTGGGCGCCGTGGGCGGCGGTCTGTGGAAGTCCGTGAATGGAGGCGGCAATTGGACCGTACTGAACGATTTCATGCCGAGCATCGCCATCGGCTCGCTGGTGATCGATCCCAAGAACCCTTCCATCCTCTACGCGGGCACGGGGGAATCCTATCCCTATGATGGCCTCCGCGGCGCGGGCATTTTCAAGAGCACGGACGCGGGCGCGACCTGGAACCAGCTGGCGTCCACGGCCAACTCCAATTTCTACTACACCAACCGCATGGCGATCAGCCCGGTCAACAGCCAGATCGTGCTGGCCTGCACCCAGACCGGCGTGTGGCGTTCCACCGACGGCGGCGCCAACTGGACGCAGACCCTGGGCGAGAGCAGCACCGACGTGGAATGGAACCCCGCCGACGGCAACAAGGTGGTGGTCTCCGGAAGCCAGAACGCCTCGTACTGGTCCGCCGATGCCGGCGCCACCTGGACCGCTTCCACCGGCATGCCCGCGTTCGGTCGCGTGGAACTCGCGCTTTCCAAGTCCGCGCCCAACACCATCTACGCTTCCGTGTACAACAACAACGGAGAACTCTACCGTTCCACCGACGGCGGGCACACCTTCACGGCGCGCAACCTGGGGAATTCCCTGACCGGCGGCCAGGGATGGTACGACAACACCCTTTGGGTCGATCCCCTGGACGTGAACAACCTCCTGCTCGGCGGCACGGGCATGCTCATGAGCACGGATGGCGGCGCCAATTTCATCAGCGTGTGGGTCGGGGATCTGCACGCCGATCAGCATTACCTGGTGGAAGTGGGCGGCTATTCCGCCACCAACCGCGGCGTCTACTGCACCAACGACGGCGGCGTGTTCCGGACGGACAACTTCCTCAACCTGATGAACGGATCCTTCTGGTACACCCTCAACCATGATCTGGGCGTGACCCAGTTCTACGCCGGCGCGGGCAACAGCAGCAACGGCATGTACATGGGCGGCACCCAGGACAACGGGACGCCGCGCTACAACGGTACCTACAACGGCTGGGTGGACATCATCGGCGCGGACGGCGGCTGGACCGCCTCGGATCCCAACCTCGCGCCGGACGGATCATCCTACTGGTACGGCGAAACGCAACTCTGGAGCACCATCCGCGTGCACCTGGACGCTTCGGGCAACGTGATGGACAATCAGTACTTCTCCGGGTCGGATGAAACGGGCGAACTCTTCATCCCGCCCATGATCCTGGATCCCAACAATCCCCAGCGCCTGTACAAGGGCGGATCCCGCCTGTGGCGCCTGGACAACGCCCGCACCGCCGCCTCCAACGATCCCTGGGCGATAGTCCGCGACATGGGGGAAACCATCAGCGCCATCGCCGTGGCTCCGGGCAACTCCAACGTCGTCTGGGTGGGGCATTCCGGCGGCACCGTATGGTCCACCTCCAACGCCTTGGCGGCCGCGCCCACCTGGACCCAGCGCGGCCTCAACGTCCTCCCCTTCGGGTACTGCACGCGCGTGACCATCGATCCGGTCAATAACAACCGCATCTACGTCACCTATGGCGGCTTCAACAGCAACAATGTCTGGAAGAGCGAGGACGGCGGCGCCACCTGGGCGGACATCACCTCCAATCTGCCGGACGTGCCGGTGCGCTCCCTGGTGGTGAACAAGTGGAACACCAACCTGATCTATATCGGCACGGAAATCGGCGTGTTCGCCAGCGACAACCGCGGCGGGGCCTGGTCCCCCAGCAACGACGGGCCCACCAACGCTTCGGTGGACGAACTGTTCTGGGTCGGCAACCGCCTGATGGCGGCCACCCACGGCCGGGGCATGTTCCGCATCATCGTGAATACGCCGCCCACGGCCGCGATCACGACGCCGGCCAACAACGCCAATTTCGCGACGGGTAGCAGCATCGCCATCACCGCCACGGCGAGCGATCCGGACGGCTCCATCGCCAAGGTCGAGTTCTTCCAGGGCGCCACCAAGGTCGGCGAGGACGCATCCAGTCCGTACCAGGCCACCATCAGCAACGCCGCGGCGGGCTCCTACGCCCTCACGGTCCGGGCCACGGACAATGACGGCGGCACCTACACTTCCGCCGCGATCAACATTAAGGTAGGAACCGCTACGGGGATCACGTTACCTGGCCGCCTGCAGGCCGAGGACTACAAGGCCGGCGGCGAAGGCGTAGGCTACCATGACCTGACCGCGGGCAATACCGGCGGCCAATACCGCACGGACAACGTGGACATCGAAGCCACCACCGACGCGGGCGCCGGATACAACGTGGGTTGGATCCAGGCGGGCGAATGGCTGGCCTACGACGTGAACGTGACCGCCGCCGGAACCTACACCCTGACCATGCGCATGGCCTCGGGCGTCGCCGGCACCAAGACCGCGGCCGTGACCGTGGACGGCGGCGCCGCCAGACTCTTCAGCTTCACCGACGCTTCCGGCTGGCAGAGCTGGAAGGACGTGACGGTGACCGGAGTGGCTTTGACCGCCGGCGCGCACGTACTGCGCATCACCGCGAATACCACGGACTTCAACATCAACTACCTGGACGTCTTCGGCGCCGCCAACCAGGCGCCCATCGCCAACGCGGGCCCGGACAAGAACGCCAACGTCAATACCTTGGTGACTTTGGACGGCCGCGGGTCTTCCGATCCGGACAACGGCCCCCAGCCGCTCACCTACGCCTGGACCAAGATTTCCGGCCCCGCCGCCACCCTGAACAATGCGGCCACGTCCCAGCCGAGCTTCACGCCCGCAACCACGGGGACCTACGGGTTCCGCCTGACCGTAAGCGACGGAGCCGCCAGCGCGACCGATGACATCCTCGTCACCGTGGGCTCCGGGACCGTCTATATCAACCTGCCCGGCCGCCTCCAGGCCGAGGACTACAAGATCGGCGGCGAAGGCGTGGGCTACCATGATCTGACCGCGGGCAATACCGGCGGCCAATACCGCACGGATAACGTGGACATCGAAGCCACGACCGACGCCGGCGCGGGATTCAACGTGGGCTGGATCCAGACCGGCGAATGGCTGGAGTACGACATCAACGTCACCACCGCGGGAACCTACGCTGTGACCGCGCGCATGGCTTCCGGAGCGGTCGGGACCAAGACCGCGGCCGTGACCGTGGACGGCGCGGCGAAAGGGACCTTCAATCTCACGGATGCTTCGGGATGGCAGAGCTGGAAGGACGTCACCGTCCCAGGCGTCAACCTGGCCGCGGGCACCCATGTCCTGCGCATCACCATGAGCGCCGGGAACTTCAATCTCAACTATCTCGATGTGAAGGCCGCGGCCAATCTGCCTCCCGTCGCGAACGCAGGCTCGGACAAAACCGTCAATGTCAACACGGCGGTTACCCTGGACGGCCGGGCCTCCTCCGATCCGGACAACGGTCCCTCGCCCCTGACGTATGCCTGGACCAGGTTCTCCGGCCCGGCAGCCACCCTGGCCAATGCCAATACCTCCCAGCCCTCTTTCACCCCCGCCACCGCGGGAACCTATGGGTTCCTTCTGACGGTCAACGACGGCGCGGCTTCGGCCCTGGATACCGTTTACGTGACCGCCAACACCGGCGTCGTCTACATCAACCTTCCGGGACGCATGCAGGCCGAGGACTACAAGATCGGCGGCGAAGGCGTGGGCTACCATGATCTGACCGCGGGCAATACCGGCGGCCAATACCGCACGGACAACGTGGACATCGAAGCCACCACCGACGCGGGCGCGGGCTACAACGTGGGCTGGATCGATGCGGGCGAATGGCTGGCCTACGACGTGAACGTGGCCGCCACCGGCGCGTATACGCTGACGGCCCGCCTGGCCTCCGGAACCGCGGGCACCAAGACCATGGCCTGGTCCGTGGACGGCGGACCGGCGACCACCTTTACCTTCAGCGACGCCTCCGGATGGCAGAGCTGGAAGGATGTCGTCCTTTCCGGCGTGAACCTGACCGCGGGTACCCACGTTGTCCGGCTCACCATGACCACGGGGAACATCAATGTCAATTACGTGGACGTGCTCGCCGGCACGGCCAACCTGCTCCTGAACGGGGACTTCTCCAACGGCATCGTCAATTGGCAGACCTACGTCGCGGCCCCCGCGGCGGCGACCATCGCGAACGAAGCAGGAAGCGCGCGCATCTCCATCGCCAACCAGGGCCTCAATCCCTGGGACATCCAGATCTACCAGCCGGTCGGCTTGACCGCGGGCAAGGTCTACACCCTGGATTTCGACATGAAGGCCGAGGCCACGGCGAAATCCTTCCGCGTGGTGGTGGAGCATAACGGGGATCCGTGGACCAAGTATTACGATACCGGATACACCGTGAACACGGCCGCCAATGTCGTCCAGCATTTCACCGTCACCTGGACGCAATCCGCGGCGGACGCCGGAGGCCGGGTGGTCTTCGATTTCGGCGCAGCCAATGTTGACGATGCCTGGCTGGACAACGTAGTCCTGAAATAAACACTTCGCCGCTTCCCTCCGGAAGGCGGCGTTCCCTGAAACTTCGAGGCGACGTCGATGCGATTTCCTCCGTTCCGATCCTTTCCCTGGGCGATGTTTCCGACGCTGATCCTGGCGTCGGCGGCGCTGGGCCAGGTCAACGAGGCCACCCTTTCGGGGCATATCGGAGCGATCGTACAGGCCGATGTCGGAGCCGCCGGAACGGATTCCGGGGCGCAAAGCTCCGAATGGCGCGGCGCGTGCCGCGAACCGGTCTTCCCGCGCCCGGACTCGCCCGACCCGGACTCCCTGCACCTTGATTCCGTGCGCCTTCTGTTGCGCGAAATCTCCACGTCGCGGGTCGTCCAGGAAACGCGCGCCCAAGCGGATGGCCGCTACCGTTTCCGCCACGTCGCCTTCGCGGCCTATACCCTGGAAGCCTGGAACCGCGGGCGGCCTTGGGCGTCGCGCGACGTAAAGATCGAGGATGCTTCGCCGGACGCGGTCGACCTGCCCTGCCCTACGACTTTGGGTACCGCGGATTTGCCCACCCTTCCGGATCGGGTGGTGCGGGCCCGGAGCGACGCATCGCCCCTGGAATCCATCGGCCATGATTTCTACGCCTCGGAGGACATCCTCGCCCTGATCCTCCCTTCCCGGGAGAAGGCCGCCGAGGCCCTGCTGCTCCAATCCGCCGATATGGTTCCAGACGAGGACGGGCGCATGCACGCGCGCGGCGAGGACGCCCAGATCCAATACATCGTGGACGGCATTCCCTGGTCGGGCAACCCGACGCGCATCTATTCCAGCCTGTTCCATGCGGACATGGCCAAATCCGTGGACGTGCTGACGGGCGGCCTGCCCGCGCGCTACGGGGCGGGATCCGCCGTAGTCACAGTGTCCACCCGGGACGGTCTGGATCGGCCTTTCGCGGTGCGCGCGGGAGCCGGAGCCGCCACCCACGGCACGCAGGAAGCGGACGTGCTGGCCAGCGGCAGGCTGGGCGCCGGAGCGGGGCTCATCGTAGGCGCCTCGCGCAGCCGCACCGATCGCTATCTCGATCCCATCTCCGGATTCGACGCCATCCATGACGGCGGCCACGGCAATCATGCCTTCGCCAAGTTGACCACCCTTCCGATGGAGAACATGGAAGTGCGCTTGATGGGAGCCTATGACGCGAGCGCTTTCGACATCCCCAACCTGCGGGCGCGCAAACCCGGCCAGGCTCTCGGTCAGGATCAAGGCCAGGAATTGGGTTCCTATCTGCTGGGAGCCCGGGTCGATGCGGATCCGATCGCGGATGTCCACGTGGCGGCGGCGCTGTATTCGCGCGGCACGCAAGCCTCCCTGAAAAGCGGCGGGCTCTCGCGCCTATCGGGGAACGGGGATTCCCTACTGGCCCTCTCCGAGAACGAACGCTTCTTCCTGGGGGCGCGCCGCGAAGATGGCTATCATGGGGGCGAGCTCGAGCTGCTCGTGAAACCGATTCTCCGGGGGCGCAGCCATCGCCTGCGCGCGGGGGTATCCGGGGAAGTCAATCCCCTTTCGGAATCCTTCGCCTTCGCCGTGACCGACTCTTCCCTCTCCGGACCCGATGGGGATCCCCGACTTCTCCCGTATGACATTTCCCGCGGGGGCAAGTCGCTCGTGGCCGACGAAACCGGATCCGGGTGGGCGGCCTCGGCCTATGTGGAGGACGGTTTCGACATCGGAAAGTGGAGCTTTCTTCCCGGCCTCCGCTACGACGTCTTCTCCCTGTTCCGGACTGAACAGGCGCTGTCCCCGCGCCTCGCCGCTTCGTACGCCTATTCCTCCAATCTCGATTTGCGCCTGTCCATCGATTGGCTCGCCGCGCGGGCGCCTCTGGAAAACATCCTGCTCGCCAGTTCCCCGGCCCTGCTTCCGCTTTCCGGATCCGAACAGGACGGCACCCCCGCCACGGTCGGCTCCGAACGCGCCGTGGTCCTGGACCTGGGCGCGGATTGGCGCCTGGGCCGCTACCTCGTTTTCGACGGCGGGGTCTACGGCAAATACATCCGGGACTTCCTGGTGAAATCCGAGCTCGGCAACTCGGGCCTGATCTTCCCCATCAACCTCAAACGCGGCCTGGTCGCAGGAGGCAAGGTCGAAGCCCGCCTGCGCGAATGGCATCGCCTTTCGGGAACCCTCTCCGTGGGCTCCTGCGTATCCCTGGGCCTGAAACCGGATGATGGATCCTCGCCGATAGCGGCGGGCCTGTTGGTCGGAGAGGAAGGCCAGAATTACGGCCATCCCTTTTCCAAAGAAGACGCCTTCCCCACCGAACACAACCAGATCGCCACCGCCGTGGTAAGCTTGCGATATCGGCTGGCCCAGGGTCTGATGACCACCTTGGGCGGACGCTTCGACTCCGGCCTCCCCTTCGACCTGAACGCCGCCGACGGTTCCGGCCTGGACGCGGCGCAATCGCGCGCGGAGCTGAAACGCCGGGGTTACGGGGACGACGTCATCGATCTATTGTCCCTGGATCCCGAGGCGGAAAATCCCGATTCCCCTGACAAGAGCGTCGCGCCCCACGCCGTCTTCGATCTGGGCCTGGAGTACAAACTGCCGCGAAGCTTCGGGCCCGCGTTGGGAGTGCGAGCTGCGGTCCTGAACGTTCTCGATACACCCTATCTATACAAGTTCGAATCCAGCTTCGGAAGCACCCACTTCGGGCAGCCCCGGACGCTTGGCTTGTGGGTGTCCGCGGAGTACTGAGGAAACCGGATCTCCATTTTTCCGGATCGTTATTTTTCCAGCGGGCCGGCTTCCGCCTTCCCCGCTTTGCGGGCCACCAGGAAAACCAGCGCCATCAAGCCCGCGATGGCCAAGGCCAATCCCAGGGTCAGGACCAGTTGCCCGGTCAGCCAGGAGAAAGGCGAGGCCTGCACGGCCGGCGCCGGCGCCTCCAACAGGATCCGCGGCATTCCCGGCCGGAAGTCCGCGAATGCCGCCGAACCGGATTGCGGATTGCTTTCCAACAGGGATTCGAAATCGAAATGCAGGGGTTCCGCGCCGCGATCCCCGTAACGCAGGAGATACCTGTCCGCCCCGATCTCCTTTTCCCGGCCCGCTTTTTCCGGTCCTCCCTTTTCGAGCCCCCCTTTTTCCCGAAGCGGGAACAGCGCCTCCAACCGTTCCGCCTCCGCGCCCATGCCTTCCAGGATCAAAGGAACATCGTCATTGTCGGAAACGCCCAGGGCCAGCATGGCATAGCGGCCGGACGGGACCAATGGGATGCGCAGGGACGAGTCGGCCTGGCCGCCCCAATCGATGCGGTGCAGGCGGGCCTCGGCGACGCGGGGCCAGGTCCAGGGCCGGGCGGCGGTGTCGAGCGGATTCACCAGGGAGTCCGGCCAGCCGGTCAGAATCACGGAGCGCATGAAACTGCGCGTGCCCACCCTGGGCAGCAGGGCCTTCAGGGGAATGCGGCCCGCGGGGATCAGGAACCAGCTGCGCTTCGCGGCGGATTCGCGCAAGGGCCGGGCGAAACCCGGTGACGGCAAGGCCACGGTATCCGTCAAGGTACCCCCGCGCTGCTCCGCGCAGACTTCGCCGCTGAAGGAAATGGCGTCCACGCGCAGGAGCTTCCGTTCCACCTGGAAAGATTCCGCACCCGGGTTGCCTACCTTGCCGGAAAGGGTCGAGACCAGGGAGCGTTGGATCTGGGTCAGGCCGTCCACGCGCAGACGGACCGCGCGATCCGGATTGGCGGGCCAGCGCGCGTCTTCGCGCCGTAAATCCACGAAGCGGGAATAATCGAACAGGGGGACGTTGCCCAGGCGCGGGGTCCAACCGTCCCGGCCCGCAT
>OBEQ010060576.1_pt1 | contig 12975 bp, 13 predicted proteins | sample 1670901 | NCBI WGS metagenome assembly OBEQ01 (sample SAMEA104232315, study PRJEB22302) | groundwater metagenome | biome: forest; feature: aquifer; material: groundwater | place: USA | collected 2011-08-07 | depth 5.4 m
AGGCAAAAGTCCCCGTTTGACCTTCTCAGCATTTTTGATTGGATAGAAAAGGTGTGCGTTGGGGCTAGGAAATTCGGGGCGAAGCAAGGTTTTCCAAGCGTAAAGAAAATCGGTTGCAGTCAGAGGAGAGCCGTCCGACCAGTAGCTTTTCTTCAGGTGAAATGTGTAGGTTTTCTTATCTTCGGAAATATCTATAGAAGAGGCTACCCCTAATTCATGAGTTGAAGCGGGGGTCATCCGCGTCAGCCCTTCAAACAACATAAAATGAAGAGTTGAGCTGACATAATCTGAATTCTTTCTAGGATCAAGAGTGCCTGCGTCATAAGGGAAACTTAACCGAAACACGCTCTCTTTTTTCATAGGAGATTCAGCCTTTTGGCAGCCGATACAAAGGAGAAGTAGTAACCATATTCGAAGCATTAGATTAACTCCGGGAGACCACTCTATCATATTTATAAACTTTTTGTAAAGCTTGACTTTAGATCTTCAGGATTCTATATAGGAGAAAAGGGGAGAATTTGATGAAAGCTATTGGAATGATGTGTTTTGCTGCAACGCTTATAGCGAATAGTCCGGAAATTGAAGTGATTCGGATGGAGAAGGCTCCTTACAGCGAAAAGGCTGTGATTCATCAAATGTATACCGAAAATAAGAGTGGCAAGCTTGGGGGAAGGGAGAATCCCCTCGTTATGCAGGTGATCGATTTTCCGGTAGGGGTGTTTCTACCAAGTAAGCCAGAATGGCTTAGAGGGATGAGAGAAAATGAACAGGGATCGGTTATCTTAGTTTGGGTTTATGGAGCTAACGGGTATCAAAAAAGATTTTACCTTACGAGACAGAATGGGACCCCTTTTGTTGAGGGGCGGACTTATTTTAAAGATACTTTTCGGAAATATTTTGAGTCGGGCGATCTCCCTTCGGGGGAAGCTGTTGTGAGTGCTAATCTTGTCAATGCATATGGGGAATCGGTAAAAACTTTTAAAGCGACTCGTACAATTGTTGCCAATGCTTCAGAAAAAAATAGTACCTTAGAACAAGGATTAAAAAAACCTCACCTTGTTTATAATGAGCCGTACGGAAATTTTAGAAATGGCCAACCTATCATGCTTGATTTCTACGTCTGCAATGCCGATCTCGGGCGTGATGCTTACAGAGAAGAGCTCTACATTGACGGCAATCACGAAGAGACCCTTTATGAGTGGACACCCTATAAAATTCGCGGTCTCAAACCAGGCCGGCATGAAATCCAACTCGTTCTTCTCGATCCAAGCGGAAAAAAGATGAGTGAGCCATTTGGTGAGCAGAAGAACGTTATTCTCATAGACAATTAAAACTTAATAAGTTCTAATGTGGCAGTGGGCGCGATAGCGTGTAGGATAGAACGGACAGCTGCTTCTTGACTGATAGGGGCAGAGAGAGATTCTGCAAGGGTTACGTGGGCAATGTCTTTATATGATTGCATTCCAACTACAAGAGAGATTAGCGCTGTGTGCATCGGAGAAAGGCTCGGATTGTAGGCGGCATTTTCTATGTAGGAGCCTGAGTAGGTTCTTCCATCGTTCATTTCAATGAGAACGCCGGACTTTAGATTTGTATAAGGGGAGTACGATTGGAGGGCTGCTTTTACTGCCCCTTCAGAGTCGCTTTCATCGACTTCCATGAGAGTTGGAGCAAGGCCGAGATCTTTTGGCCCAAAGGCATTCGGTAAGAGTGAAGATAAGGTTACAGCTTCCCCGTTGGGTGTAAGGATTAATAGTGTGTCTGATACTCCCATTTCGTGAAAGAATTGTCTACAGTGACCACAAGGAGGGGCTGATTGAGCAACGAGCACTAGCTCTTTCTCTCCATGAGCCCGGGCATTGACAATCAAGAATTGTTCCCCATGCACCGTCTCATTTAACGGAAGCCCCGGAAATTCTAGATTCACCCCTAAATAGATATTGCCACTCACCCCAAGGGCCGCAATCCCCACATAATACTCGGAAATTGGGGGCCTCGCATATTCTTTCGCTACCAAAACAAGTTCCTGCAAAAGCTCCGGCATCTCAATGCCTCGCTCTGCAAGCATCTCAGCAACATGCTCTTTCTCAATCACAAACGGACTTGTATCAGCCTGCAAAAACATATGCGCACCTAAAAACAGAGAGAGTAACAACCACTTTTTCATCCCAAACAGAATGATGATTAACTTAATTAATTACAAGTCCCCGAGCGGTGATTTTTTCGGAGAGAGAGAAGAGCTCGGTTCCTGGATATATAACATAAAGATGGTCTAACTTTAAGTCTTCACAAGCAATTCGCATAGAAGGGGTTATTTTAGGAGCATCGGAGTACTTAAATTCATATCCGATCCGCTTGCCATTTTTTAAAATAAATAAATCTAACTCTGCTTTGGATTGTGTTCCCCAAAAATAGCACTCTTCTGCCCTGGCCCCTGTTTGACGGATAATCTCTTCCAAGGCAAATCCTTCCCAAAAGGAGCCCATTTTTGGATAAGTATCAAGTTCAGTTTGATTTCGAATTCCTAGTAAAGCATGGAGGATGCCGCTATCACGAAAATAGATTTTGGGAGATTTGATTTGTCGTTTTTCCAAATTTTCATGCCAAGGAAGAAGAATGCGAATCATAAAAGTTCCAGCCAAAATATCGAGGTATTTGCGGACCATATGATCAGAAATGCCCAAAGATTTTCCAAGTTCACTGGCGTTGAATAGTTGACCGTGATAGTGAGCAAGCATGAGCCAAAATCGTCGCATTTGTTGGGGTGGGATTTGGAATCCTAAATTTGGGATATCTCTTTCTAGGAAGGTTGAAATATAAGATTGACGCCAAAGGAAACTGGAATCATCATGATTTGCTAAATAAGAAAGGGGGAAGCCGCCGCGGAGCCAAAGGGTATCGATATCATGACCCACTTCATCAAGAGAAAAAGGCATCAATTCCATATAGCCAATTCGTCCGGCCAAGGTCTCAGAAGATTGGCGGATTAGTTCCCTAGAGGCACTACCTAAAATTAGGAATGTCTGTTTTTTTTTCTTATCATCAATGAGTACACGAATTACAGGAAAAAGCTCAGGTGCCCGTTTAATTTCATCAATGATAATGAGTTTGTTTGTTAACTTAGATAAAGTGAGCATCGGATTTTCAAGTCTGGCTAAATCAAGAGGGTTTTCAAGGTCAAAAAAGTGAAAATTTTCTCCCTTTTCATGCTCAATAAACATCTTTGCTAAGGTGGTCTTCCCTACCTGACGGGGGCCAAGGATGGCACATGCCGGATGAGCTTCAAATTGCATCTCTATAATTTCTAGATACTTATGTCTGTCCATAAAAAAACACCTTGTATTTTCTAAATCTGATTTAGATTTTACAGGGTGTTTTTAATATAAGCAATATGAAAAAATTTTCTTTATAGATTGATTATAAAAGTTGGGCTTCTCTAAGACTTAAGGGTAGGTGTTAGAGAGGCCCTTTTTGGTATGAAGAAATCGGATGTAGCTGAGAATGCGAGTATTTTGGAAGCGGTTGATAATCTGTCGAGTATGGCAGAGTTGAACGTGGAAGAACTTGGGGTGGATAAGGGTGAGGCGGAGAGTCTTGTCCATATTCAGACAAGCCATTGGCTTGATTTGAAGAATGAGGAAAAGACTGTTCAGTCTGTGAAGGATACATTTAGGGTAGTCCACAATTACCTACGGTATGTGTATAAGAAAGAGGGGACGCAACTTAGAGATAAAGAGGTGCAGAAGGGGGTAAAGTCGATTGTCGCCCTTGCCACAGAGGCTGCGCAGAAAGTTGATCAGTGCGTACAACTTTTTAAGGATAAGAAGAGTATTACAGAATCGAAGGAATATAAAGAGCTCATGGACTTTTATGACCAGAAGCTTTTGCGTAAGTTTGAAGAGGTGATTCAATCTGAGGAGGAGTGGGAAGCGGAGTGGACGCAGGAGGAAGATGCGGCCGATATTCAGCGGCGGGGGTTAAAAGACCTAGAAACTGTGACAAAGGATAGGGATTACGAACTATTTTACATCTTAAAAGAAGACGGCTCAAAGTTTTATAATAAAAATCTTATCCGTCATATACGTCTAGTTGCTGACTTCGATCAAATTATTAGCTCCCTTTCGGGGGACGACCCGTTTTTGCGGGTGAAAATCATTCAAGATAAAATGGCTAATCAAGAGGCTACCTTCCTAAAGAATCAGATTAAAGAGGATTTGGACAAATGGATCAAAAAGGCGGGTAAGTTTCGGGACAATTATTTTGTACAGCTCTTTTATCGATCCATTATGGCCCTCCTTCTCGCGTCTAATTCTCGCAACCTTTTAATACATAAGGTTGGGAAGGGGGCCATTTCTTATTTCGACGATTTCCACAACTATTTTCGAGCAGTTTTGGACAGCATGGAATATGAGCAGTTGATAGAGAACCCAAGTACCGATGGAGACCCTTTTTTTGAGGAGCTGTTAGGGATAGTTCACAAACTCTGTTTTTATATTTATATGAAGAAGGCTGACTATAGCGATGCATTTAGTCTTTTGAATCGGGTGGTTGGAAAGGAGAAGAAGAAGGGGGCTCTACCTTCCCTTTCTTTATGGAATCAGGTGTTAGATGATCATGAGCTTTTATATGGGGAATTGAAGAAACATCCGAGTGGTCCCCTCTTTAAGGTTCTCGATATTTTGCATGAGAAAGAGGAAAAAGATGGGTTTGATCCTTACATGCAAGAGGACAGGCCTTCGATGGTGTGTTCGTTAGAAATTAACAAAAGAGACGTAGGAATTATTTTATCAGCGGCCCCTCTCCATCAAAGACAAATCGATAAGGCTCGGGTAATTGGAGAATTTTGGGGCTGTTTGCGCTATGCAAAAGCTCTTAAGAAGAAATTTCTCCTCGTCAATTTGCAAGATAGAACGTCATGGAAAGAGTTTGCTAGGTGTCACACATTAGAAGAGTTTCAAAAGGGTGCCGAAGTGAGCGATTGTGTGGACGTCATCACTTTGCCTAAAGAGACTGAATACTATTTGCAGTCGGATGAATATTTAAAAATTTCAGGGGCAAAAGAGTTTAAGAAAATCCTTTTGGAGCAGGTAAAAAGTGGGGAAGGGTGCGGCTTTTTCTTTCCGAAAGAGTATGTAAAAGAGGGCTTTTTTTCCTTTGTAAAAGAGAGCATCGAGTGGATTCACAGCCGTTTTTTTGGAAATAAAGAGGAGCTTTCAAGAAAAAACAGGCTCGATTTTATCGAGATTTTTTACAACTGCATCATTTTAAAATTTATACAAGAATCTGAAGCAGATTACGTCCTTTTTGTGGCGAAAGATAGTATCGACACTTCGGCAGTCAGTGCTGCCGGTTTTTACGCCTTTATGAAACTTCTCTCGAGTGGCGCAGATTGGAAAGAGGAGGAAAAAGAGCTCTTTCTCAATACAATTTTCCAGAGAGCCTTTCTCATCCGCGAACGGACGGTTGATGTCCGCTCTATGCACAGAGAGATCAGCATGCTCTCCGTTGTAAGCGGAGAGCTTGAGGTAAACAAATCCAAATTGACTAAAGAGCTAAGCGCTTTGGGCTTGCTCTAAAGGGATAAATTTTTTGTAATCAGTTAGGATTTCTGAGTACACGTGAATAAGATTTTCGATCTTGATTGCTAATCGTGTTAGTGTCCGCAATTCAGGTGCCTCTGATGTGAATAAGCGTGCAATTTTAGTGCAAGTTTTCAATAATTTGGACAGAGCTTCTAAAGAGTCGTCCCCTCGAGTGATATTTTTGTGATGATCTTTTAGTTGACTTTGCAGTATTTCAACTGTTTTGCTCGCAAGTGAGGCTCTCTCTTTTCCACAGGCGAGTGCATCAATATTTGTAAAAAGGCTATCTTTACAGAACTTCCAATAATCGATTATTATTTTATAGTTTGCATTAGGAGAAAGTGGTTTTAAGTTTCTTAAGAATGTGATTATAGGCACAACTTCTGGATAAGCCGGTTTTAAAACAGTATTAAATTTTTCTAAGAGTGGTTTTTTTAAGGGAGTTGTTACAAAAACAAATGAAGAAACTTCAGCAGGATCGCACGGTTCAAGAGATTTTTGAGGAGGCATTTCAACATCTTCATCACTGTTAATACGGTCGTAAGGAAGGGCTACATTTTCAGGAGAATAGACTTTGAATCTAAATGAAGCATTTTGTAGCCAGGTCACAGGGTGTCCTTGATTCAAATCTAACATCCAACCAAGACGGACAAGCTCTTTGTTTAAGTCTGTGACCATTTCGGGGGGTAATGCTTTACAAGCATCGACTAAGTCATTCCGTCTTTGCTGGAGCACAGGAAGGTAGGAGGCGAAAAGGTCGGTTTTTGCATACGCTGCGACTATTTTTTGGTGTAGTGAGATCCGCCATCCCAACCGTGCAACAGTATCTGTAAATTCATAAGATGTATTTTTAACAAGAGCTTCCATAACGTTCTCCATTTTTATTTTAAAAAGGTATTTAATTGAGTTTCATACAGCTTGTGTAGAGCTTTGCACAAAATAGTTGCATAGGTAATGTATTCTGATCGCCTTAAGTTAATCATTGATGGGATAGTGTTATTTAATTTTTCTAAGCTGTTTAAAAAAGCAGTTAGCGTTGATAGAGAGGTTGTCCATAGTTGTATATGGTCGTGAGAGGGTGTGCATTGCATGAGAGCCATTAAATCGAGATGGGTTATGAGATGATCTTTATTTGTTTCCCAGTAGGTGATCATAGAATTATAATCTTTTTCATTGGGTAGGGGCGGAAGCACTGTAGGCGATAGATTTTCTTCATAAGATATAACAACACAGTTTGTAGGGGGAGGGAGTGGGTAATTGAATAGGCATAGTTTAGCTTCTTGGATATAAGTTAATGGGCCCCCTTGATTTTCATCTAAGATTACGCAAAAGCGGCTAAGCTCTTTTTTAGTTTCTAAAATATTTTGCTGAAGAAGGGTATCTTCTCCGAAGATAGCTCCTCTTTCTATTAAATTATGGAATACTGTTATAGATTGATTTCGTCCCTTTTGAAACAGGTCTTGTTCATGAGTAAAATAGAGTGACCCTTGTGCAGCACACTCCTCGGCGTGTAATTTATGTAAAGTAATTCGCCAATGCAGTCGTTTAGTTAAGTTTAAGAAAGGTAGCGATGGGTTTTCAACGAATACGAATCCACCAGATGATACAGGTTTCATGGACCTCTCCTACGTAAGTCAATTTCAGAAGAGAGAGCTTAGGGTTTTTGTTAATATTTTGCAAAGAAAATGGGCAGAGGTACTTCTCGGGATCCCTACTTATCACAGACCACAACGGTTTCCCCCCGCAAGTCTCTATTATAGAATAGAGACTAATTTAGGGTTAAGTCGCTTGGGATCATAGAGATGTTTTTGTAGTTGCCACCCATGGAAGAGAGTGTTTCGCGCCACAATTTTTCTGGGGGGGTTTCAAAAATGAGAGTTTTTGAGGCGGGGTGGAGGTACCAAAGATCATCTAAGAATTGTTTTTCGAGCTCTCCCGCAGTCCAGCCCGTGTAGCCAAAGCAGAGGAGAAGACTTGAGTCTGGCTCATCTTTGAGCAGTTCTTGTAGGAAGGGGAAATCGCCTCCGAGATAGACCCCATCTGTTACTTTGAGGGTTTGGTCGCGGTGTTTGTGTGAGGCGTGGAGGAGCATGAGTTGATTTTGTTGCATCGATCCACCAATCCGAAGTGATTCTTTTAAATGGACAATCTCACTTAAGTCAAAGTGGGGTTGCTCGGCGTCTAATACAAAAGGTTTATTGAGAATAAGACCAAAAGAGCCGTATGTTGTGTATTCACAAATGAGAACAACGCTTTGCTTATAAAGCTCATCCACAGTGTTTGGGGTAGCAATCAAAAGAGACCCTTTTTCAAACTTTGGGAGCTTAGTCACAGCCGTCCTTATATTTCATTTCGGAGAGCTCTTGGTTGTAGAGCTTGATTGTATCTTGGATGGCGGAGAGTTGGTTCATTAGCTCTGCAAATTTTTTGCGGAATCTAGGATTTTCAGCGAGCTGTTCGGTTGTGAGGCGATCGGTTAACATCGACATTCTTTCCAGTGTGGTATTAATTTGATCAACCTCTTTATCCATATAGGCTTGAAATGCTTTGGCATCTTTAATTCGGTTCGATTCACTCATCATTTGAGCCCGATTTCGTTGCCATTGATGATTGTATTGGAAGAGGAGCCCGTATTGATTGATATCGTTAAGGAGGGTGTTTGCTTTAGACATGAGAGCGTTTACTTGAAGGTAGAGGCCGTCTTCTTCAATGATTTTTCCTAAAGTCCCTTTTCCTTCTGCTATAGTAGTTGTTATTTGACTTACGTTGGCAGCGATTTTAGAAAGGTTTTTAAAGAAATCGTCAGTTCTCATTTGAATGATTGTTTGATCTATTTGCCCAAACACGTTGGCCGCATTGTGGATCGCATCTTTTACATCATAGATAATGCCAAGATCGTTAAAGTTTTTCATCGTTTTGCCAATTTCTGATACGGTAACATCAATAGAATGAATTGCAGAGCCTAAAGTATCACCATATTTTTTCATCCAATCCATGACCATATCGAGAGTTGCGTCAAATTTTTGAGAGAGGTTAGCAATTTCGTTCATTGCACTTTCTAAAAGATCGTTAGCATCGGCATAAACAATGTCTTTTGAACTGATGATGTGGGTTACTTGTCCCGCTTTCAAAGGTTTAGGAACGATCGCTACATATTTTTCACCGAGAAGCCCTTGGGTTTGGACGGTGATTTCATCGGTGACAAAAATGCTGTAGTGAGAATCAATTCTTAAGGTAAGAAGATAGGGGTAAACTTGACCAAATTCATTAATTGCTTGTTCTCTAGCTGCAACTACTTGAGTGACATCTTCAACCTCCCCAATGGTTTTCCCAGCATAAGTGACGGGAGTTCCTACAGAGATTCCGTTAATGTTACTGAAGCGGACTTTTAAAATTTGCTTGCCATCCCCAACGCTTGGTTTAATAAAGAGAATGATCCCTACAATTAAAAAGCTTGCGATGATCACAAAGAGGCCGATGAGCATGTTTTTTAATTGATTAGCCATTTCTTTGTTTCCCGATTAAGCTTAAGTCTTTACCAATCATCTCGTTAAACACTTGAATGGTAGGATGTTTGTGTTGCATAAATTCTTTTGGTGAGGCGACGATCTCAATTTTTCCATCTTCGATGAGGGCGATTCTATCAGCGATAGCGAGAGTTGTCACAATGTCGTGAGAAACTACTACAGTAGTCCCCTGAAGTTCGTTTTGTTGTTCCACAATTAATTTTGCAATAGTTTGGGCTGTAACAGGATCAAGTCCTGTAGTTGGTTCGTCGTATAAAAGATATTTCGGTTTGTAGACAATACACCTTGCAATAGAGGCCCTTTTTCTCATCCCTCCAGACAAATTTCCCGGATAAAGTTCTTCTGTTCCCGCTAGTCCCACGTTTTCTAAAGCCTCGCTTACAAACTTTTTAATATCTGAGAGGGCAATTTTCTTTCCACCACGGATTCCATGTTCACGTAAATAAAAACCGACATTTTGAGCAACGGTCATCGAATCAAATAGGGCGCCCATTTGGAATATCATCCCTAAATTAAGGAGTTTAGCGTATAAAGCTTGCCCTGAAAGTTTTGTCATATCGTCATTATCGATAAGAACTTCTCCCTGCTCGGGTTTCATGAGACCCATTAAGTGTTTTAAGATGACACTTTTCCCAGAGCCGGATTTTCCTAGAAGGACAAAAATTTCCCCATCATGAATTTCTAAGTTGAGACCTCTTAGAACTTTATTCCCATTAAACGATTTAAAGACGTTTTTCATGGTCATCATGAGAACCACCATTTGATTTCGTTTCTGAGAATGTTGAGAGCTAAAGTTAGTAAGAAGTTGAGAATAAGAATTGCAACATAGCAAAGGACAACAGCTTTTGTTGTTGAATCGCCAACATCTTTGGCGCCACCTGTTGTCATCATCCCCATATAGCAACAAATAGTTGTCCCTAAAACACCAAAAACAACCGATTTAATAAAGCCGATCCAAAAATCAAACGGCTCTACATAGAGGGGAATTGGGTCCCAAAATGTGGTTGGAGCTAAACCAAAAAAATAGACTGCGATTAAATAGCCGCCAAAAACGCCTAAAACAACGCTATAAACTGTTAAAAGGGGGAGCATGAGTATGCCGCTAAGTAATCTTGGGGAAACTAGATGCCGTTGTGGATCGACAGCCATGCAAACCATTGCATCCACTTGTTCAGTTACTTTCATTGTTGCAAGTTCTGCAGTAACTGCAGATCCCACTCGCCCTACAAACATAAAGGCTGTCAAAACAGGGCCAAGTTCTGTCAACATCGCCTTTGCAACTAAAAGACCGGTAAGTCCTACAAGCCCCTTATTATAAAGTTGATAGTACGATTGCGTTGCAAGAACAAGCCCTGTGCTAAACCCTGTCAACGAAACCACCGATAAAGACAATACCCCTGCCGAATAAAGCTGTTCTCGAATCAAAGACCACCTTGGCAACCGTCTAAATGTTGTTGCAAAAGAGGAGATTACAAAACAAATGTACTCTCCAATAGAGGTAAGAAATGTGAGTTGCCCTAGAACCGCCTTCATTATTCGGATACTAAGAATAACTCACAAAATAGGCAAGCTTAAAAAGGGGTCAGAAAAAGGGGTCAGGCCTTGGATCATTGGATCTTCAGATCCAATGATCCAAGGCCTGACCCCATGTGGGTTATCCACTGGAGGAGGTGAAGGGAGCAGAGACACTTCGATCGGCTTTTGCTTTGGCGTCGTCGAGCATCCGTTCGATTTGTAGGATGAGTTGTCTGAGTTCGTCATCTTCTTTTCCGGTATTTTGCATGTAGGTTCGGGTTTGATCTAGAAGACCTTCAAGATGTCTAATACTACTTTGATCAAAATTGATTTTGAATTGACCTAGGGAGTCACAGGTGGAGCCAATGCCAGCGATTGCACGCCCAACACCGTCTTTTTCTGGAAAACCTGCACCGACGATTTTACATAATGAGCCTAGAATGCTTGCACAATGGTATAATGCTTGCTTTTCTTGAAGCACTTTTAACTCATCATAATACTCTCGAATGTCAGCAATTTTTCCATCTTGAACGTTGCGAATACAGGCAGCTGTCTTTCTACCAGAATCTTCCCAACGATCTCTAGCATCATCCATACGCATAGATATATTTCCTGTCCTTGGCATAAAAACCTCCTATTATTAGTTATTTTACCCTGCGGACAAAGGCCCAGAGAGGGTAGCAATTTTTTTCATAACAGCATCATGCCGCATTTGAGCATTGATGCAACTTTCTGTCGATCTCGTAATAGTCTCTTCATAAAAACTTAAATCTTTTTCCATAGCTCTATAGATTTCTCTGCAAACTTCGCTAGCTTTTTGTATGAGGGTGTAGGAGGCTTTTAGATCAGATATTTTCCATTTGTGGACAGATTGCATTGCTTCGGCGCTGTTTGAAACGACGCTGAGTGATGCAACTGCTACTCTGCCAAGCATTTCTGTTAAAGAGCCTATCCCTTTGATTGCGCTTGCTGCCCCGCCGATTAATCCAAATGAGCTACCTACAATCATTAAAGCGGTAGCAGCTTGCGGATGGGTGTTCATATCATAGAGGGTGTTTCCTAAAAGGGTGGCGCTTCCTGAAATAATCATTGCGCATCCAGCTAATAGGGAGGCGACTGTGGCTTGAGGTCCTAAAAGAGTTGCCCCTAAAACAATTGTGGCCGCGCCAAAAAAACAGACGGCGATTTTTCTTAAGTAATCCCACCAATCAGAGGCTTCACCCTCCTTTTTTACATTTTTATAGTGTTTTATTTGTTCTTCTAAATTGGCAGAAACTACTTCGTGAGCCCGATCCATCTCTCGTTCTAATATATCGAAATAAATATGTTCGATCGAACGGATTCTTTCCAAAAACTGGGCTAGGTTACACACAATTGATTTTATAAAGGTTGATGGGTGAGCAATTTCTGGTTTTGATAAGCGGGCGGTAAATGTCTTTTCAGGGAGAAAATAGGTGGGATCTTGCTTATAAGTAATAGAAGGCATAAAAGGGGGGGTAACGGAACTGGAACGGCTAATTGCTTCTATTCCCATGCAAGACGTAGCCCCTCTATTTTTTTCTTTAATGCGCCCTGACTATCTCTATTTTCAGCGGCTTGCAGTGCTTTTAGCCCCTCTTTTTTTTCTCCTAAAGAGAAAAGAGATTCGGCTGCATGAAAATGGGGAAACGGGTTATCGCTATCGATTAAACACCACATGCTCCATGGGGTTAGAGCTTCTCGATACAGTTTTTGCATGTGAAGAGAGGAAGCAAATGCTTGCCAGTATCTTGGTTCAAAAGGTTTTGCGATGACAAGCCTTTGGAAAATTTCGGCAGCCTTTGGGAAATCTTCGGCTTGATACAAATTGTAAGCAAGCTCGTAAAGAAGGACTATGTCTTCCTCAGTAAACTCGCTTGGTAAAAGACCTCCGTTTGAGTCCAACTGATTTTGTAAGGCGGTAAGGACCCCTCCCAGCTCTTCAGAGTGAAGAATTTCTTTAGAAAGAGGCATAAAATTACCGTGTGAGTTGATTTTTTGTGAACGGCTTATTGGGGTTATTGGCCCCTTCATGAGCTAGGATCATCGATATGAGATAGTCGTTGTTGATAATTCGTTGATAAAGGCGCGCCTGAGTGCTTAAGAAACGTTCTTGTTGGTTTGCAAGGTCGGCGAGCCTCCCTTTAATTTCAGCGATATCAGAAACTTTTATATGTGTTTTATCAACATAGTTAGAAAAAGGGTTTCGATTTTCTGGAATGACTCCGCGGTTTCTCTTTATGATAGCGGGCCAAAGCTCTTTTTGGAAATGAGTGATCGCTTTTTGTTGGGGTTCATCGAGAGGCATTTCCTCTTTACCCTCTTTTTTAGCG
>OBEQ010290028.1_pt1 | contig 12974 bp, 14 predicted proteins | sample 1670901 | NCBI WGS metagenome assembly OBEQ01 (sample SAMEA104232315, study PRJEB22302) | groundwater metagenome | biome: forest; feature: aquifer; material: groundwater | place: USA | collected 2011-08-07 | depth 5.4 m
CCCGCTACTCCTGCCTATACACGAGGCCAGTAGCCTCACGATCCCACTCTTACTCTTGGCTACAATTACCGGCCTGGAACCGACAGTTTTCGACGCGGTGATGCGGACTTACCTCGCGTGCTGAAGGGGAACTTCGGGCTAGACATGCGGCGGGCGGTCGCCGCCGCGTCAGACAACGTCTGGCAGACCCGGAGGGAGCCCATGGCCCGCGAGGAAGACCCGGCATCCAGGTCGCCGGGCCTTGAGGAGCAGCATGCAGAGCGACACCAGGGTCCGGATCCTGCGCGAGCCGTTCGCCTTCATGGCGGCCCGTCCCCCCTTGCCCACTGGCGTTCGCGTCGACGCCCGCCGGCGCGCGTGGCTGGGGAGTCCAAGGCCAGCGCGTCCAGTTGACAATCGGTCTCTGCGGATGTGACTCGACGCGATCAGAACAACGCGAGGGGGTTGGCCGGCGATCCGGTGCCGCCGACGACCTTGAGGGGCGCGATGACCAGCATGAAGTCGTCGCGCCCCTCTTCACCGCAGGCGCGCGCGAGGAGCTCGAGGAGGGCGTTGTCGAGCAGGGCCACGCCGTAGGCGAAGAGGACCGAGTGCACGCCCCAGGGAATGTCGTAGCCGATGGGGAGGGGGTCGAGCATGTCCCAGACGAGCACGCTGACGTCGTGGTCTCGAAGGAAGGGCAGACAGGAGACGTGCAGGCCGGGGCGCTCCTGCGGCCCGGGCCCGAAGGGCCGGCTGTACGGCCTGTCGGGATTCGAGGCTTGCCACGCCTCCCGGCCCGAGTAGACGCAGACGGCGTCCCCCGGCTCCAGCCTGATTCCCCGTGCCGTCAGGATGTCCTCGAGCTCCCAGCCGTGCACGGGGGTCTCCTGGGTCACGCACGGGGCCCCGCGATGGCGGGGGACGTCCAGCATCACGCCACGCGTGATGATGCCATCGGCCCAGTGCTCGATCGCCCCGAACGTGGCCCCGTCGAACGTGATCTCCCGTTTCGGGTCGCGCCCGTTCCACATCGCCTCCTCGTCCCACGTGTGGCAGAGCGCGTCGATGTGCGTGGAGGCGACGCCGTGGTAGAAGATGCCGTAGTAGTCGGCGGCGAAGCCGCCCTTGCCGCGCGGGAGCGTCCGCATGTAGTGCTGGGCGGGATGCGCGTTGTTGGGGCCGGGCTCCTTGGGGAACGGCCGGCTGAGCGAGAGGGAGCGCCCCGAGCGCACGAGGCGCGCGGCCGCCGCCCGCCGGGCCGGCGTGATCAGATTGATCGCTCCGACCTGGTCGTCCGCGCCCCAGCGGCCCCAGTTGCGGCGGTCGCGGATGTAGGCGCGCACCTCCTGCTCGGTGGGTAGTTTCCGTGCTGGCATGCCCTCCTCCCGCGTCACTTCTCCCCCTTCTCGTCCCGCTCGACCGGCTGGCAGGGCCCCGCCTGGTGGAGGGCCAGGACTTTGTCCGCCGCGTTCTCGTAGTCCTCCATTCCCTGGCGCGCGGCCTCGCAGGCCTCCTTGGTCGGCAGCACGAGGCGGTCTATCACGCGCCCCTGAACCCAGCTGTGCCCGTTGTGGGCGCCCATCGAGAACACGAGAAAGAACCAGCCGGCCGCCGTTGCTCCCAGCATCATTGCCACCACACCCTTCCCGTCAGCGCTCGACCATCACTCGCGCTCGAGGAAGCCTTCCGTCATGGCGTTCACCTCCGGCGTCGCGGTGCGAGCGATGATGTTGATCCGAGCCTTGGCTTCCGTGAGGGCGCGGGACGGCTTGCCGGCGAGCACCGCCGCGTAGTCGCGCACGGCGCCGGCCAGGCTCGCGGCCGGGAGGACCCGGTGCACGAGCCCGAGGGCCAATGCCTCCGAGGCCGTGTACCGACGGCCCTCCATGATGATTTCCTTGGCGCGCGCCGGTCCGACCAGGCGGAGGAAGCGCGTCGTGGAGCCGACGCCGAGGGGCACGCCGAGGTCCACCTCGGGGATCCAGAACTCGGCCTCACTCGCGGCCCACCGGAAGTCGCAGGCCAGCGCCAGCCCCCAGCCGCCGCCGACGGCGTGGCCGTTGATCATCGCGATCGTCACCTGCTCGAGATTCTCCAGCAGGGCCGTCGCCCGCTCGAACAGCCGCCGGAACTGGCTCTTCCGCTGCGCGAACACCCGTCGCTGCTCGTCGACGGACATCCTCCCCTTCAGACCGCTGGCATCGGCCCCGGCGGAGAAGACCGGGGGCGCGCCGGTCACGATGACGACACGCGTGTCGCGATCGTCCCGCAGCTCGTCCAGGACCGCCGCGAGGTCACGCAGCATCGCGTCGCTCAGGGCGTTGCGCCGCTCGGGACGGCGGAGGGTCACGGTGGCGACGGCCCCGTCCCGGTCCAGGCGCACGTTCTCGTCCATGGCGGGACGGTAGCACATCTCCCGTCTTCACCCGTAGCGGTCGGGCGCGACTCGAGACGGAGCGAAGCTGCCCCGCCTCCGGAAGAACTTCAGCGGCAGCGAGCCGCCGAGGATGCCGCGCGTGCGTCCGCACTGGAACACTGGCACCACGACCACCGGCCGGCAAAGACAGCCGACGACTACATCCGCGAGGCAGAAGCCAGCGGCGCGCTGGCTGTGACGATCGCGCGCTTCGAATACCGGAGCGAACGCCTCGGACACAACCTCAGCGCGGAAGAGATCGAGCGACTGGCGCGCGGGAGATCGTCACGCAGTTCGGGTCCACGGCTCCCGCACCAGGACAGCGCCGCTGTGGCCGCACAAGATCGTCCACGTCAGCGAGTTCGCCAACTCGACTAAGTGGCGCTCTCAGCTCGACCGGGCGATCTTCGGCCACCTACGCGGTCGGCACATCCGCCGAGGGGCAGCAGGAACGCCGGCCAAACAGCCGAACGCCGATCGAGATTGCCGCCCGGCGCGAGCGGTACACGGGTGATATCGCAGCGAGCGCGGCGTTCGACGAAGCCGCGAAGATTCGCTCCCTCGGTGACCTACGCGCGCAGGGTTACGGGTCGGAGGCGAAACTCCAGCGGTTATCCGGTCGCGTCGCGCAGCGCCGGCTACACCGGGGCCGGCGTCACGCTGCTCACGAGCATCGGAAGCGCGGCCTCGATCTACGGCCGGGGCGCCTCCGGCGGGACGCGCGTCTCGTCGACTTCCATCCAGAGCCGGTAAGGAGACCAAACCATGAACGTCACTGACGAGTTGAAAACTCAGATGGCCGCGCTCGGCCAACGGTACACCGCTGAAGCGGAGGCGAAAGCCATCAGCGACGCCGCCGCGTTCGAGGGCAAGGGCTGGAGCGAGGTCGGGCCGGCCATCATCAAGCGCTATGACACCGCCGACGCGCCGACCAGCGATCCCGAGACCGCCAACCGCGACGTCGAAATTGAGGTCGCCATGAAACGGGAGGCGTACGCTAACCACGACCACCCCGACTACGACGACGCCGGTCGCCGAGGTGCAGAAGCTCTTCGGGGATCGCCACCCCGAGGGAATCGAGGAAGCGCGGGAGGCCCTGTGGGAGGATTGGCTCGCATTCATGCAGACATACTACCCCGAGGGGAACACGAGTGACTTTGTTCAATGTCTATGGCTACACGGCGGCGTAGACGCTCGTGTATGTGTTCAAGGAGTGCGGCAACGATCTCTCCCGGGCGAACGTGATGAAACAGGCCGCGGCCATCAAGAACCTGTCGCTCCCCATGCTTCTCCCCGGGATCACGATCAACACCAGGCCCACGGACTTTTACCCAATCGAACAGCTGCAGCTCGGTCGATTTGACGGCGAGCGCTGGGTCCTGTTCGGGAAGATCTACGATGCAAGCCGGACTCGGTAGCAGATATCTCCGCGGTCGAGGTAAGGGGGCGGGCGATGCAGTGCGGTCGCTGATGTAGGCCGGCTGGCCGGCCCCCGCCCCGTAGCCGGTGATGCCGTCGTCGGTGGTGAGACGTACAGCGTGGTGCTGTGCCCGGTCCACGAGATGCCGGGGGCGCAGGCCGGCCGCACCTCGCCGTCGAAGCGGATGCTCGAGGTCGGGGCTTCGACCGGCGTGATCTTCACGAGCGCCGGCGCCTACGACACCGCGGGCTGCACTTCCTTGACGAGCCGCTCCATCGCCCGCATCATCCCAGGCACGTCGACCCGCGGCAGGTCGAACGTCATCCACTCGGCGCCGAGCTTCTGCGCCCGCCGGACGTCGGACGCCACCTCGTCCGGCGACCCCTGGAACGACGCCCGCCCGCTCCCTTTCGGCCGGTCGGTCAGGTCCAGCAGATTGCGCGGCGAGAGGCCCGGGCCCTTGCCGCGGCCGGCCCGCGTGGCCATCTGGCTCAGCGTCGCGAGGCCCTTCTCCACGTCGTCGAGGCTCAGCCCGAGCGGGTGCCACGCGTCGCCCAGCTCGGCGCAGCGGCGCACGGCGGCCTCCGAGACGGTGCCCGGCGTGCCGCCGACCCAGATTGGCGGGTGCGGCCGCTGCACGGGGCGCGGCGAGAATGTGGCGCCGGAGAAGCTCAGATACTGCCCTTTGTACTCGGGCATGTCGCTGGCCCAGGCGGCCTTGATCGCCCGGATGTAGTCGTTGCTCATGCGCCCGCGCTCCGGGAACGGGAGCCCCAGGTCGCGGAACTCCGCCTCGTCCCAGCCCACGCCGACGCCGAAGATGAAGCGCCCGCCCGAGACCTGGTCCACCGTCGCCGCCGCCTTGGCCGCCACCAGCGCGTTCCGGTACGGGAGGACGATGACGCTGGCGCCGAGCTTGATGCGCCGCGTGCGGCCGGCCAGGTACCCCAGCAGCGAGAAGGGGTCCGGCCAGTGGGGGCCGTAGTGCTGCGTGGTGGCGGGCTTGGCCAGGATGTGATCGGGCACGAACACGCCGTCCAGCCCGAGCTCCTCGGCGCGCAGCGCGAGCGACTCCGCATCGGCGATCGTGAGCTGCCAGATCGGTAGCACGATTCCGAATTTCATCACGCACCTCCCCGGCGGCCCTGATCCCGGCCGCCACGCGGCTCCACGTTCCGGTTGCGCCTCGCGCCGCCGCCGACCATTCGCAGCGGAGCGGTGACGCCGCGAATCCTACAGGAGATTGCCGTCGAGCGCACGCACCCGCCATTCGCGGCCGCGCGGGGGGAAGAGAACCGGGGTCTACAGGGACGGGCGAGGACCCGGGCGACCGGTGGACCCGCAGGCCCACCGGCCGCGCTGTCGATACGGGCTACTTCGCGAGGAAGGCCCGGAGCATCCACGCCATCTTCTCGTGGCGCTCCATCAGGCCGGTGAGGAAGTCGCTGGTGCCCGCGTCCTGGTGCGTCGAGAGCGACACGTCGAGGTCGGTGCGGAGCTGGCGCACGATTTGCTCGTGGTCGCCCAGCAGATCGGCGATCATGCCGGCGGCGTCCGGCGCCTGTCCGGGATGCTCCTTGAGGCGCGTGTGCTGCGTGAACTCGGCGAGGGTGCCGAAGGCGCGGCCGCCGAGGGGGCGGGCCCGCTCGGCCACCTCGTCGACGATCTCGTCCAGGGCCTCGTACTGGGTCTCGAAGAACTTGTGGAGGTCGTTGAACTGCAATCCCACCACGTTCCAGTGGTAGTTCCGCGTCTTCGTGTAGAGGAGGTACTCGTCGGCCAGCAGCGCGTTCAGGACGGCGACGAGGGCCTTCCGGTGCTCATCGGTGATTCCGATATTCGGTGTCATGGGTGTTCCTCCTCGTCTTTGGATGCGGGGGGTCTCCCCGCCGGTGCGGCGCCGACCCCGTGTTAGAGTGGTCGCCATGATGAAGCTGCCCAAACACGTGACGATCTGTGAAGTGGGCACGCGCGACGGGTTCCAGATCGAGCCCGAGTTCATCCCGACCGACCTCAAGGTCGAGGTGGTCGACCGCCTGAGTGCGGCGGGTCTTCCGCGGATCGAGGTCACGTCGTTCGTCCATCCGAAGGTGGTGCCGGCGCTGCGAGACGCCGAGGAGGTCATGGCGCGGATCAGGCGCCGCCCCGGCACACTCTACGCCGCGCTCGTGCCGAACGACAAGGGGGCGGTGCGCGCGATCGACGCCGGCGCCGGCGAGATCCACACGGTGGTGTCGGCCAGCGAGAGCCACAACCTCGCCAACGTGAACATGACGGTCGCGGAGTCCCTCGAGAAGCTCCGGGCGGTGGCGGAGGTGGCGGTGCGCGCGGGCCGGCCGGTCGTGGCCGGCGTGTCGACCGCCTTCGGCTGCCCCTTCGAGGGCGCGGTGCCCCTCGCGCAGGTCGAGCGCGTCGTCGCCCGGCTCGTGGAGATGGGCGCGCGGGGCGTCAGCCTGGCCGACACGACGGGCGTGGCCAACCCGCTGCAGGTCACGCGGGTGCTGGAGCACCTGATGTCGAGGTTCCCCGGGGTCGAGTGGACGCTCCACACCCACGACACGCGGGCGATGGCGATCCCGAACATCCTGGCGGCGATGGAATGCGGGGTCACCCACTTCGACGCCTCGATCGGCGGCCTCGGCGGCTGCCCCTTCGCCCCCGGCGCGTCGGGCAACGTGTGCACCGAGGACCTCGTGCACTGCCTGCACGCGATGGAGATCGAGACCGGGCTCGACCTCGACCGGCTGATCGAGACCTCGCGGCGCGTGCAGCAGATCGTGGGGCGCACGCTGCCGGGCCAGGTGGCCAAGGCCGGGCCGTTCACGCGGCGCTACCCGGTTCCCGACGGCGTCGCCCTCCGGCTGCCGCGGAGGGCGGGATGAACAAAACCGCGAAGCGGATGCTGCGGGCGATGGACAACGCCCTCAAGTGGTGGCCGCTGCCCGCCGTGGGGCCGGAGAAGGGCCGGCTGCTCCGTCGCCTGATCGACCGGCATCGCCCGACGCGCGCGCTCGAGCTGGGCTCCCTCTTCGGCTACTCGGCGGTGCTGATCGGCGCGAGCCTCCCGCCCGGGGGCCGCCTCACCTGCATCGAGGCGAGCGAGTTCCTGGCCGGCGTCGTCAGGCAGAGCGCCGAGGCGGCCGGGATCGCCCGGCGCGTGACCGTGGTCCCGGGCGAGGCCCTGCGGGTGATCCCACTCCTCCGCTCGCGCTTCGACTTCGTGCTGATCGACGCGGTCAAGGAGGACTATCTCGACTACCTGCGCTCGCTCGAGCCCAGGCTCGAGCGGGGCGCCGTGGTCGTCGCCGACAACACGGGGATCTTCCGGCGGGAGACCAAGCCCTACCTCGACTACGTGCGGGCGAGCGAGCGGTACCAGACGCGCGAGCACGACTTCGGCTGGGACTGCATGGAGGTCTCGATCTTCTCGTGAGCGACGCCCGGACCGCGGTCTACCTGAGCCCGGGCGGCGACCTCGCCGCCGGCGTCGCCCTCGCCCGGCGGGCGGAGGCGCGCGGCTACGAGAGCGTCTGGGTGACGCACGGGAGCGGCCGCGACGCGTTGCTCGTCCTCGCCGCCTACGCCGCCGCGACGGAGCGGATCGGGCTCGGCACCGGCGTCGTGCCCATCTACCCGCGGCACCCGACCGCGGTGGCGCAGGCGGCGCTGACGCTGTCCGAGATGTCGGGCGGCCGGCTGCGCCTCGGGATCGGCGTGAGCCACAAGGCGATGATGGAGACGATGCTCGGGCTCACGCTGGCCGAGCCGCTCTCCGTGATGCGCGAGTACGTGGCCGTGCTGCGTGGCGCGCTCGGGCGCGGCGCCCGGTTCGAGGGCCGGCACTACCGCGTGCACTGGAGCATGGCGCTGCCCAGGCTCCCGCCCGCGCCCCCGATCCTCATGGCCGCGCTCTCGTCCCGGATGCTGGAGCTGGCCGGGGAGATCGCCGACGGCGTGGTGCTCTGGCTCTGCACGCCCCGCTACATCCGCGAGACGGCGCTGCCGGCGCTCGAGCGCGGCCGCCGGCGGGCGGGCAAGACGCTCGACGGCTTCGAGGGGGTGGCGGCGGTGCCGCTGGCGATCACCGAGGACGCGGCGGCGGCGCTGCGCGCCTTCCAGGACGAGCTCGTGCGCTACCTGACGCTGCCGTTCTACCGCAACATGCTGGCGGCGAGCGGCTTCGGGCCCGATCTGGATCAGTTCGACCGCGACCAGATGGTGCCGGAGCGGCTGGCCGGCGCCCTCGGCGCGATCGGGCACCCCAACACCGCGCGCGCCTACCTCACGGCCTACCGCGACGCGGGGGTGACGCTGCCCGCCGTGCGCCCGATCACGCTCCCCGACGCGCCCTGGTACGGGCGCACGGTCGAGGAGGCGATCACCTGACGATCCGCGCTTTCCAGTGGAGGAAGCGTATCCGCGTCGAGACAGTCGTGACGCGTATCGTCGAGCGGTGACACTCATGCGCCTGGCGCCCATGGCCTCCGTGACCAACGCGCCGTTCCGGCTGATCGCCCGCGAGTGCGGCAGCGGGCGCGTCACCAGCGAGGAGATCGACGCGCGCGCCCTCCTCCACGACAACGCCCATACGCGCGCGGTCGCGCGCTACCTGCCCGAGGAGCGCCCCATCGCCATGCAGCTCCTCGGCTCCGACCCCGACGTCCTCGCGGAGGCGGCGCGGCGCCTGGAGGCGGTCGGTGCCGACGTCGTCGACCTGAACATGGGCTGCCCCGTGCCCAAGATCGTGGCCAAGGGCCAGGGCGCCGCCCTCATGCGGGACCCGGCCGCGGCGGCCCTCATCTTCCGCTTCATGCGGAAGGCGCTCCGCGTCCCGCTCACCGTCAAGATCCGCGGAGGCTGGGACGAGCGCTCGCTGAACGCGGTCGAGATCGCCCGCATCGCCGAGAGCGAGGGCGTGGACGGCATCACGGTGCACCCGCGGACGCGCTCGCAGCAGTTCACGGGCCGGGCGCCCTGGGAGGTCATCGCCGCGGTGGTCGACGCCGTGCGGATCCCGGTGACCGGCAACGGCGACGTGCGCTCGCGCGCGGATGCCGAGGCGATGCGGCGGGCCACCGGCTGCGCGGACGTGATGGTGGGGCGCGGCGCCCTCGGGACACCGTGGGTCTTCGCGCCGGCGGCGCCGACCCGCGAGGAGCGGGCGCGCGTGATCCGCCGGCACGGCCAGCTCATCGCGGGGCTCCTCGACGAGCGCCAGGCGCTGCTCCAGCTCCGGAAGCACCTGGCGTGGTACCTGGGGGCGCTGCCGCTGGCGGCCCGCGCCCGCGCGGCGATGTTCCAGGCGCCGGACGCGGCGGCGGTCCAAACGATCTTCTGGGAGCGGTGGGAGGCGGGGCCGGACTTACTGTGACTTGCCCCGCGCGCTGATCTCCCAGACGCCCTCGACCCGGCCGCCGCGCATCGCGTAGAGCCGGTCGTAGAGGTTGATCGTCGGGTCGCAGTGCGGCGGAAAGAACTCGATCCGCTCCCCGAGCGGCGGCGCCTGCGCGGGGTCGCGGACGAAGAGCCGCCCGTGCTCGTCGCCGGCGAACTCGTAGGTCACGCCCGGCCGCTCCACCGCCTCGGGCCCGAACGGGCGGTCCGTGGCGAAGGCCTTGAAGCCGCCATCGACGATGGCCAGGTCCGGCGCGGGCACGCTCACCACCGTCGTCAGCACCGTCAGCGCCATCTCGAAGTCGGTCAGCCGATCGCCCTGCCGGCCGCCGATGCGCAGGTAGTCGAGGTCCATCACGCAGTAGGAGCCGCACTGGAGCTCCGTCAGGCCGGGGAGCTCGGAGTCGATGTTGTACGTCCCCGTGGAGCCGCCGCTGACGATCTCGACGGCGATCCCGCCGGCCTCGAGGAGCCGCCGCGTCTCGAGCAGGGGCGCCATCGCCTTGAGAGAAGCCTCGCGCCGCGCCGTCCACGGCTGCACGTGCGCGCACTGGCCGGCGTAGCCCTGCAGGCCCCGGAAGCGCAGGGCGGGCGCGGCCACGACGGCGCGGGCCAGGGCGAGGGCGGCGTCCCCGGGGACGCAGCCGGTCCGCCGGCCGCCCACGTCGACGTCGACGAGCACGCCCAGCCGGCGCCGGGCGGCGGCCGCCGCGGCCGCGAGCTGCCGCACGCCGTCGGCGTGATCGACGACGGCGATGACGTCGGGAGCCCGCTCGAGCAGCCGCATCAGCCGCCCGACCTTCTCCTCGCCGACGATCTCCGTCGAGACCAGGAGCCCGTCGATCCCCGCCGCCGCCATGACCTCGGCCTCGGCCAGCTTCGCGCAAACCACACCGATGGCCCCCGCGGCGATCTGCCGCCGGGCGATCTCGGGGCACTTGTGGGTCTTGGCGTGCGGGCGGAGCCGCTTGCCGGACGCGACGACGTGGGCGGCCATCGCGCGGAGGTTCTTCTCGAACCGGTCGAGGTCGAGCAGCAGTGCCGGCGTCGGGATCTCGTCGCGGGTCACGCCGGAGACTCTATCATGCGCCGGGCGCCGGCTCTTCGGCTATCATGCGGCGTCGCATGAAACCGCTGGCCCTGGCGCTGCTCGTCTTCTGCGGCCTGGCCCTCGGCGTCACCGTGGCGGAGGTGGCCGCTCGCTACCTGGTGAAGTCACACTCCAAGAGCTACATGGTGGCGGATCCCGTCCTCCACCACCGCCTCCGCAAGAACATGCGCCGCAAGGTGCTCGGGACCGAGTTCGCCACGAACTCCCTGGGGCTGCGCGACCACGAGTACGCGGCCCCGAAGCCCGCCGGCGTCTACCGCATCCTGATGCTCGGCGATTCCTTCACCGAGGGCGGCGGCCTCGGCCTGGAGGAGACCGTGGCCAAGCGCGTGGAGGCGGGCCTCAACCGCGCGCCGTGCGCCGTGCGCTACGAGGTCGTCAACGCCGGCGCGGCCAGCTACTCGCCGATCGTCGAGTACCTGCTCCTCGAGCACGTGGGCCTCGGGCTCCAGCCGGACCTGATCGTCCTGAACTTCGACATGACCGACGTGCACGACGACTGGATCCGCACCGCCCACGCGCGGCTCGACGCGCACGGGCTGCCGGTGGCGGGGCGCCCCGACCGCCGCGTGGCCGCCGCGCTCCTGCTGCCACCGGTGCCCAAGCCGCCCGTGCTCCGCTTCCTCGAGCCGCTCGAGCTCTATGTGAATCGCCTGAAGATCTACCACGACTTCCGCGAGTCGCGGCTCGGCCGCCGCCTGTTCGGCAACCTGAACCTCACGCAGGAGGAGCTGGAGGCGCGCGGGCTCCTCGGCCGGCTCCAGTACGACCGCCTGGCCATCACGCGGGACGGCGACTACCCGGGCTTGCGCGAGGCCTGGGCCCTCACGTCCCGCTACCTGATCGGGATCCGCGACCTGGCGCGCGCTCGCGGGGTCCCCTTCGTGCTGGTGGTGTACCCGCACGCGCACCAGGTGAGCGCGACCGAGTCGCCCGCGGGGCGGATCAAGATGGGGATCGGCGCCGGCCTGTTCCGCTCCGAGCGCCCGTTCCGGATCCTCGAAGCGTTGGGCCGCCGCGAGGGCTTCCCGGTGATCGACCTGCTGCCGATCTTCCGCGCCCGGGAGGCGACCGACGCGCCCCTCTTCCGCCGTGACGACATCCACCACACGGCCCAGGGCGCGCGCGTCTTCGGCGACGGGATCCTCGCGGGGCTCCGGGAGCGGAAGCTGCTCCCCTGCGTCGGGAGCTAGCCGGGGAGGCGGCAGGGGACCAGCCGCCGCTCCAGGAAACCGGCGAGAATTCCGTCGGCGAACACCTCGGCGCCCCCCGGAGTGTGGTGCATGTCGTCGGTCCAGAACAGCGGCGCCTCCGTGGCCTCACGCTCCCGGAACAGGCGGAGCAGGTTGATCACGGGGAAGCCTTCGCGGCGGCCCAGCGCCTCCAGGATCTGGAAGGGCCGCTCCGAGGGGTAGAGGCCGGGCCCCATGCCGAGGCGCGGACGGCCCTCGGGTGACTCGGTCGCGCTCACCTGGTGCGCGTGGGGGTGCACCACCAGCGCGAACGGGATCCCGTGGGCACGGGCCAGGTCGCGGATGCCGGCGATGTACCGCTCGGTGGCCGCCCAGGCCTCGCGCAGGCCCGGGAAGTCGCCGTCGCGCGTGATCGCGAGGCGGATCCGTGCGCCATTCGGTCCCCCGGCGCGCGGCCGTGTAGCTCGGCTTGAGCCGGTGGTGCAGGACCGGATCGTTCATGACGTAGTTCTTCTGGTGCTGGTACTCGACGGGGAACCGCAGCGCGACCTCGGCGGCGACGAGGCCCAGCGCGAGCCCGAACAGGACGAGCAGGGCCCGAGCTCCGCGCGGCGCCGTGCTCACTCGAGGATCTCCTCCTGGATCGTGGGCACCGCCCGATTCTACGGCATCGGGTTGCGGGCCCCCCGGGCGACCTGTTCATTTCCCGGGCCCTCCGGTATCATGGGGCGCCGTGGAGCCGACCGCGGGCGCGCCGCCGGTGGTCCGCTCCCCTCGTCCGACGATGGAAGTCGCGCAGACCCTCGAAGCCTTCGCTGTCTGGCGGGCGACCGTCGCGGGAACCCTCGGCCTCGTGCCCACGATGGGAGCCTTGCACGACGGGCACCTGTCGCTCGCCCGCCGCGCCCGGCGGGAGTGCGACCGCGTGTCCACGACGATCTTCGTGAACCCGGCCCAGTTCGGCCCGCACGAGGACCTGAAGGCCTATCCCCGGGACCTGCCCCGCGACCTGTCCCTGCTCGCGGCCGAGGGGGTCCACTGCGTCTTCACGCCCGACCAGCCGATGATCTATCCGTCCGGCTTCTCCACCTGGGTCACGGTCGAGCGCCTGACCGACCGGTGGGAAGGCGTGTCGCGCCCCGGCCACTTCCGTGGCGTGGCGACCGTCGTGCTGAAGCTCCTGAGTCTCGCGCGCGCGCAGCGCGCCTACTTCGGCGAAAAGGACTACCAGCAGCTCCGCGTCGTGCAGCGGATGGCGCGGGACCTGAACGTGCCGACCGAGATCGTGCCCTGCCCCACCATCCGCGAGCCCGACGGCCTAGCCATGAGCTCGCGCAACGCCTACTTCACGCCGGGCGAGCGCGCCGCGGCGATCGTGCTCTGGCGGGGCCTCGGCGCCGCCCGGGACGCCTGCCGCGGGGGCGAGCGGGGCGGCGAGGCGCTGGCCCGGCTGGTGAC
>OBEQ010094481.1_pt1 | contig 12973 bp, 10 predicted proteins | sample 1670901 | NCBI WGS metagenome assembly OBEQ01 (sample SAMEA104232315, study PRJEB22302) | groundwater metagenome | biome: forest; feature: aquifer; material: groundwater | place: USA | collected 2011-08-07 | depth 5.4 m
TAGAATCTGCAGCATGTTGATATGCTTTTTGCGATAATTTAGCACTGGTTAAACCAAAATAATAGGTGTTTTTTTCTCGTTCTTTTCCTAGGTATGCAATCTGTGGATCATCTGCATTTAAAATTAGCGTAGTAGTTTTAGGCAAAGCATCGACAACTTTTTTCCATTTTAAAGCAATAGTATTTACTTCGCCATAGCGGTCTAATTGATCGCGGAACAAATTCAATAATAATAAATAATTAGGTGTGAGTTCATGCAATAAAACTGGTAAATTGTTTTCGTCAACTTCAAAAACTGCAAAATCAGCATCAATCACTCCCCTGCTGTTTGCGTATAGGAGTAGGGAAGAGGCAATGCCATTTTCTAAATTTGCACCAGAACTGTTTTGGAAAACTTTTTTTCCATTTTTTTCTAAGATTGTTTGGATTAATTTTCCAGTTGTGGTTTTTCCATTTGTACCTGCAATAAGGATGATCTTAAGCTTTGGGTTTTTGCCAAGAATTTCTTTAATAAAATTTTTGTTGGCAGTTAGTGCGATGTGTCCGGGCCATGTTGCTCCCCAACGCTTGAGTTTCTTGCTTAGGTAAGATAGGGATTTTCCTGCAACAATTAGAGACGTATTCTTCATCATAAACATTATACTCCAAGGGGATTTGTTGTGTCACATTTCTCGCAGAATCTTAATCCGTTCTTCAATTGGCGGATGAGTGTTAAAAAGGCCTGCAAACCAGCTTTTTGCGTCTTTGCCTTTGAATGGATTGACAATGTATAAATGCGCGGTTGCGTTGTTTGCTGCCTCTAACGGTTCTTTATCTTTGCTAATTTTCTCAAGTGCAGATGCTAAACCTTCAGGATAGCGCGTTAATAGCGCTCCTGATGCATCTGCTAAAAACTCCCGTTTTCTTGAAACTGCTAACTGAATAAGCGTTGCAATTAAAGGAGAAAGGATTGCAAAGACAATACCGATAACAATAAAGATTACTTGACTATTTCCCCTGTTATCATCGTCGCGACTGCCTCCGTACCACATGCTTCGCATAAAAAAATCAGCCAAAAGCGTTACCACGCCAACTAAAATAGTAACAACTGCCATGAGACGAATGTCAAAATTTTTTACGTGAGAAAGCTCGTGGGCAATAACGCCTTCTAGTTCAACCTTGTTCAACTTTTCTAAAATTCCTGTTGTAACGCACACAACTGCATGGTTTGGATCTCTGCCAGTTGCAAAAGCGTTTGGCGCAGAGTCGTCTATAATATAAATTTTTGGCATTGGGAGACCGTCGCCAATGCTTAAATTTTCGACAATGCGAAACAGTGCTGGATTGTCTTTTTTTTGGATCTGTTTTGCGCCAGAAATACCCAAAATCATCTTGTCTGAGTAATAGTAACTTGCAAAACTCATGAGGCCTGAGAAAATGAGTGCAAAGCCAACAAACGAAAGCCCGCCACCGGTTGCTTTGCCAAACACATACGCCAGTGTGGAGACAAACAGCACAAACAAAAAAATAATGATCCAAGTTTTTGTTTTGTTCGAAGAAACTTGGTTATAGATCGTCATATCTAGAATTTTACCTTCACTGGTTCACGTTCAGATGCGCTTGCTTCAAAGAACTGTTCAGGTCTAAACCCAAACATTTGTCCAAGCGGTGCGCTTGGAAAATTAACCAGCAGTTGATTATAATCCTGAACAACAGAATTGTAAAATTGCCGTGCATAGGCAATCTTATTTTCTGTATCGGACAATTCTTCTTGAAGCTCTTTAAAATTGTCGCTTGCTTTTAGATTTGGATAATTTTCCGCTATTGCAAATAAACTTTTTAACGCACCGGTTAACATGTTATCTCCTGCTGCTTTTTCCGAAGGAGAACCAGCTTTCATAAGCGCTGATCTTGCTTTTGTGACGTTTTCGAATATTTGTTTTTCGTGTTTGGCATATCCTTTAACCGTTTCGATTAAATTCGGAATTAAATCCACGCGCCGTTTTAACTGCACGTCGATTTCTGAGAGTGCTTCTTTAATCCGAACTTTTCCTGTTGCCAATCGGTTGTAAATAATCCAAATGTAACCGACCAAAACAACGACAGTTGCAACAATAATAATGGTTGTTGGAGTCATTTCTTCTCACCCCCTTTAAGCCATTGTACAAAATTTTGATATCCTAACGTATTCAAAATATCTTTCTTTTCTGCCCAGCCGCGCCGTGCAACAGAAACACCAAAGCGCATCATGTCCATTTGCCAAAGCGCATGGGCATCTGTATTAATAACAAGTTTTACGCCATACTTTATTGCTTCTCTTACCATTATATCAGGAAGATCAAGCCGTGAAGGCCAAGCGTTAATTTCGATTGCTTTATTGTGCTTTTTGGCAAAATCAAAAACCTTTTCAAAATCTATTTCGTAGCCTGGGCGCTCGTTCAACAATCTTCCTGTTGGATGAGTAAGGATTCGTGCTTTTGGATGCGAAAGCCCTTCTATAATTCGTTTTGTCATGTCTTCCTTATTCATCGAAAAAGAACTGTGAATCGAAACAAGTGTTCCATCTAACAGTTCAAGTGATTTATCACCCAGTGCAAGTTTGCCATTTGGTAAAATATCAGTTTCCATAATGCCAATTGCTTTAATAGTTTTAAAGGTTTGGTTCAGTTTTTCAATTTTTTCTTTGCGCCTTGCCAAAAGATCATAAATCTGTTTACCTGTGTGTTTGGAAAGGCTTGGATTGTGTTCGGAAAACCCAAGATATTCGTATGCCAAACCTTGCCCCTTTTTAAGCATTTCTTCCATACTGTCCTTGCCCATGTCGTGCGATGGTTCTATAGGAAAACTTGAGTGAATATGCAAATCGCCCTTTATGTCTTTGAGTTCTACTAACTTTGGAAGCTTATGTGCAATAGCTGCTTCAATTTCGCCGGTATCTTCGCGAAGCTCTGGAGGAATCCAGTCCATACCAAGAGCTTTATAAAAAGATTCTTCAGTTTCGAACGGTTTTATTTCCTGAGATTTTGATGTAAGATTTTTTATCCCGCGTTCGGAAAGCGACATGTCTTTTTTGAGTGCCAGCTCGCGAAGATGTACGTTATGATGTTTACTGCCAGTAAAATGCTGCAGGAGTGATCCAAATGCTTTAGGCGGTTGCACTAACAAGTCGACCTGTTTTCCACCAGAGGTTAATATGGACGCACCCACATCGCCTTTTTCGATGACACGCTCAATATTCGGAAACAGAACAAAGTGTGCTAAAACCGTTTTTGGATCATTTGAGGAAACTGCAATGTCAATATCACCAATGGTTGATTTCATTCTGCGCAAGCTTCCAAGTGGGACAGCTTCTTTTACTGCGTTTAATTTTTTTAGGTGCGCAACAACTTTTTCTGCTAGTTCGTAGGCAAAGGGCAAAACCATGCGGGTTGTTTTCCCACTCCCCGTGCGAAATTCAGAAATTGCTCGAATAATATCGCTTTCGGATTTTTCGCCAAAACCTTCGAGTACTCTAATTTTTCCTTGCTTTGCAATCTTTTCTATGTCGTTTAAGACAGTTTCTGGATTTGCTAAGTGAAACTCTTTTACCAATTTGTATGCTTTTTTTGGACCAAAGGACGGGACATCTAAAAGTGGAAACGCAGCTTTTGGTATATCCGAAAACACCCAAGTAAAATGTTTTACTTTGCCAGTCTTAAACAGTTCCTCCAAATGTTGCTGAATGCTTGGGCCTACACCTGGAATTCGGTTTAATTTCCCTTCTTTGTATAAATCTTTGAGTTCTTCTGTTGACCCTTCGATTGCATCAGCTGCTTTTTGGTAGGCAATAATTTGGAAACGATACTTGCCCTCATTTTTAATCGCATATGCTACGGCAACGTGGCGCAAGAGTTTTGCAATGTCTGGGTTTGAAATAGTCTTCACCACACAGAGCATACCAGACGATTGAATAGAATTCAATAATTTGGTAAAATGAGGCAAGGAGTTGGGGCCGTAGCTCAGTTTGGTTAGAGCGCCTCCCTGTCACGGAGGAGGTCGCGGGTTCGAGTCCCGTCGGCCCCGCCCTACTTTTCACCTTAGAAAGGAAAGCAATGTCAAAGAAAAAAACAAAAAAGAAAATCTCGAAAAAAACAAAAGCCGAAAAAACCAAAGGAATCGCACAAAAACGGCTAAAAAATTTTAGACTAGCTGATTCTTACGTGAGTCTTATTTTGGGCATTGTTGTCGTTTTGGTTTTAGCAATTCTATTTGTTTTTCTGGCACGCGCACTGCACTTTCGAAGGCAATTGTCGTTTCACCAACCTGTCGAGCAAAAAGAAAAACCAATGGTAAGAAAAACAACACTCCCTTCTTCTCCTCAACCAGCACAAAGTAGCGCGATTACCCAAGCCACCTATACGGTTTTGGAAGGCGATCACCTGTGGGAGATTGCAGTCAGGGCGTATGGCGATGGGTTTCGCTGGAGCGATATTGCAAAAGCAAATAATCTTTCTTCTCCGGACGCAATCACCGTTGGTATGGTGCTTACCATCCCTCGTTAAATCGATTACAAACTCAATGACAGAAGCGGAAGGGGAATGGAAATTGTTTGGGTATTGGCGGGTTTTTCTAGCACGGCAACAACATCTTTTCTGTTTCTCCACATAACATTTTGGGAGATTGGATTTGCCAGATTGTTGGCAATTTTAGAATAAATGCCTCGATACGAGTTGTGCTCGATTGTGTTGCCAATAACCTTGTTACCATTTGCATATCCTTCAAATAGAATACCAATTCTGTTGTTCACTACTTGGTTATTTATGATCGTGTTGCCGCTTGTTTTAATGTACAGCGCGGTATTATCGTTTTGCAGCTTGTTTTTCGAAACAATATTATCGTTTGCCTTTTGGTAAAAATAAATCCCGTATTGTCTAATGTTTGTTACGATGTTTTTTTCGATACTATTATTGTTGGATGCTGCGTTTGCTCGAATTCCTCGTTTGTCTGCATAGATTGTATTGTTTTTGATAAGATTATTGCTCGAGTGCCAGAGCGCAATGCCGTCGGTATTGTTGTACAAGGTATTATTTTCCAAAAGATTGTTATTAGACTGTTCGTGCAACATAATGCCATGGAGTTTGTTGTTGTAGGCAATGTTGTTTCGAAAGATATTGTTATCGCAGCGTTTTGAGATAATAAACCCATGGGTGCCGTTGTCATGAGCGATATTGTTTTCAATAAGAAAACCATTCGAGTCATCGTGCGGATCGAAACCGTAGCGAATATTGCTATAAAACTCATTCCCCTTCCAATGCATACCAGTTGCGCCAAAGGTATATACGCCAAAGTAGTTGTCATGAAATTTGCTGTTTAAGACCTCTCCTGTTAAAAGCGCATACGATCCTTTATCGTGACTCATTTTCCAGGAAACGCCATATGGTGAAGCATTCAGCCCCGGAGGCCTGGCGTATCCTAAGTAGGCAAGTTCTGAATTATAAATATCCATTCGCGAACCATCCTTTACCATAATGTAGCTTCTGCCATCTTTAATTTCTTTATCGTAGTCGTTTTTGGTGTCATCCCACGAAGTAATCTTAACGTTATTGATAAAAATGGTTGCGTTATATCCTCGCAAGATTGCAAACTTTTCCTTTGTACTTTTTAACCTAAGCCACGTTACTTCATCTTTGTTTAAATTGAGCGTAACACCAGAACGAAGATAGAGTGTACTTGTTAAAAACCAAACCTTGGGCGAAACTTCTTTTATGTATTTTTCTCCAACTGCGTTTTTAATGTCCGAAAGTGTGACAATTTTTCCACGGCCAGAAACAGTAATGGTGTCAGCGGAAGCATCGTAGGCAATTTGTTGGACATCGTCATAAATTCGCTGGTAGTTAAAACGAAATGTCGGGGTAAACGTTTGATCAAGGCCTGGAATATTCATAACAAACCCCGGTTCAATTCTATTCCAGTTAGTGAGTCGACTAATATTTGCAGCAAGCAAGCTTTCGCTGCTTATCCCAAATTTTTGTGCAACTAACCCAAAAGAATCTCCCGACTCAACAACGTATCTGGAAACCAATAAGTTTTTAAGCTTAGGGCCAGCATCGATTGCTTTGCTTGTCGCACGTACTGTTTGCTGTGGCAAGGTTTTTGCAATGAGCGCTGCTTCTTGTTGTCTTGGGATAATATAGGTATGCTGCTTGTAGAGAAAAACGGCAAAAACAAGAAGTAAAAGTAATGCTGCTGTAGCGGCGTACGAAGGCACTGATTTTAAAAATCCAATGCGATTAAGACGTTTTTTATCCCATCTGGTTATCCATCCTTGTGTGTTTAAGGTAAAAAACGCGTAGATTTTTAAAATACCGGTTAAAAACGAGTAGAGAATAAATACGGGTAGCAAAAGAATATCTTGTGGTCGTACTTTAAGATGCGGAAACATTTTAATGGCACGACTGGTAAACCACCATACGGCAATAATAGCAGCAAGCGGCCACAACCCAAGCAGCAGCGAAATAGTAAAGTAAATGGGACTTAACACAACAACGAGCGATTGAGCAACTTTATCGACTTGGAAAAACACCAAGGCTGGGTGATGAAATGGCCAGCCTTCAAAAATTGCTCGCAAATCAGATCGCAGCGAATTTCGTGTCCAGCGAAGTCGTTGTTTTAAAAACGAGGGCATATCTGGCATGCCAGGGGTATAAACACGAGAATTATTTTGATACGCAACTTTCCAACCAGCAGCTAGCACTAAATAGGTAAGCCTCTTATCATCACCAGAAACCACTCTCTGTCCCAGAAAGGTTTCGTGTACCAAGTCTGGCAGCATTGGTAAAATAACGCTTTTTCGATAAAACGCTGTTCTTCCAGAAAGGCAAACAAGCGCATCGCCAGCTGCGGCCAAAAAAGGCATTTCGTCGCAGTACCTTAGATCAAGTTGAATGTCAAAAATCTTTTGTGCAATGGTTTTTGGTTTATAGACACTTTGGTAGGTACCAACCCCTGCTACTTTTTTGTCGGTAAACGGAGGCAAACCGTTTTTAATTACATTTTTCTCCCACAAGGTATCGCTGTCAACAAGTGCAACAATTTCCGATTTTGCAGCCTTGATACCATCTGCGAGCGCTGGTCGTTTTCCCGGAGTTTTGGTAATAATAAGATGCGCAGTTTTATGTTTCTTTGCGATTTTTTTAAATACTTGGATGCATCGTTTATCCGAGTAATCGATAACTGCAATAATTTCTGCTGGTTTATTTACAAGCCACGATTCGAGTGCTTTTTGGAAAATTTTTTTATTCTCGTTGTAGACTGGCGTAACAATCGAAACGTCAGACACATACGGAGTTTTTTTGGGTCGGTAACGAAGGGCTACAAGTTCTTTAAAAAGCCAGACAGACCAGCGCCAAAGTCCGATGGCTCCAAGTGGAATAATGTACGGGTGAATATCCAGATATTGCTGGAAGTAAAACTGTATATCGCTTTGCATAGTAGTCGGGAAGAAATTATAGGGTGTATTCAACGTGATGGTTGGTAATCCCAAGCTTTTTCTTGAGCGACTTATTCACATCGATGGTTGCTTCAAGAAGCCTTACATCATAGCCTTTTTCTTTTGCCCAAGTAAAGAATGCTTGGGTGTCTTTTGGCAAGCAACTGCCATCAAACGGACCCTTATCTTTTATACCATAGTGTGGATTCCACATGCCTTCGGTGCTTGCCGCAGTGAGTTGAAACATTTTTTCTGCGTCAATACCGAGTTCTTTTGCAACTTGTCGCATTTCGTTAAAATAGGTAATTTTTGCGGCGTTAAAAAGATTATGGATGTATTTTTGCATTTCTGCTTCTTTAATCGGCACTCGGTGAATCGAACAATCGAAATTTCTGTAGACTTCATAGAGTAAATCACCAGACTTTTGGTCGTGTTCCCCAATAACAATAAGCCAGGGTTTTGCAGTATCATCGTATGCGCTTTCTTCTCGTAAATATTCCGGATTCATGCATGCGCCAAAATCTTTGCCCAATTTTTTCCCTGAATATTTTTCGACAAGTGGAATAACAATTTCTTCGGTAGTTCCAGGAAGGACTGTGCTTTTTACAACAACAAGGTGGTATTTTTTTGTTTTTTTGAGCCGTTTTCCCAAATCTTTCGTAGCAGCTTTCATTGGTTCTAGGTTAATTTTTCCGTCTTTTGTTGGGGTAGGAACAGTAAACATAGTAATGTCAAAGTCGTAGTCGCCGTCAAACAGTTCTGTCGTGTCGTAGGTTGTATAGCCTTCTTCTTTAAGTTTGTCTCTTTTTTCTTGTCTGCCGCCTAAAAACGCAGTCTCGAATCCGTGTTCAACAAATACTTTTCCGGTTGCTTGACCAACAACACCTGGCCCGACAACGCAAATTTTTGGTTTCACCATATGTTTTCGTGTGAAATAGTAGGCAGAGGATAAACACTATAGGTAGAATAGAGAATATTTTACGCATAAATGTACATAAATGCAAGGGGCAAAAAATCGTTGGTTGTCAAGAGGAATATTTGAAGGTATACTAAAAAACGCAAGCGGGTGTGGTTTAGTGGCAAAATGCTTCCTTCCCGAGGAAGAGATTGTGGGTTCGATTCCCATCACCCGCTCATATTCTTGTTGACTTTACTGGCATTTGTTTGATACAATAAGTCGTACAACCAACAAAACCCGAGACTAAACGATTAAAATACATTTTCGTATCCGGAGGAGTCATTTCCGGAATCGGTAAAGGCCTCACAGCAGCCTCGATTGCACTTCTTCTTAAACAAGCAGGTTACAAAGTAGCTCCAATTAAATTCGAAAATTATCTTAACCTTGATGCAGGTACGATTAACCCAATCGAACACGGTGATCCTTTTTTGTGCGAAGACGGTACAGAAGGCGATATGGATATTGGCAGTTACGAAAAGTTTTTAAACGAAGACATGGGTAAGTACAATTTTGTGACCATGGGTAAAATTTACCAAACAGTCATCGATAAAGAGCGCAGATTCGAATACAATGGCGAAGATGTTGAGGCAATTCCCCATATAACCGATGAGATTATTCACCGCATGAAAACCTTGGCCAGAAAAACCAATGCAGATATTGTGATTGTTGAGCTTGGTGGTACAGCAGGAGAATATCAAAACGTATTTTACTACGAAGCATCTCGAATCTTAACGCTCAAAAATCCCGGCGATGCAATCCATATTCACGTTAGCTACGTACCTACACCCAGCCATTTAGGAGAACCAAAAACAAAACCAACCCAGCTTTCGGTTCGAACGCTTAATTCTATGGGCATTCAGCCAGATTTTATTATTGCAAGATCGGAAAAATATCTCGATCAAAGAAGGCGCGATCGGTTTGCCTTGTTTTGCAACATGCGACCGGAGGATATTATTTCAAACCCAGATCTTTCTTCTGTATACGAGATTCCCTTTATGCTGCATAAGCAAGAGCTTGAGAAAAAAATTACGCAAAAATTAGGTCTCGAAGAAAAAACACCTGATCTTTTCCAATGGAAAGCATTAGTTGATTCAATTAAAGAAAAAAAGTCCCATCAAATAGAAATTGCCATTGTTGGGAAGTATTTTGGCACTGGAGATTACCAACTGCGCGATTCGTATGCAGCGCTTTTTGATGCACTAGATCATGCAGGTTGTAAAATCGGCGTAGCTATCAAAACAAGGTGGGTTGATGCAGAAAAAGTCACAAAAGAAAATGTCGCAGATGTTGTTGGAAAACCAGACGGCATCATTGTACCAATTGGTTGGGGAGAACGAGGAGCCGAAGGCATGATTGCAGCGGCAAGTCTTGCCCGAACTGCAAAAATACCATATCTTGGGCTTTGTTATGGTATGCAACTGGCAACGGTTGCCTATGCTAGGGATGTGTTGGGTTTTTCTGACGCAAACACCACAGAAAACGATCCGGCAACAAAACACCCGGTGATTCATTTAATTGCCGCGCAGCGCGAACTAATGGAAAGAAGAGCATATGGGGGCACAATGCGCTTAGGAGCATGGGATGCGTATGTAAAGAAAGGTACCAGGGCATACGAACTTTATAAACAGTATGGCGGTTTGCTTGATGAAAAAACTGGGTTAACGTCGGAGCGACATCGGCATCGATACGAGTTCAACAATGAATATTCTTCTGATTTTGAAAAAACAGGATTTGTTATTGCTGCTCGGTCGGTAAAAGAAAACTTGGTCGAAATTATTGAGTTGCCAAAAGAAGAGCATCCATTTTACCTTGGCACGCAAGGCCATCCAGAATACAAAAGCCGGCCACTTTCTCCACACCCAATCTTTTTGGGTTTTCTAACTGCTTGCAAGGAAGAGCTCTTGAGAAAAGAAACCAAGTAGGCTATAATTAACCCCTATGTTACAAACAATTTCTTTTGTTCCTGGAGATATAGTTCGGGTGCATCAAAAAATTAAAGAAGGCGATAAATCGAGAACTCAGGTTTTCGAAGGTACAGTACTTGCAATTCGGGGACGCGGCGAAAACAAAAGTTTTACAGTCCGAAAAATGGTTGGCGACATTGCAGTTGAGCGCATTTGGCCAGTGTTTTCGCCAAATATCGAAAAAGTGCAAGTAAAAGCGCATTCCAAAAAGAAAATTCGCCGCGCAAAACTGTATTATCTTCGAGAAAAAACAGGGAAATAGTTCCACTGAATCTTATTTTATGCGTAGAAAAGTTGAATACGAATTTCAAATGAGTTTTGTTCGTCCTCCAGGAATGCCATTCACAGTTGCAAACGAAATTAGAAGAGGCCGACTCTATCCTAATTCTCCAGCTGCAGAGATAATAGCTGATAACGGATATCAAATTTATAAGGCTCGTGTTGAACTTGTAAAATTTCGACCTGATAAACTCACTGATGGTGAATATCATCGAGCCTTAATAACAAAAATAAATCATCATAGGCAGGTTATTAAAAGCGTTCGTTATAATGCAGGAATTCTTACTCCTTTTGAAAAAGTAAAAAAATTGACATCGGATGTGAAGCAATTGGCATTTGATGGTGTTTCTATTCTTCTTGATGTGGTATAAATTAATAGGAAATGAAAATTGCCTCTCCAACTGGCAGTTTGGGAGAAAAGATTGCTGCAGAGTATCTTAGAAAACAGGGATACAAAATCCTCGAGCAGAATTTTTCTAAGCGCTGGGGAGAAATCGATATTATTGCCATAGATCAAGATACGTTAGTATTTATAGAAGTAAAAACCAGGACTTCTAATGCATTTGGTTCACCTCTTGAAGCGATCACTCCATGGAAATTAAAAACACTTACTCGAACACTGCAATTTTATAAAGCAACACACAGAAGTCTTCCAGACAGCCTTCGTATTGACGCAGTGGCAATACTACTTAGTGGTAGAGAAGTAGAATCAATTGAGCTTGTAAAAAATATTAGCGGATACTAATTTTCTTTCTTAAGCATGCGGATTTTGTCTCGAATAATTGTTGCAGTTTCGAAGTCTAAATCTTTTGCTACCTGTTTCATTTCTTTTGTAAGTTTTCTGATTAAATCCTCTTTTTCATCTGGTAAAATAACTTCTTTATTGGCAATTTCTAATAAATAATCCATTGTTTCGTTTGGTTTTTCTTCTCGCTCGACAAGTCTTGCTCGAATAGATTTTTCTATGCCTTTTGGCGTAACACCATGTTTTTTATTGTAAGCAAGTTGGACTTCTCGTCTTCTTTCGACTTCTAGAATTGCAGCATCCATGGATTTTGTCATAGTATCTGCGTACATAATGACTTTTGAATCAATATTTCGTGCAGCTCTTCCCATGGTTTGGACCAAAGACGTTCTAGAACGCAAAAATCCTTCTTTGTCTGCATCTAAAATTGCAACTAAGGAAACTTCTGGCAAATCTAAGCCTTCTCGAAGCAGATTTATTCCGACAATCACGTCATAATCGCCAAAACGCAATTTATCTAAAACGTCTTGCCTATCTAATGTTTCTATATCAGAATGCAAATACGACACTTTCATATCTCGTTCTTCTAAATAATTCGAGAGTTCTTCTGCCATGCGTTTTGTTAGCGTAGTTACTAATACTCGCTGCTTTTTTTTAACTCGTTTCCCAATTTCTGCAATTAAATCGTCGATCTGACCATGCGTTGGTTTTACAACAACTTCTGGATCAACCAAACCAGTTGGTCGAATGAGTTGTTCGGCAACGTTTTCTCCGGAAAGTGATAATTCATACTCATCTGGTGTTGCCGAAATAAACACTATTTGCTGAATGCGTCGCATAAACTCATCGTATCGAAGGGGTCTATTGTCCAATGCCGAAGGAAGCCTAAAGCCATAATCGATTAACGTTTGTTTTCTGGCTTTATCGCCATTGTACATGCCGCGAATTTGCGGAACTGTCATGTGTGACTCGTCAATTAGACAAAGCCAGTCTTTTGCTGCGTGTTCAAAGTAATCTAATAAAGAATAGGGCGGATCGCCTGGTTTTCTGCCATCAAAATATCTCGAGTAATTTTCGATGCCATTCACAAAGCCAACTTCTTTAATCATCTCCAGATCAAAATTTGTTCGCTGAGTAAGACGCTGTGCTTCTAGCAGTTTATTTTGCGTTTTTAATTCATTTGACCTTTGTGCTAAATCGTGCCGAATACGTTTGAATACGCTTTCGTACGACGTTGGATCAGTCATGTAATGTTTTGCAGGATAAATAACCGTCATGTCTATCTCTTTTGTGGTATCGCCGGTGAGCGGATCAAATTCGTACATAGTTTTGATAGTACTCTGTTCAATATTGATTCGAAGCCCACTGTCCATATATGCTGGGAATAAATCAATCGATTCCCCTCGAACCCGGTACGAGCCCCGGGCAAAACCATAATCATTTCTCTCGTACTGCAAATCTGAAAGCCGAAGCATAATTTGTTTTTGTTCTAACTTTACTCCCTTCCGAAGCTCTAAAATAAACTTGCCATACTCAACCGGCGAGCCCAAATTATAAATACACGATACAGATGCAACAACA
>OBEQ010066621.1_pt1 | contig 12972 bp, 11 predicted proteins | sample 1670901 | NCBI WGS metagenome assembly OBEQ01 (sample SAMEA104232315, study PRJEB22302) | groundwater metagenome | biome: forest; feature: aquifer; material: groundwater | place: USA | collected 2011-08-07 | depth 5.4 m
AACACGCTGGCTATTGCTGGTATTTTTGTTATGTCCTGGTTGACATGATCTCGACCAAGATGCGGTAAATTGTCTTTCCGTTCTCATATTGGAATAAAGAACGGAATCAAGTCAGACCTCAACAGTTTATTGTATTAATCAATGCACAATTTTCCTGAAGCAGCTAAAATATATTATATACTATGAGTCGATCGCTCATGGTAATCGATTTTATTCCAGAGCAAAGAGATCATAACCATGGGTGAATTATCAGAAGAAAAATTGCAACTCGCAGGTAAACATATTCTCTATCATTTTACTTCTTGTCCATTTTGCTACAGCGTTAGACGGGTTATCAATTCACTCGAATTGCCCATTCAAATGCGCAACATCCATCAAGTGAGCGAGTATTTAGATGAACTGATTGCTGGCGGTGGCAAGCGCTCAGTGCCGTGTTTAAGAATCGAAAATGCCGATGGCAGTTTGCAATGGATGTATGAATCTGCCGACATCAATCGATATTTACATAATACATTTGCCGATTCTTGATAGATTTTCCTTGATCTATTGAGTGTGACATTGATATTAGATCAGTATTTTCCTCTAGTGGACTTCTCCCTTAATTGGCTTGCACCTAAAAAAGCCGGAATTAAGTCTGTATTACAACTAACGATAACTCTTATTTATTGCAAATAGTGATAAATGGTTAAATGTAACGAGAGCATTGTTTGCCTACCAAAACTATACTGAAATTTGGGGGAATTTTCTCCGATTAGATCAAGTAGAGCAGTAATGGCAGCGAACATCAGACAAGTTTTTTATTGTCCCCAAGCGTCTATTTGCTCAATCTTAAGATTGGGTGTTGCCTGGTTGTGTCTGCTGGCCACAAGTTATTTGCAGGCGTCTGAGAGAGTTTTAGAAATTGGGTTTAGTGAAAGGTCTTTCAATGTGGCCCCCTACCTCTACACACTCTGTACTAAAGACACTTCCGATAACTATGCACGATTTTCTCTTGATGAATTTAAACAAAATTTAGGTCCTGACATCAATTTTGGATACACCGATGATGTTTGTTGGCTGACCTTCACATTAAAAAATCGTGATCTACGCAGAAATAGTTTTGTTGTTGAGTTGCCGATGTCGTCGATTGATTACATCGATGTTTATTATGACAGCCAGGGTCAAACTCACCATATTCAGGTTGGCGACCAATATCCCTTTTACCAGCGAGAATTAGCCGTTGCCGTTAATTCTGTGCCAATTGAATTGGCGGCGGAAGAAATCTCTCGAATATGGATGAAACTTAGGACCACGGATGTTCTATCGACGCCCATTTTGATTCATCCCTATAAACATTTTGTTGAAAAAAACTTTGTCAATCTTATCTTCAAAGGCATTTTCTACGGCATATCCATCGGCTTTATCATTTTAAACCTGCTGCTTTTTCTGTCCTTCCGTGATCGCGCGTCCTTTTATTATGTCATTCATGTAGCCACCATGATGCTCATCTTTATTTATGTTGATGGTTATGCGTTTCAAATGTGGCCGAATTCATTGTGGTGGCAAAATGTGAGTTTGCATGTTGTGGTGTATGCCGCGATGTGGGGGGCTGTGATGTTTATTAAGCATTACCTGACCCTTTATGAAGTACATGTTATTGGTCTTATCGCCGATGTATTGGCGTTTGCCTCTATCGGCATGATTGTCTGGTTGTTCATTTTTGGGGTTACGGCAATTCTCTTACCGATCTTTGCTAGTTTTGTGGTTTTATTTTTTATTGGGGCTTGTGGAGTCAGGATTAAGCAGGGCTTGGCTGCCGCACGTAATTATGCGCTGGCTTGGTTGGTATTCGTTGCGGCCACCAGTTTCATCTTGATTTCCATCAATGGCATGGTGCAATATTTTGGCGATGCATGGGATTATTTAAAATTCGGTTTTATTCTTCAGCAAGGCGTTTTGTCATTTGGCCTTTACAATAAAGTCAAAAATCTACAGATGGAAAAACAACAATCGCTCAGTGATGTGGAAGCGGCGAAATTGGAAACCAAAGCTAAAGCTGAATTTTTAGCGAAAATGAGTCATGAGATTAGAACACCCATGAACGGTGTTTTGGGGTTGTTAGATTTAGTCTTGGATACACCTTTAGCCGACGAGCAGCGAAAACACATTACCATAGCGCAGAATTCTGCCTCAGCGCTCTTGCGAATTATCAATGACATTCTAGATTATTCGAAAATAGAAGCAGATAAATTAACTATTGAAGCGATCCCATTTGATCTCCAAAAAGTATTGCAAGAATCGTTAGAGATATTCTTAGTACCGGCAAAAGAAAAAGGACTTCACTTACGTGAAAATCTTAACAGCAATCTACCAAAATTCGTCGTCGGTGATCCTACCAGGCTACGACAGATCATCATTAATCTGGTAAGCAATGCTTTAAAATTTACCTCAATCGGTGGAATTACGATTTCAGCACTTCGATATAATGATTCAAGTGGGGATTGGATAAAAATTTCTATCGCTGACAGTGGTATTGGCATAGATAAAGAAACACAAGATAAACTTTTTAATTCCTTCGTGCAGGCAGATACTTCAACCACGCGTCGTTTTGGTGGCACAGGTTTAGGGCTGGCAATCTGCAAACAATTGGTTGAGTTGATGGGTGGAACCATTACCGTTGAAAGTGAAAAGTCACGCGGCTCGACGTTTTGGTTTACCCTGCGTGCAATTGAACCAACTGATGCTCAAATGGAAAGTATCGGTACGCAGACAACTAGCACTGAATCACTTGACCTGCGGAATAAACGGGTTTTAGTCGCTGAAGATAATGACGTTAACATTTTAGTCATTCAAGGTATGCTGAAACGTTTAAAGATCGAAGTCGATATCGTAAAAAATGGTGTAGAGGCTTTACAAGTTTATCGGCAGAGTGCGGATCATTATGCGCTGATCTTAATGGACTGCGAAATGCCGATTATGGACGGCTACGAAGCGTCGAAACTGATGCGAGAGTTTGAGGTAGAGACCCAAAGATTGCAGACACCGATTGTCGCTATGACGGCCCATACGCAATTGGAGATGCAGGAACGTTGTTTTGCCAATGGCATGGACGACTTCGTTTCCAAACCCATTGAGTATCGGTATTTGGTTATCATTTTAAAGAAATGGTTGGGACCAAAAAGTTGAGCTAATTTTTGCTGGAAGAGAGGACAGAATTATCTAGAAACTAGAAGTAGCGCATAAATTCATCATTACATTTGGATTAAACTTCGCTATTGGCTCAAGTGTACGTTTACGCTATAAAGTAGGGTGAATAGTGTTCATGGATGGAGGAGTCTTTCTCAGACATTGAAAAACACGCATTTGATCGAGGACAGAAAGATCGATTTCTGTAGGTTTAAAATAATTAACAAGTAGGATGCCGGCGTTTGTTGCTGGTTGATCGGGAAAACCTATTAATGAATCAAAACACAACGCTTGTAGATGTAGCAGTTGCGCACGGTAAGACTCTCGCTAATCAATTGGTTTACACTTTTCTTGCCAATGGCGAAACCATCGAAAACCAATTAACTTTTCAGCAACTCGATCAATCGGCCCGGAGTATTGCGGCTAATTTGCAGTTGAACTATCACTTAACAAAGGGTGATCGAGTTGTTTTGCTCTTTTGTCCCGGACTGCAATTTTTGGAAGCTTTTTTTGGCTGTCTTTATGCAGGTATTATCGCGGTGCCGGTCTATCCGCCGGGCAGTGGCACCACTTGGGCCAATTATCTGTCTATCGTCGATAATGCCAACGCGTCGATTATTTTAGCGGATACTACGAAAACTAAGTTTCTGTTACGGCACTTTAATGTGACCAAACAAGAGTCCCCAATACCCATTGTTGACCTGGGTAGTTTCGATATTTCTTTAAGTGCTGGTTATGTTAAACCGGAAATTAGTCCGTCTGATCTAGCGTTGTTGCAATACACCTCGGGAACGACCTCGCTGCCGAAGGGGGTGATGATCACGCACGGCAATATTATGCATAACGAACAATTAATAAATCAGCAGATCACCGGTGGCTATAAAATTGGTGTGTCTTGGTTACCGCTATATCACGATATGGGATTGTTCGGCAGTGTTCTACAGGCGATGTATGTCGGCGGGCATTGCATTTTAATGCCCCCTACGAGTTTTCTTATCAAACCCTATCGATGGTTAAAAGTGATTAGTGATAACAAGGCCAATATTAGCGGGTGTCCCAACTTTGCTTTTGATCTGTGTGTTGAAGCAATAGATGAGTCGATGTTGGATTCGTTAGATTTGAGCCACTGGAAGGTCGCGGCGTCGGGTGCAGAACCGGTACAAGCGGCGACATTGCGACGCTTTGCTGATAAATTTGGTCGTTGTGGATTTTCGGCTAATAGTTATGTGCCTTGTTACGGCCTTGCTGAATCAACCTTGCTTGCCTGTGCCAATAAGATGGATCCCTTTGGTCCACCAACAATACTTGCAGTTTCAAAAAAACAATTGGCGAACAGAATCATCACTGACAGTGATGATCAGCTAGATCAGAAAGAATTTGTCAGCTGTGGTAAACCGGAAAAAAATAGCATAATTGCCGTTGATAATGACAGCAAGCAACTGATGCCGGAAGATCGTATTGGCGAACTCTGGCTGCGCGGATCGAGTGTCGCTGTGGGTTATTGGCAGGATGCAGAAAAGACTGCGGAAGTATTCAATTTTGAAATCGATGGTTATGCTGGTTTTTATCGCACGGGCGATTTGGGTTTTCTGCACAACGGCGAGGTCTATATTACTGGCAGAATCAAAGATCTCATTATCATTCATGGAAAAAATCACTATCCAAGTGATATCGAACGAACAATTCAAAATTCCGATGCGGCCCTAGCGCTGGATAGCGGCGCTGTATTTACTGTAGAAGTGAATGGTGTGGAGCGGGTAATTGTCGCACAAGAAGTAGTTTATACCGCAGTTGCTCAACTGAATAGCGACGAGCTTATTAACAAAATTAAATCTCTGGTAACGAAAGAGCATGAAATCCAGGTGCATGGCGTGATCTTGTTGAAACCGGGAAAAATTGAAAAAACGTCCAGCGGTAAAGTAAAACGGCGAGCAATTCGTGAGGCGTATTTATCTGGAGAGCTAGCAGGTGAGTTAGATGCCCTCGCGAATTGGAAAACTATGGTATTGACGAACTTTCTCAGTAATCGTGAAACGGTCAAACAAGAAATTTCCTATACGGATATTGATGTCGTCACTACCGAAGTTATTGAACAGCGATTAATTGAATGGGTGGCAAATAAACTCAATCTAGATACTTCTGAAATCGATCCCAAGGCTTCACATTCAAGTCTCGGCTTGGATTCAGTTGATGTGATGTCACTGTTTGGCGAAGTGGAAAAGTGGCTTGGTATGACAATCGATCCCGAATCACTTTCGCTTTGGGAGCTGGAGACGCTCGATGATATTGCGCGAGTGCTCTACGAGGCGACGCAGAATCCGGCGCATTTCTCGCAAAAAAATATTTCTGCTGGTGATACGGAAGGATTTATTTGAGCGAGTGTTTTACGATCTCGCGCTGGAGCGAGATCGGGTAGTGATATTTTCAAAAAAAGCTTCGAGAGTAAAATTTTCTTTGTACGCTCATTACTGACCATATTTAATAATTTAAAGGTAATTTATTTGGAGCGGAAATTTTTACTGCGAAATTATTAATCTTTTTCGTCATTGAGTAATGCCTGGCCTAGTAATTATTAAGTCGTAAGAGGAGCTGTCACTGAATTGAAGTTAATTGAAATTAACTCCTAGTATTGCGCTACTCACGTTATACGAAACATTTACTCCTGCTATAGCTCATCTAAAAATTTGTTACCTGCGACACTTACATATCGAGAAAAATTGTTGTTATCAACATTAAATAACTGAATCTGATTTTTCAGAAATTAATTTTCAAAACCACATAATTAGATAAAATTTTCCAAACATAAATTTTTTATTTTTGTTGCTGAGTTTTTGAATTAATTATCAAATTTTTAATTAAAATAACGGTGTATACGTGCATTAAATTCCCCAGTCTCTATTGAGTGTGGAAGGAGATCTCTGCCATAATCCGCGTACATTAAAATAATAATAATTAAAAGAGAAATTTCCTGCTATGGAGTGGCATAACCTGTTCCAATTTTTGGTAGTTGGAATTTATGGGATTGCGATGCTGTATTGGCTTTCCAGTTTATCCTATAAATTTCGTTATCAAGCTGACCAATTTACTCACCGTGAAAAAATTGTATTAACAGTAATCCTGGGTTTTGTTGTGCTGAGTAGTGTTACTTACGCAATTATTTACAGTATTAATACAACACTTATTACCTGGTCCTTGGTTTCTCTGTCCGAGTCTGTGCGGTTGCTTGGCATAGCGCTGGCGCCATTGGCGATGAGCTATTTTGTTTGGTGCGTTAAATCATTGAGTGTGCGCTATGGCACTAAACTGATGGTGGTCAATGGTCAGCAATTTGTTTCGCATGCGCCGCGCCGAACTGTGCGATACCCATTGTATTTGGCGTTGAGCGGATTATTTACTACTGGGTTTCTCATTTCAACGAATTGGACTGTTGGTCTGATTAGTTTATTTGGTGTAGTAATTATCATACTGGCGCGCCAGGCTGAAACGGATCTTGGGCTTACTCAATATTTCAGTTAAATGATAAGTAGTGATTCTGCGGTGAGTTCCACATCGATAAAACTTAGAAGCGAAAAAAAACGCAGTTAAAAAATTAACTGCGTTTTTCTTTAGTCTTAGGACGATACTTTTATGAAGGTCATGCTGAAATACTATTTTTTCAACGTTATTTTTATCGGTACCTTACCCCAACCAGAAAGATGTTCACCGTAGAGTCTCTGGCATTGGTCTTCTATAACTTCGTAACTTTCTATCGCTGCAAAAATTTCTTCGAGAATTATTGTGCCCATGGCAGTTCCCAGATGAACACCTAAGCATTTGTGTCCGCCATGGCCAAATGTTAACTCACGTCCGGGGGCTCGGTTGATATCGAATTTATCGGCGTTCTCAAATTCTTCTTCATCTCTACAAGCTGAAGCATATAAGAATAACAGCCCTTGTCCTGCTTTAATCTGCGCACCACCAATCTCCATATCTTTGGCAGCTTTTCTCGCTAACATATTGGTAGGTTGATCGTACCGCACCTGTTCAAGGAAAGCTTTTTTAAGTAAGGAATTGTCAGCTTTAACTTGTGCAAGTTGTGCTGGATTTTGCGCGAGGTTGTAGATTGTTCCTGCGACCGTAATCGGTGTAGTTTCTGATCCTGTTATCAAGAGCGAGAATAAATAGAAGGTAATTTCTTCGTCACCTAGCCTTCTGCCGTCAATCTCCGCTTCTAGATAAGCTTTAGTATGGCGTAGCGCTTTTTCAGGATGCGCTCGCAAGTCAGCAACAAATTGCGCCAAAAAGCCATAAAGCGCACCAAAGGACTGGCCATTAATTGCAGAACCTCCACCGACTTGGCCTTCTTCACGATGTAACATGCCATCGATCCATTGACGGCATTGAATTGCGTCTTCCTTCGATAAGCCAAGCATGTAGCCGGCATTGATGGTCGTAACTTTGTTTGCCAAATCTGCATAGATATCGAAAGCGCCTTTCGCTAGCAGCGGCGTTAAAATATCTTTGGTCACACTACGAATACGATCCATGTGCGCTTTAACACCTTCAGGTGTGTACTCAAGTCTTACCAAACCTCGCCATTGGCGATGTTCAGGTGCATCCATTGTCATAAACGTGTGGGGCACTGGTTCGCCCAATAAAATTTGTCCGGGTGTTTGTCCACTTGTGAAAGTAACATCTTGCGCAAGGCTTGCATCCCACACATCTTGAAAGCGGCTAATGGCCCAGGCATTGTATTTTTCAATAAAATACATGGGCGATTCTTTGCGCAATCGTGCATAGATAGGATGAGGTTCTTTCATAGCTTCGTGTGAAAATGGGTCGTAAGCAATTGTCATTCTTTTTCTCCCTGTGAATTTGTTTAACTTTTCAGCGATCTAGTTGAAATAAAATGCCCAATATTAACATTAAACCTTCGGTGCATACGACTAAATGGTCTTTATCGGGGAATTGGTCTAGGGCCTAAGAGTTGAAACAATGATAATCCTATGTCTCTAAAAAAAAGAGAGTGCCTGGTCTTTGAACTGTTATTAGTATATTCGTACTTCGGCTTTGCCTGTTTCTAGCCCAACTGATTTTTGTTGGATAATAGAATACAATCCGCGTGAAGTTTATCTTCGTTTTGAAAAAAGCGAAATTAAAGTCTCTACAGGGAGCATCTACTTGGTCTTTTCACGACAACATATCGCGTTCTGTAGAAAACTTTATGTGGCTTTTTTGATAGAAGATCATCAGCATAATTTACAGTCATTAATGGAAGTGACAGGTATGCCACGACGAACCTTGCAAGATTGTATTGCGGATATGGCAGATATTTTTATAGATTGTCATTTTGTACAAAATGGAGTCCGCAATAATGATGGCTATTATCGATTGTTCAATTGGGGCCCCATTAGTAAAAACTGGGTCGAAGAAAATATATCTGCCATAAAAAAGGTTTTATTCGAAGAGCAATAAGTTTTTAAGAGCCCGTCTGGGTTTCAGTTTTAATAAGTCTATTACCGTTTGAATGCTAGCGAATGTTTGAGTAGATGTTATGGACAAAGAAACGATTTTAAAAATGCTAAATACGCATAAAGGTGTCGACAATAAAGAGCGAGATGATATCGCGCGGACGATCGAATTTATTAAAGATAACGAAGATTTCTATAGTCAAAAAAATGAAAAAGGCCATTTAACCGCGTCAGCGTGGGTAGTGGATATCATGCTGAGTAAAACATTATTAACGCACCACAAGAAATTAAATCGATGGTTGCAAATGGGCGGGCACATTGAAAAAGATAAGTCATTAGCGGCAGCAGCTCTGCGAGAAGCCCGCGAAGAATCTGGGATTGTTGATCTGGAGCTATTTTTAGAAAATATTTTTGATGTCGATGTTCATCTAATTCCTGAAAGAAAGGGTGAATTGGCGCACTACCATTATGATATTCGGTTTTTGTTAATAGCGAATAAACAAGACTTTAAAGTAGGTGACGAGTCCCATGATCTAGAATGGTTCAAATTTGATAAGGCTAAGACAATTGTAAATGAACCCTCTATTAAAAGGATGATCATCAAAACGGAAGATCTAATTTTATAAGTTTGCTAATTGATTTTTATTCTCTTTTAATCAATAAACAAATTTAATAGAGTTACGGTGCAATCCATCTTTCTTCCATAAAAAACTTTCGAAATGATAGTGTAAAAGCGCCAGCAGATAAAAAGATATAAAGGCAATGTTGGAATTTATATTCATGATTGCGTAAGCAATAGCTATGGAGAGCACTGGGCATAGGATAAGTGGTGGTATACCGGTGAATGCTAAAGCTTTATAAATAATATTTTTAGGTTGTTGGACGTTTCGATTCTGATCATGGGTACTATAGATAATATAAGCTGTCACATCATGAATCACTCTAGGTATGGCGATTAAAAAAAACGTGTATTCATTGATTGCGCACAAATAGGCTGCGATTATCATCGCTACGTTTGATCCGAGATACAACGCAGGTAATTCTTTGAATGAAACATTGCTGGTTCTATAAATTTGGTAGGCAATAATAGAAGCAATTGCCACAACTGCGGCAGCAACCACATTGATAATCTCGTGTAATGGAAATCCAAGCAATGATTGGCGACTGATGTTGTACCTGTCATAAGCTAGGTAATATAGCGCGGTAGCAACAAGCACCGACAGCCATTTCCAATAAGTAAATAAAATATCGGGTTTGCGTTTTAACAGCATAATCGAGATACCAAATTGCTGGGCGAGTACATGATACATGGTATAAACGGCATAGATAAAAAGTGCCTCAGTTGTACCGAGATATACCGGAATAAAATACAATCCAGCAGAAATGATTACCAAAGGAATCAGCAGTTTTGTGTTGTAGAATTTTATGTATTCTCGATCAGCTAACGTTATCAAACTAGCGACAATGTGAGGTGTGCCAAATATAGCTGTCCAAAGAAACCATTGTTCTGGGTTATTAGAAAACGTACTACGTAGGAGGTTATGGTTTAATAGAAGCGAATCTATTAAAACGATAATCAATGAAATGGGAATGACTGCGTAGATAAGAAAAAGGTGTTTAATAGCGATAGGCATTAATGGAGGGCTGACTGTTACAGTTTTTGATTGATCAAATTGTCGATATTTTTTGAGTTTTTTACCCACGTAATTCATCCGTGAAATTTATATAGGGGAATCATGAAATATCATCAGAGCACTATTTCGAAGCAAAAGTAGATTGTATCAAAATATACCAGCATCGGATTGTTCTACAAGTTTAAGCGCAAAGGTAATGTGTTTTGATTGTCAAAAATGGTCTAAACCTGAAAAGGGATCATCTGTGCTTTTTAAATTATTTCAGCTCTTAATCAATTGCTGATTCTCTTCCGCAAAGGAAAGTTTGCTAAAGAGTTGATTGAGTTCTTCTACCACGCTATTACACCATTCCATCGTCGATTCGAGTATCAGGCCACGAATAGCGAGATCATAAGAAAGAAAAAATGGACGCCATTTAACGAGCAGAAGGCGGGTTGGATTATCAGAGTTATCAATTCTAAATAGCGCAATACTTTTAGTCTGTTTGGCAAAGTAATTTGCTGCCAGTGTAAATTCAGCTTTTTCTAAATCTGCGGCTAGTCTGAGACAGAGATTACCGGTGGGCATTTTGGTTATTTTTGTTTTGGTAAAAATCATAAACTTGGAAGGGCCTGGGATTGGGCAATTGTTATTTTTATTCAACCAATTAAGGTGGCAATATATCACGATAAAATAGTCGAAGAATACGTTAATTTTAGGAAGTCACGATAGTTAATTGCTTAATAAGGGTTCTAAAATTTTCATGTACACCTGACGCTTGTTGTATAGCGCGAACTCACCTAAAAGTGTGATTGAGTTCACTTTAATTAGGCGGAATGGGTTGCACTCGTTAGTAAGTTCCTATGAATAAGACAGATCTGAAGAGAGTTAGATTACTCGAAATCAATTCGAGACCGAAGTCGACTATAAGTTCTATAAATTGGTTGCTTGTCATCATGTGTTGCGGTTCAACGTAACTAAATCCATGGCTTCTAGATACGTCTTACTACTGAGTGGTTGCTGGTTTCTTTGCTGTCGAAGGGACATATTTTTCTGGATCTGGTTTTCCTAAGTGACCTTCAATTTTGCTGTAATCAATCTCGCTCAGGTAATCAATCGCTGGCTGATAACCCTGAGCAGCAAGATCTGTAATAATTGTAAAACCTCGCTCCAAATAATCACGGTTACTTGGAACACCTAGGGAGCGATGCATCATAAAGCCAGAGTTGTAGTAGGCATCGACGTGTTCCTTCATCGCAGCAGAAGTGAACCAGCTGTACGCTAGTTCGAAACTATGGTGAGTACATTGGCCTCGATAGAACGCGATACCCACCTTATACATGGATTCAGGGTCATTGCCCTCAGCTTGCTTAACTAATTCAGGAAATGTGCTGCAGTCCAAATCACCTTCAGGAGCGACAATATCAGCAATGACTTTCGGTTCTGGATTTTCTATTTCATTCTCAATATCTATATCTTTCTTTACATCAGGCTCGTCAACCAATACGGCTTCATTTTTCTGAATAGGCTCTGGGATGTTGAAGTAAGCCATACCGATAATTATGACTACTGCGATGATGAGCGAAATTTTCTTGGGTGTTGACATGTAATCTTCCCGGTAATCGACTGAGTGTTTTATCGGCATTATTTGGTGCAACCAGACTGTCTTTGACGCTGAGCTACTTACTTAATAGGTTAGTTTGGGCATTTCTTCAAGCTTATTAAAGCGTTACCTTAGATGGTTTGCCTTTTCATTGCTGGAATATTCCCGCCGGGGGCATTGAATCCGCCTGACAATGAGAAACGGGAAAATATCACCTTTGAAACCAGGCGCCATAAGCTGTTGGCTTTATTGGCAAAACAGGCTTTGCAAATTGCGCGAATTCGCATCGTGCGACCGGTGGAATAACGCAGATTGCAAATACATCGGGCTACGCGAAAACCTGACTACACTCTTTTAACCTCGCAGCAATGCGTTCAATTTCGAGTAGATGTCTTTTAAAAATAGTAGGTTTGTCAGCTAATTACTGATGGAAGAAAATTAGCTAGATTTGAAGGCGGGCATATCCCATGCCACAGATCTTATACACTATATAAACTATTTTAAATTTTTGAGGATATGAGCATGAAACTACGTAACTTAGCTAAGATGGGCGTCGTGGCACTGAGCATCGCGGCGGCCAGCACAGCTTTTGCCGCCAAAGGCACACAGAAGAATGAAGCGTTTAAAGTGAAAATAAAACTAATAACTCCTTTAACCATCACAGAAACCGCCGAGATGGATTTTGGAACCTATGTATCAGGTGATGATACTGGTGCAAAAGTACTGGCTCCTGCAAGCAGTGCGAAATTTAACAGCACTGGCGCAGTAAACTACTCAGTAACTGTATCATTGGCCGATGCATCGACTGTCATGAAAAAAGACGGCACAGGTTCCACTGCTGCTACACAGATTACTGCTGATACCCTTCAGATCTGGCAAACAGGTGGTTCTCAGATTGGCACAAACAACGCCGGTGGATCGATCAGCTAGGACGGAACTGGCACCATCGGTGTTGATGTGGGTGGTACAGCTAACTTAGCCGCAGATGACGTTGCCGGTGACTACTACGAAAATAACACCTTGCAAGTGATCTACGATTAAGAGATTGCGAAGAGACCATTAAGAAAGAATCTTGCCCCTGCTCTAACACTTAGGCACTGATTGAAGCCCCTCATGAGGGGCTTTTTCTATTTGAGGGGAG
>OBEQ012447552.1_pt1 | contig 12972 bp, 9 predicted proteins | sample 1670901 | NCBI WGS metagenome assembly OBEQ01 (sample SAMEA104232315, study PRJEB22302) | groundwater metagenome | biome: forest; feature: aquifer; material: groundwater | place: USA | collected 2011-08-07 | depth 5.4 m
CCGCCTTGAGCAAGCTGCAGGGATTTCAGCACTTCAAGACAAGCCATTTTTTCTTCATTGCCGATGGTCGGGCGCGAATGCGGTATCATTTTCACTTTGCCTCTCCGTGAGCGGAATAATCGGAAGCACTCATCAGGATTTCGAAACTTTTGGGGCCGCAGTTTAATAAAAGGTCCAAAATGGAAAGTTCGGGAACAAAATCAACATCGGAAAATTGTTGGGTATATTTCGGGCAATCAAAAGAATGGGTCAAGAGCTGAATGCCCTCTTGCTCAAAAAGTTTTGGATCCAGATAAACCTCGGCCGCATAAGCGCCGGTCATATAAACCATAGCATTTGATTGTTTGCAAATTTCGATCAATCTTGCGGTGGCTTCACCTTGAAGCGGCATCTCAGAGCTGCGCACGATTTGGGTTTTGATGCCCAGGGCCTTTGAGAAATAAAAAAACATTTCATAATTGATGTCGTTCAATTTTTCCCAATCCGTTTCATAAATTTTTTTGAGGAAAGGTTCGTGGTCTTTAAAATAAGGGGCCTTAGAGTAATAATTTGAAATAGAGCCCCAATGTTTGCGGCGCCAGGGTTGTTTATTGTCAATTTGTACGTCGCAAAGTGGCTGGCCAAATTTATGAAGAACGGGAACAGTGAGAATCAGCGCCCCTTGGGAGCCTTTGATTTTATTACGGTTGTGCCAATCATTTTTTGTGAACTGAATATTGTCGAGGATGACAAAGACATCCGCTTGGGCAATTTTGTGGAAATAACGCAGCCACGGAAGATAATGGAGCTGATGGGCTGCTAAAATCATATTAAAAAGCGATGCACCATAAAGGCCTCGGCAGCATCGACCGAGACCTCCCTTCCACGGACACGGGCAATCCATTCTACGTTTTCAAGACTGCAGTGATGGACTTTATGCCGTACCTGCGATTTGTAACATGAGAGTGCTTTTAATTTGTCGCCGAGATAGTCAGAGATATCGACATAAAAATTAGGGTGGAACTTTTCGCGCTCAAGGCTCCAGGAAAGCGCCGGATATTCGCAAGACAGAACAATTTTTTGAAACGGTTTAACGTCGGGAAGATGCGGACGGCAGGCCGTAAAACCTGCGCGAAAAACGGCTTCATGGTCTTGATTATAAGAAATGGCCGGCAAAATAATCATGGTGGGCTTGATCTTATCAATCGCAAGACGGCAATCTTTTTCGAAAAGATTGATCAGCTCTTTCAAAGGCATGGCGTCTAATTTAAGATGCACTTCAGAATCATTGTAAATGAGTTCGTGGTCATCCACGCCCAGGACCTTCATGGACGCCTCAAATTCGGCGTGCCGGGTTTCTCCGCTCACAAAAGAATATTTTTTAACATTGTAGTGATGGACGTCTCCGGCGGAAACAGCGATCACATAAACTTCAGAACCTTCGGCCTTGAGCCGGGCAATGGTTCCCGCACAACCAAAGGCTTCATCGTCCGGATGAGGAGCAATCACGAGGCAACGCTGATTTTTGAAAAGGCTGGGTTTTTCTTCCTTTTTTTTCACTCAGATCTCCTGTTGGACAGACTCAAAAATGTCGTAACTGGCTATAGAATTTTAGGTTAGGAATGCGAAATCTTAACATAAATGGTCTGGATGACGCAATTAAAAAACAGGCGCTCATCTCCCCGAAAAAGCCTCTTCAGGAGCCTGAATATTCAACTCAGCACCGGCTATTTTTTTGTCTCCTAGAAGCTCGGAATAAAGTGTGTGGATTTTCTCAACCATATGAGCTTCAGTAAAACCAGCCAGCACTTTTTTATGGAGATTTTCTCCTAATTGGGCCGCTTTATTAGGATTTTCGAATAGATGCAGAATTGCATTTGCAAGTAAGTCCGGATCAGCGGGCGGCACCAAGAGACCGGTTTTTTCCTGCTCAATCAAATCGATGATTCCCCCGACATTTGTCGCCACGACCGGCTTCTTCAAAAATCCCGCCTCAACGATGACACGGCCCATACCTTCATTCAAAGAAGGGACCACCAAAACGTCAAAGACTGATAAAAATTCTGAAATATCTTTTCGATACCCTGCAAAAGTGACTCTTGCCTGCAAATTGATACCCACAACGGCTTTTTTGAGAAAATCCTTTCGTTCTCCGTCGCCAACGAACAGGCAATGGAAATTATGTTTTTTCCAATAAATTTTAGGCAATGCCCAAATGAGGAACCGGCATCCTTTGATAGGAGCCAAACGCCCGATGAAACCAATAATTTTACGCTCGGGAGAAATGCCCAACCCCTCTAAAATTTCTTTACGTTTATAAGAATAATCCGTAATACTCTGTTCCGAAACTCCGCTCGGAATGACCGTCCACTGTTCGGGCTTCCCTACTCCAAGCTCAAGATGTTCATCGCAGCATTTTTGGGTTAACGCTACCAGCCTGTGTGTTTTTTTTGCGGCCCAGCGCTCTAAAAAAATAAAAAGATTTTCTTTCAACGCGGAAAAATAACTATGAAAAACATGTCCGTGCGGCGTATGAATAATCGTCGGCACCTTTGCCATATATGCGGCCTGGCGTCCGATCAGTCCGGCCTTGGAAGTATGCGTATGGACAATGTCATAACGGTTCCGAACCATCAGCGAATAAAGTTTTTGAAGGGCCAGAAGATCTTTCAATGGGTTAATCTCCCTGACCAATTCCCGCATAATCAAAACTTCCAGGCCTTCGTCTTGGAGTGCTTCACTGAGAATTTCATCTTCATTGCCCCAGGATGGACCCGTCACAAGCGTCACATGATAGCCTTTTTTACGCAAGCCAATGGCCGTGGCCAAGGTATTGATTTGGGCTCCACCGCGTATCATTCGTGTAATGACATGTAAAACACGGGGGGTCCCGGAAGCACGGCTTTTAAGATTTATTTTTTTCTGCTGCTTTTTAAAATCTTTTCTTTCTTTAGACGTTGGCCAGGAAAAATAAGAGGCCTCTCCGCTCTGCGGTCTTCTTTGCAAAGTCCCGGCCTCAAGCTGACGAAGGGCCTGGAGCATAGAAAACGTTCCCATCCAAAGAGCCTTTTCGTACAAGCTATTTTCATCATCCGATTCACTGACCAAAATTTTCTTTTGAAGGACAATATCGCCCTGGTCAATTTTTTCCGCCGCAAAATGAATCGTGGCCCCGACCTCTTTTTCACCATGATAGAGCGCCCAAAAAATAGAGTCGAGCCCGGCGTATTTCGGGAGTAAAGATAAATGCATATTTAAAAATCCGTGCTTCGGGATATCCAGAATTTCTTTATGAATGCGCCGCGTATTCGTAAGAACGCCAATATCCGGCTGGAGCTCACGTAAAATCTCGACAGTCTCAGGGCCGTTGTGATCATTTACCCAGAGGAGCTTGATAGACTGGTCTAGAGCAAACTCTTCGATCGAAAGATAAGTCTGGCTGCTAAATTTCTTTTTTAGAAATTTCCTAAGATAGAAGTGGACCTTAATTTTAAAAGTCTCCAGCGTCTTTTTAAAAACGAAAGCAAAACCCCATTTTTTAATGAATGAAAAAAGAGAATTATTTTTTCCAGCCATCCGCTCTCTTTTCTCAACAATGACAACCGGCGTAAAGCCGCTTTCCAAAAGCCGCCAAGCCATCTGCGCTCCTGAGGGCCGGCCGGACCTTGTCATCAAAACAACTTTCAAACTCATAAACAATCCTTTCCACAAAGAAATTCGTAAGAATTTTTCACATATTGTTCCCAGTTAAAATTTTCCCGCACCCATTTAAATCCCGTTTCAGCGTAACTTTTATTTTTTTCAGGATGCGACAGTAAGAAAATAATTTTTTCCGTGATGTCTTCGACTGAATACGGGTCCACCATGAGACCGCTTTCGCCGTCTCTAACGGCCTCAACAACACCACCCGTTTTTCCTGCAATCACGGCCTTCCGGCAGGCATTGGCCTCCAGATAAACAATCCCAAACCCTTCCACATGGCCGTTGTCCGCGATTTCACGGCTGGCCATAATAAACAATTCGCAGGCATTATACAAAAAAAGTAATTCTTTTTCCGGCAATCTTCCCATAAAACGCACATAGGGCTCGAGTTTCAGCTCAGCAACAAGACGGTGAAGATTTTGCTCGTCCTCTCCCGCGCCCACAATACAATAAACAACGTCGGGAAAACGCTCAATCACTTTAGGGAGCGCCTTTAACACCTGGTCATGGCCTTTTCTTTCCACCAAACGCCCGACCGTCAAAAGGATTTTTCGGCCCGCTAAATTATTTTCTTCCAAAAATCCCGCAGGAAGTTCACAAGGGTAATATCGTTTCAAATCCACGGCTGGATAAAGCGTAAAGATTTTCTCCGGATCTACACCAAACTGAATGAGCCTCTGGCGAACTTGTTCACTGCAGCAAATAATCGATTTGGCCCGCGCATAAATTTTAAGATACAACCCATGCGCAAACGGATTGCTTTTTACTTTTTCAAATTCATAGCCATAGGCAAAAATTAAATACTCAAGTGGTTTCAAAAACGAAAGCGCCCACGAGATAATCCCCCCATAAGCAATATTCATGGCAAAAACTTTTCTTATCCCATAACGAAAAACCACATAGGGCATAGTGAAAAGAATGGGAAAAAAGCGCAGGTAGCCCCATTCATACCCCGGTACGCGAAAACAGCGATAATCAAATTGCGCGTCAAACTGTTTATCCCCATGGTCCTTGGGGCCAATCACAAAAACATTTTTTCCCTGCGCGGAGAGTTGCACGCTTAATTCGCGCGAAATCGTGCTAACGCCATCCGTATGCGGCGGAAAATCAACGCTCACCAAAAGAAGCGGTTCTTCACGCTTAGTTGACGGCGCATCATGAAAAAAAACACGATTCATCCAGCGCACAAGCCGCTTGACGGCCGGATGCCCAAAAAACTCCAGAAGGTCCAATGCCCCGTTCAATTTGGCCCTAAAAGTAAACAGACTGTCGCTTGCTTCAATGCCGATTCTTTTCAGGGCAAATAAATCGCTTTGTTTGTTGTTCGTGCCGTAAACCGCGGAAAAGGCCGCATCATAACCCGCTTCTTTGACCAGGGCCTCTGTCCTCTGGGAAAAATCCTCATAAGTCCCGTATGGATAAGAAAAAAACAGGACCGGAGTTTTTATTTCAGATTCAATTTTTTCCTTGGTCACAAAAATTTCGCGATTCAGCTCCTCCAAAGAAAGATTTTTCAAAGGCCTGTGGCTTTCGCCGTGGGCCCCCAGAGCGATTCCTTTTTTGGAAATTTGCCTGACCTCGTCCCAATCCATGAGTTCGCTTTCCTGGCTGGAAAGATTTTTCAGATGCGTCACTTCACGCTCTTGGTTCGACAAAAGGAAAATGGCAGCTTCAAGATTTCTCTCCTGCAAGATCGGAAAAGCCACATGATAATTATTTGAATAGCCATCATCGAAAGTAATGGCGACCGTTGGTTTCTCAGGAAGTCCTCCATCTTTGAGAAGTAAAACGCTTTTTTCCAAAGAAAGAACGGCATAATGACGTGCGAGAAAATCCATTTGCCTTTTAAATTCAGAGGTTCGGACATTGATGTCCCCTATTTTGTCCTCATTGACGCTGTGATAAAGCAGAATGCGCGGCCGCCTGTATTTACCGGACAAACGGTGCCAGAGCGGCAGGCCCAAAAGATAACCGGCGAAGGCCAGTCCATGCAAAAAAACGCGCTTGAGAAAAATGCGCAGGACCATCCTTGAAGCCGGGAGGGTCTTTACAGTTTCACTTTCCGCAATTTTGACCGTGCTGTTTTCGTTCATTATTTTTCCGGGCACTCCGCAAAATCCGCCACAGGCGCCTCCGAAGGCGTCTCTTTTTTACCGATCCGCTGGAGCCTTTCATAAATCATGTTTATTTCTTCGGTTTTAAACCGTGAAAGAATTAAAAAATAGATCCCCAAAACAATCACGCTGTTCAAACAAAGCACTGCGGCCGTATAAAAACGGGATGCGGCCATCCAATCTGTAAGCGGCCATTTGTTTAAAAACCACCCCACTAAAAAGGCCGGGCTCGCTGCAGCCATAAGCTTTAACACATATGAAAAAACTTTTTTCCATTCGCCGACCAAAGGAGACATGCGGAAAAAGATCGGAAAGAAAATAAAAAAATTAACGCCCAACGCAAAAGTAAAACTCAGCGCGATTCCCTGATAATCCAATAAACCGCTCAAAAAGTAAGTGAAGGCATAAGTCAAAATCGCGCGCGAAGCACAGAGAAAAATAGCGGGCTTTGTCTTTCGCACGGCCATAAGGGACTGCGTCATAAAAAGGTCCGCATAAAATGCAAACGTTGCCCAGCCAAAACAGGCCAGCGCATTGGCAATGCGAAGCGTGCCTTCGTTCGTAATGCCATTGCCAGTAAAAAACAGGGCCGCTACAGGCCGGGCCAGACCCGACAATAAAAATCCGAGCGGAATCAAAATAAAAAAAGAAGCGCGTAATGTTTTAAAAAAAGTTTCTTTCACGTTTTCAATCATGGCTTCGCCGGCCTGCCGCGCCAAAGAAGGAAAAATAGAAAGGATCACGGTCTGGCTCACAAGCGTCGTGGGAACAGCCATCATGCCCTGGGCAATGACAAGGGCTGAAATGGTCCCCTGCCACATTCCGGAAGCAAAACGGTTGAGAATCACCAGCGGAATTTGCTGCAAAAACCAAATGGTCCCCATTGGGATGAGAAAACGAAGAATACTAACAAGCGGCGCAAATTGCATTTCCATACGAAATGGCAATCGCTTCCGCCCAAAAAGAAACGCACCTTGAAAAATAATATTTGCAAGCGCTCCTGCGACACATCCCCACGCGGCACCGTGAATACCCCAAAAGCGATAAGCGATAAGCATCGCCACAATCATCACGAAAGTATCCGTAAGTCCGGCTGAGGCGGCCATCACATAATCGCCGTAATAACTGTTAAGCGATTGAAAGAACGCGGCCAAGGTCGAACCAATCATGACCAAGCTTATAATTCGAAAAAGGCTGCAGGTCAGCGCTTGCCGGTTCGCAGCAAACCCAGGCACGATTTGGCTAGTCAGCCAGGGTGCGAATAACCAGGCAGCGGCCACGAGTGAACATGTAAAAATCAATATCCAGGGCAGTGCGCGGCTGACAAGGCGCTTAGCTTCCTCCGGCCCTTTTTGGCTCATGATCCGGCTGTAATAAGGGAGAAATCCGAGATAAATAGTGCCTTCGAAAAAAACAGCCACGTAATAAGGAATATAGCTGGCTGCAAAAAAAGCATCGGCCTGCCAGGAAATCCCAAAAATTCTTCCCACCAGAATTTTCTTTAGAAAATTCAAGACTTTGGCGGTGGCCAAAAGCATAAAGACAACCGTGCCCGTACGGATTTTGGAAGATTTAGACATGCGCGAAAAACCTTTCTTCCGCAGGGGCAGTTTCTGTCTTGAAATGAGCAAATACAAAAGCGGTTAGAAACCAAAAAGGGACGGCCATTTTTGAAACAGTCCAGCTTACGCACGAAAAACTGTGAAACATAAATGCCATGAAGGCCATGAACCATCCAAAAAGCATGGCGCCGTCCGGCGTTTTAGAAAAACGGACCCAATAAGAAAAGGACTGCCGGACTAAGGACAAACAAAGAAAAAGAAAACATGAAAACCCGACAAGCCCCGTCTCTGTCAGAATCATAAGATATTGAGATTCATAGAAAAGCCTGTGCCGCGCTCCCCAACCCGCGCCGAAAACAAAAAAACGGCTAAAATTCCAAAGGCTTCTTTGCCAAACAGCGATATCCGCGGTCCATGAGGCATGAAAGGGATCGCTTCCCGTAAAATCGCCCAGATCGATCAACCTTTCAGCGAGTCGCGTCGGGAAAAGAAGCCCGGCCAAAACAAATAAAGAAAGCAGCCATAACATTTTTTTACGTTCTGGAACAATCATAAAAAAAATCGAGAAAGTCGCGCCCAAGGCAAGATAGCTTTTGCGCGAATAAGTCCAAATCATAGGAAAAAAGACAAAAAGAAGCCCAACCAATAACAATAACGTTTTGCGCGGGTTTTTTTCTTTGAGAAAAAGGCCTGAAAAAAAGGCGATCCAAAAAACCAAGAATCCCCCGATGTGGTTGGCGTCACCATGAAAAGGCGGCCGCTCGAAAAGCCTATAATAATTGGGGTAAAGGGCTTTGGCATGGGGAGAAAAATATTCCGTATATCCATAAATTGAAACCAATATCCCCGAGAGAAAAAAAACAGCCAAGAAAAAGCGGGTGGCCTGTTTGTTCATTGAAAGACGGGCTGTGATGGCAAATAAAAGAAAGTACTGTGTCCATTTGGCAAGATAAAGAAGGCTGACCAAGGGTTTATCGATCGTCCGGAAATAAAAACCGTTTAAAATAGAAACAGCGCAAACCATTAAAAAAAAGACAAACGCCTTTTCAATCGAAGCCATTCCCCATCCTGAATCCTCTTTTTTAAGCATTCCAGGCAAAACCATGCCCAAAAGCAAAACAAAAAGCAAATCATCCGGTCTTACATAAACTTGATAAGAAAGCGAGAGCGAACCCAGCATAAAACGAGGCGCAAAAAGAGACGCGACAACTAAGGCCGCGAGCACATACTTTAAAAAAACAAAGCCTTTCTCCTGCCAGGAAGAAAATAAACCGGACAAAGGCTTAAAAATAATGCTTTCACTAAAAATAGATCCTTCTAGCGGAGCGAAAAACCATTTTCCGAATGAGCTCTCTGCGAAAGCGTTCTTGAGCGTAGACGATTTCATTACAAGCCGACTCTTTCATCCAGCAATTTAAAATCAACAACACGGCCTTCGATAAAATAATGATCATTGATCAAATAAAGCTTATTGCCCTTCACAAGGGTGTATTTACCATAACGCAGAATACCGGAGCTTTCTTCTACGATCAAAATTTTCGCGCGGAGCTTTGTCCATTTCCGGGTTTCAAGGGTCACGTCTTCAAAAGCCAGGATTTTCCAATCAAGCTGGCCGTAGACATTCTTAAATTCTTCGCCGACCGGCACCGTACTTTTGATCCATTCCAGATCAGGAGGAAGAAACATTTCCACTTCAACATAGCGCGACACACCTTCGCGTTGGATCAAATTAGAAAATTGGATCGGCCGGACAAAACTAAAATAAATAGAAAGAGCTGCCAGGACTAGAATAAGCCCCAAGAAATAGTCGAGCAGATTAAAACGCTTCATTGGAATAATTTCTTTCTGCCAAAAAGCCGGCGAAAAAAAGAAGTGATGAGGCAAATTTCCGCACGAAAGGAATAAAGAGGTTCATCTTCGATATGCACGCGTTTGATGGAAAACCTGTTCTGCGAAAAATCCGCCAGTTCTTGATCAACCGCAAACGCAGCTTCATAACCCACTTGCTCAGCCGCTTTCTCGACACGCACATCGTAACTATTTCCCGGATAAGAGATGAAACACGGCTCCTTGCCCGTTTCATTCCGGATCTTTTCTTTGGACTGTTCGAGCTCAGACAAAATTTCAGGCAAGGACAAATTGGCCAGCATGCGGTGTGAAACGCTGTGCGATCCGAATTCGATGAGCGGGTCTTGCATCATTTGCCGCACGTCATCCCATGAAAGCATTTCAGCGGACAACTTGCATCCCCCCATCCGTTCTTCCAACTCTTCCAAAATCGTCTGGCGATGACTGTCCGGGACTTGTTTCATCTCGGATTTTACTTCGTGGCAAATTTTCATACGGTCTTCATAGCTACCCAACTCGAAAGTCCGTTCTTTTGAAAGCGACTCCACCGTAAGATTTTTAATGGCCGTATTTTTAAACATGGCCTCAACGCGGGAAGTCCACATGGGCGCACCTTCCAGGCTTTCGGTTGCCAGAAATATGGTGGCCGGCACATTATATTTTTTGAGGATGGGATAAGCCGTTTCAAGATTATCGCGATAACCGTCATCAAAGGTAATGACTGCCAACGGTTTTTGGGGCAATTGCTTTTTATCCATGATCTCGAACATGCGGCTTGTAGAAACGACTTCAAAATGTTGACTGATAAAACGGATCTGTTCTTCAAATCGTTCGGGCGAAACCGCAGGCTGGAAAAAATTTTCCGGCTGGCAAATCCGGTGATAAAGGAGAATAAGGATCTTTTTCCTGTCCCGGAATTGACGGTGAAAAACAAGCGAGGTCACACCCAGAAGATTCAAAAAAACCAAAAGCACTCTTTTGAATTTTTTCCTGAGACTCATACGCCCACCTTTACGAGACTGGACTTGGCCAAAAGTGCTTTCATCAATCCCTGGTCCAAGCGTTTTTCAAGCTCAAGGCGCTTTTCCAGGGTAAACATCTTGGACAAAAAAAGCTGCCCCTTTTCTAATTGAGGCATGCGGGTGCTTTTCCCTTGCGCAAGTTCCTGGATGGCCTGGATCATTTTTTCAGTGCCGATCTGGACAAGTTTGCATTCAAGGCTCCGAACCGTGTCTTTTTCATGAATCTCAGGCTTGGCCGTAAAAAGAATGTCACCCCCGTCAATGCGCTGAGTCAAATGATGGATTGTGACTCCGACGTGTTCCAGATCATTTTGATAAAGACACCAAAAGGTACATTGCCCGCCACGATAAAAAGGAGACAAGCCGGTGTGAATATTAAGCGCTCCAAATTTGGCAAGCGACAGCACAGGATCTTTGATCAGACGAGTCCCGAAAACAACGACGACATCCGGAGAAAACCGGCGTATCCACGCAATCGCTTCCGGCCCATTGGGTTCAGGGCTTGAGAAAACAGGAATCCCGGACGGAAGCTCTGAAACCGGAAAAAACTTTTTTTCTATTTCTTCATCCCGATGCTCATACGATTGCAATTTCCTTTTAAGCTTAAGACGACGCATGAATTCAAGAGGATTGGCCCCAACAGTTTTAAGAAAAGCTTTTAGCCGGTAGAAAAAACCGTATCTCTCGTCGACCAGAATTCCGCGCACAGCATAATGTTTTGCTAATTCACTGCAAAAAAACGAGTGCCGAGGCCCGCGCGAGGTCAAGATAACAACGGATATTTCTTTTTTATCTTTTTGCATTGGCCCCATCTTAAACCAAATCCTTCACGGCTAAATGGCCCAAAGAATCCGTCGACTCCTGGTGGCCATTTTGGCGGCCTCTGCACCAAAGCTCAAAAATAACCAGCGCGAAAAGCTGTGTGCCGAACCTCTGGCGGCCGCTGGAATGTTCTTCCAAAAGCCACTTCACATAATCCGTACGAAAATATTTAGCGCTCGATGCCTTTTTATCAAGCAAAAGGTTTTTAGCATACTGTGCCAATTCATGACGAAACCATTGCTGGATTGGAATGGAAAACCCCTGCTTTCTTTGCCTGAGCACCACTGGCGGCAGCAAATCCTGCATGGCTTTTTTTAGAATATATTTGGTGGTATTGCCTTTGAATTTCATAGAAAAAGGAATGGTCGCAGCGAGTTCGATCAATTTATGGTCGAGCAAAGGCACGCGCACTTCAAGCGAATGAATCATGCTCATGCGGTCCACCTTGGCCAAAAGATCGTCGGGCAAATAAATTTTGCTGTCTAAATATAAAAATTTATCGATCACGGATTTTGCCGAGTCGCGGCTAAAAAACCTCTCCACCAAATTCAGGCTCTGGTCTTTTTCCAATTGCTCCGATATCCACGGCTGAAATAACTCTTTTTTCATCCACGGCTGAAAACTCATGGCACGCCGCGCAAAACTCTCGACCGGGCTGAGACGCGCATCATACAAAAACCGTTTAAACATGCTCAAAAGCCCGGTTTCGCGCAAAGGCTGATAATCTTTTTGAAGGAACAGGTTTTCCATTTGTCTGCGCACGGCGGCCGGAAGCGCACGGTATTTTTCAATCCATAATTCTTTGCGTGTCCAGAGATAGCCACCAAAAAGCTCGTCTCCCCCGTCGCCCGACAAAGCGACCTTAACGTCTTGCCTTGCAAATTCCGAAACCAGATAAGTTGGGATGGAAGAAGAGTCCGCGAAAGGCTCGTCAAATCCCGCAATAATTTTGGGCAAAAGGCTGAAGGCATTGGTTTCAACAACTCTTTCATGATGTTCCGTGCCGAAATGTTTGGCCACTTCGCGCGCATACGGTAATTCATTGAAATGACTATTTTTAAAACCCATCGAATAAGTTTTAACGGGCTGCTTGCCATTTCGCGAAAGCAATCCCACAATCGTGCTTGAGTCCATGCCACCGCTTAAAAAAGCTCCGATCGGCACATCACTAATTTTATGCAGCTCCACTGACTCTTCAAGGGCGCCGCGCAACTTTTCCATCCATTGTTTTTCTGTGACTTTCTGGTCGATCTCATAAGAAACATCCCAGTACTGTTCAATTTTTATTTGGCCTTCCTGATAACGAAGAAACTGACCGGCCTCGAGCTTGTGGATATCACGATAAATCGTGCGCGGCGCAGGAATATAAAGAAAACTCAGAAAATCGTTTAATGCGGGAAGTGACAATTCTTGATTGACTCGGGGATACTGCAACACGGCCTTGATTTCAGAACCAAAGACAAGCGCGCCTTGATGAAACCAATAATGCATGGGCTTGATGCCAATAGGATCGCGATAAAGTAAAAAGGTTTTCCGGCGCTCGTCCCAAAGAGCAATGGCAAACATGCCCCTCAGGCGCTTGACGAAGTTTTCTCCTTCTTCTTCGTAAAGGTGAACAATGACTTCGGTGTCTGTTTTGGTCCGGAACTCATGGCCTTTTTGGACGAGTTCTTTTCGGAGTTCCTGAAAATTATAAATTTCACCGTTAAAAACAGTCCAGACATCTTGGGTTTCATTGGAAATGGGTTGATGGCCGCCGTCCAAATCAATAATGCTGAGCCGTCTCATGGCAAGGCCTACACGATCATGGACCCAATAGCCTTCGTCATCCGGCCCGCGGTGGGTCAGGGCCGTATTCATCCGCCGGAGGACCCCGGGATCTACCGGAGCGTCGGATTTAGAGTGAATGATTCCGGCAATGCC
>OBEQ011231395.1_pt1 | contig 12970 bp, 12 predicted proteins | sample 1670901 | NCBI WGS metagenome assembly OBEQ01 (sample SAMEA104232315, study PRJEB22302) | groundwater metagenome | biome: forest; feature: aquifer; material: groundwater | place: USA | collected 2011-08-07 | depth 5.4 m
CAAATTGCATTACGTATCGCATGGTAAGAAAAAATGCAGGCATTCCAACTGTGCCAGCCCAGATCAGCGAGACGGGACTATTGGGCTGCCTCAGGATTCCCTCTGGTCAGCAAAAATGCTGAAAATCTCAAAACCCAGGCCGAGCAAAGCAAAGGTCACGCCTCCGTAGAAGTACCAGTCAACCTGTGTCTTCAACTTCTCCTTCTGCTTCCACTCAGGGCTGTCTTTGGCTGGTGCGAAGACACCAACACCCATAGCAGCTTCTCCCATCAGGCTCGCGTTGGCTTGATTAGCAAGAAGTGAGCACACAATACTGAGGAACACAAAGACTGCGGCCCCTAGCTGTAACTTCTGACTCTTTCGCATGATTCACTTTGATAGCGGACTAGGATCCGGCGCTCTCGATTGCCATCGCTCTGAGAAAGGGAGGCGTTCCAACTGTGCCAGCCTAGATCAGCAAGGCAGTACTACTCAGGACGCCTCCGACTTTCCCAACAACCATTATCCAGATTCAAGTGCCATCCAACAAATCAGCTTGATTTCATCGATCGAAATGGGCGGTAGCGGTTCTGGCGCGTGGAATGGTTCAAGACCGATACGTTTGATCTCCTCAAGTAAAGCAGATGATTTAACACTTGCACTGGGAAATGGCTTTTCAAATACCACGCGCAGGATTTTCTGCTCGCGGAAAGAGCATGGGGCTTCGACGGCTTCGAGGGCGCGCATGAGGTAGGCCTGGTCAACTTCGGACGCTGGATGCTGGCGCAAGTGGTCCGCAATCTCGCGGTTTACTTTGGGCACTCTCGGCTGTAAGTTCGCCGGGTCGGTCTCGAAGGTCCACGAGTCAAGGATGTCCTGCCGCGCACGCTGCCATGCAGCGAAAGCAGTTTGGCGCAAATCATCAGGCATAACGCGCGTGGTGCTCTCCTCACACTCAATGAGACGCAGGCAGGTTCCGATCTCGCTAACTAGCGATGCACCTGTAAGAGGTGCAAAACGAAGATAAACGCGTTTACCCACTTGGGCGCAGAAGAAGTGCCCACGTTGTTTCCCCTTGGCCATGCCACTGCCCGCCTTCCATGGCAGATCTCGGATTTCATTACCGAGCGTGAGCAGGGCCTTACGAAGTTCTTGCCGATATTCCTCGCCAGTTTGCGCCGCAGATTCCGTACCGCCTCGATCGTAGATACTGGCATCATTTCTAGCTAGTTTCTCGATCTCCTCGCGCGCTTCGCTAAAGGACTGTTGGCCCTCTGCACCCTCCGCAATAGGTGAGACTTCCACGCCCACAGAGGCCGCGGCTTGTGCAAGTTTACGGCGGACGCGCGCTTCGAGGTTGAGCAACTCATCAAGCTGTGCATCTGGAAAGAAAGTGCGCAGAAAGATGTGAGTGTGTGGGCTGCCGATGCGATCCACACGGCCGTGGCGCTGGACGAGGCGCATTGGATTCCAGGGTAGGTCGTAATTGATGATGTTCCTGCACTGCTGAAGGTTAAACCCCTCAGCCAGGACATCTGTACTTAACAGCAAGTCGTACCTATCTGCGTGACCCTTCGGTGCGTCGGCGGACTTGGGCACAAAGCCCCATACGGCTTCCGTGCGTGTCACGCCTCGGCGAGATTCGTTGCCGGCAACAGAAGCCAGTCGTCCTCTGAAGACCACCAGTTGCGTGTCATGCTCCAAAGCGCGGTCCAGAAATGACTCAATCCAGTTGATCGTGTCTTCGTAGAAGGAGAATACCAACACTTTACGCCGCTGGCGTTCGTCATCGTCAGTCGTGGCTTCATCCTTCGCCTGCTTGGCGATACGGACGAGTTCATCCACGAGGGCAGCCAGCTTCGGGTCATCCTGTGGCTTGACCTTGGCCGCGCGTCGGTGCCACTTGTCTAGTAAGGCCCGGTCGGCCTCAACGTCCTTCCGCAACGCCGCGATTTTGTAACCGCTGACTGGCTCAGCGTATTCGCTCGACTTGATAAGTTCCTCAAAAAGCTCATCGCCATCCTCCGCCGCAGAAAGTTCGTGCATGAGTTCCTTCCGGATGACCAGACCCCGTTCCAGACCTTGGAGGAAGAGGTCATGCTCACGGACCATCTTGCATGTTGTTTCGGCGAAAGCATGGACCGAAGACTCGAAGCGCTTCAGTAAACCAGAACGAAGCAAACCGACGATGGCGGTATCAGTAGTGATCTCTGCTGAGTCGGTAGGGTAGTTCTCCGGTTGGTAGCGGGCAAGCGTGAGGACCACCTTGCCGTAGTCATCCGGTACCAATGCCTCAGAGAGTTCCTGGAAGAAGCTGGGCAAGACCTTCTCCAAGTCGTAGTGGATTGTCGAAGCGGCCGGTTTTGGGAATCGGATAGGTACGCGTTCGCCGCTAGGCAGTGTGACCAGGTCGTTTGTGTAGTGCTTCTTGATGAACTGCCGGGTGCGCTTGACCGTCGTAGCGTCAATGACCGGATAGAGTGTGTCCGGGTTTAGATTGAACGGATCCTGCTTCATCGCGCTCGTGAACCGATCACGTAGCGAGAGCACGCCGCGGTCAGCGAACAGGGCATCCTGCTTCACAAAGTAGCGCAGCAGGTGGTAGAGGTCCCAGAGCGAATTGTTGACGGGCGTGGCCGTGAGCAGAATCAGGTCTCGGCGCGGCCCCATAAGTAGGCGGCGCAGTGCGCCGGCACGCGCCGGTGAATCAGGGTTACGATAGTTATGCGCCTCATCAATGACGACGAGCGCAAATTCCTCTACGCTGCCGTGTAAGTGTCGATGCGTGCCGCCGAGTTGTTGGTCGTTGGCCAACTCCTCGTAGGACACGCATTCAGTGAACAACTGGAAGCGGTGGAGGAATTCCTTCCAAGTGGTGTCGCGCAATGCTGCCGGACATACCAGCAATACGCGCTGCCGTCTGGCTCGGTATTGACTGAGGATCTCGCCCGCGAGGAATGTCTTACCAAGACCCACGCCGTCCGCTACCAGTCCCCCGCCACACTTCTGGAGAATCCGCAGCGCCCGCCAGACGCCATGCTCCTGGAACGTTGTTAGTGGAATCTCGCCGGTCTCTTGCTGTTCCTGAGCCAGTTCCTCGCCATAGAGGGCGTAGAGCACACGGAGGTAAATCAAGTAGGGCGCAAACTCCGCCATGAGCCGGTCGTAAATGGCCGCCAGGTCGAACGACTCGGCCTCCGCCCACAACCTGTCGAACCACAATTCCACGCGTGGCACGGCAGGCGGCCCGAAGTGCCCGAGATTCACCTCCGCATTCTTTCGCAAGCCGGCGTAGGTCAGATTCGATGAACCTGCTACCAGCCCGCCGCCGGGTGTACGAAACAAGAATGCCTTAGCGTGGAGGAAATGCTTCGTGTAACGGCGCACCTCGATCTTACCGCTGCGAAGCAAGTCCAATAGGCGGCGGATGGAAGCATCGGTTTCCAGGTCGAACGGCAGCAGGTCGCGGCTACGGCGCAACGCGGCGTCGAGTTCGCGGAGGCTTTCATCCACGAGTCGGCGGGTGAAAGCTTCATCGCGCGACTCGCCGGGTTGCGGCTCAGGCCATTGCGGTTCGGGGCGAGGCTCTGCGCCAAGCAACAAGCGAAGCTGGCTGATGTGCCCCAATTCCTCCGCTAATAGGTTAAAGCCGGACAGATTAAAGTAGGCCGTGGCAACATCCGCAAAGACGAACTGTTGCTGCCCTTCCCGTAATGCTCGCAGGTAAGTCCGCAACGCCGTGTCCAGCGTGTTACCGTCTCGATTGTCCACAAAATGCGGGCGCGGGTCCTGGGGTGTGCTCATAGTTTCGACTTCCTTTCCCAGGTGTGGAAGTGCTTGAGCGTAGCTTTGAGACGGTCAGCAAAATCCCAAGCTTTGTGGAAGGTCTCGAAGATGTGGACCAACTGGCGCTCGGTCAGGCCATAGAGGTGCGCCACCACGGCGTCGAGTTCGTGAATGTGGTCGCGCCTCGCGGCGGCGTCCAGTGGGCCGCAGACCACGCTCACGGCGCGTGCCCAATCGGCGAAGCGGTCGTCCACGGCGGCCAGCCGGCCGGCCAACAGCACTACGTGCTGCCAGCGCTCGTCGTCGCGTGCTGGACGCGGCACCGGCAACGGATTCAAAATGAAGAAATTGACCGAGGTTTCTACGAACCGCCGCGCATACCAGTCCAGCGGCAACGAGGACAACACGCCGAGCAAGTATGCTTGGTCGCACTCGTCGCCGCGTGGCCAAAGTAGATAAGGTCCCTTGTTCGTGATAAAGACTTTGGGTGGAATCAGCGCCACACGAATCGTCCGACTGTCGGTCGCTCGTGAGATGTCACGGAAAGCGATTCGGGCGAAATTGGGCGGCAGTGTCTCTGGCTTGCGCAGCACATCGCGAGAGAACTCAGAGAATGGTGACCTGCGGTTGTTGCCTGCCCGCAACCGGCTACCCTGCAAATCGGCGAGTGCCGGCTTTGGATCAGCCCAAGCGTAATAGCGGCCCGTGTCAGGTTCCCAAGTGTCGAACGACTCGCCTTTGAACACAGGCCAAACACCATGAGGGCGCTCATCGGAGAAGATCATGAGCGGTTTATCCCAGGTGGCGTTAAAGTCTCCTTGGATTGGCCTGGCTCGCCATTGTCCTGGCTCGTCTAGATCGAATCGGGGAGCGGTGCGCAACTGAGCAAAGACCACAAGAGATTCGTCGGTGGGAAGCAACGGTAACGAGGCGCTATCCGTCCATTCGAGGACTTCGGCGGCGGTGAACTCCGCCGGGGGCAGCTTGGATCCCGCACGGAAGCGGTCGAGCGATGCGAATGGTCCGCGTAAGCGGATAGATTTACCTGAACCCGCACCTCGGTACATTGCAACCAAGCCGATAGTGTATTGCGGGTGGACTTCAGGAAAAATCCACTGGCGGTTGTTGACCAGCATCGTCACGTCGAGTGGACTCGAGGTCTCGAATACTTCCTTGCGAAAATCTGTGCTTCCCTTGGCGTTGAACGCAGAGCGCGGCAACACGACGCCAATCCAGCCGCCTTCGCGAGCGACGAGATTTAGAAATCGCCAGCAAAAAGCTTTGTATAGGTCAGGGTGCCCGGTTTGCATTCCAGGGAAGGGCCCAGTAGTGAGAACATTCCGCAATTTACTGACACGTTCGCACTCTTGCTCGTAGAGTGCCTCAAGGTCGGGCCGCTGCTTGCGGAACTTGGGAAGATTTTGCTCCTGTTGAACCTGCGACAAGCCACGAAATCCGGGTATGAAGCGTCCCCAAAACTCGTTAACATCGCACATTGCTTCTTCCCACGGCGGATTGCCGAGGATGACATCGAATCCTTTGCGCTGGCGAAGGAAGACTTCTGGGAAGGCAACCGGAAAATGGAAGACGTTAAGTCCGACGAGCGTCTGGCGCGAGGCTTTGTGCAGGCGCGAATCTACAATCGTCGCCTTAACCTTATCCCAGTTCGGCAAGTCCACCTCTAGCGTCGCGCCGGTCATGCGGTTGGCGGCCACGATGTCGCACAGGGCTTCGGCGGGAGCAGCGGCCTGGTGGGCTTCCTCCACGGACTTGCGGGCGGTAGCAATTTCGGTGGTGGAAGCATCGGCCAGCCGCGCGAGGCGTCGGAGTGGTTCCATGGCTTCTCCGATGAGCTTCATGGCGTCGAGCGAAAAGAGCGGCAGGTTGGCCTTGCGAGCTTCGTCCTCAATTTCGCTCAGTTGACCGATGCCGACGAGGGCGTTACCGACCACAAGGTTGCGGTCGAGCAATGAGAGTGGGAGGCCGGGGACGAACGTGTGAATCCAGAGGGAGAGCCTGGCGAGATCTACGGCTACAGGGTTCAGATCCACGCCGTAGGTGCAGCGCCGGGCAATGAGGCGACGGAGAAGTTGTGTATCTTCGAGCTCCACCTGTGTAGCCAGCGGGCCAAGAGCTTGCTCGGCGGCAGCGCGCAGGCGAGCAAGTTCGTGCCGGACACCGGAGAGCGGGCGTTTGGCAAGATAGGCCGTGAATCGGAGTTCGATGCGATCCACGGCAGCGACTAGGAAATGGGCAGACCCCATCGAAATGTCAGCTACGCGAAAGTCGAAGAAGGCTTCGGAAGCGCAATCTTCATCGAGAGTGTCGAGGCGGCGAATGTGATCGGCCAACGCGGGTTCAAGAGCATGGTCGAGCAGGTGGGCGACAGCGAAATCCTTAGTGAAGAAGCTTCCAGTAGCTTTTCTGGCACCGGACCTGTTGTGGAGGTAGGTGTTGCCTTCACGGACGAGCGGCTCTTCGCCTTTCTTGCAGGGTCGGTAATAACCTTCCTTGTCTACCATGAGATCGGTCTCGGCGACCGCCAGTTCACTTTCCAATAAGCCCTGGTAGATAGTGCCGAACTCACCAACGTGCAGGCTACGGAAGTCCACCGGCCCCACGCCTTCAGTGGTCTGAATAACCAGCAGGTCGTGCAACACCTGGCCGAATATGGTATTCGGCAGTTTGAGCTTATCTAGGATGGCCCCGAGCGGCGAAACACCTCTGTCTCGGGAGAAGAGGCCTCCGTCGTAGGCAGGGATCCCCCACTCAGGCTTGCCTTCGTCCACAGCGCGGCAAAGAAGTAATACTTCCTCCCAAAGCGATGTGGACGTATCGAATGGGATTTTCTTCCGTGCCAATTCGGCAAGCTCTCGTGACTTTTCTTTCAGTGAACGACTTCGGTAAAGCCCATTATGTGTGTAAGGAAGCAAGTCCTTGTCTTCTGCGTAGGCGATAAATAAGAGGCGGAACAAGACCATCAGCGCCATTTGGTAAGTCTCTGTTAGATCCTTGGCGCTGGGCTTGCGTAGACCGCGCTGTGTAGCAAGTCCCTCCGCTAGACGCGGGATGACTGAGCCGTAAATCCGTTCGCGTAAACTCTCGGCGAGGTTACCTGCAAAGCGGCTTGATTCCTCCAAAAGTGTTCCTAGCGAACCCCCTTCAGTAAGCGCTTCGGCAGAAAACAGCAACCAGAGAAAAGCTACATCGGAGTCCCGCAGTAGCCCGGTGTGGACCTCGACGTAAGTCTCTGTGCGTCCTCGCCGTCCTACTCCCACACCAACTTTCGCCGAATACAGACGGATTCTGGAACCCTGTGAAATTAGAACATAAGGAATGTTTTCGCGATCAGCGACTGCAAGAGCGTAGGAAATGGGAGAAAGTCCACTAAAGCGCGATGTTGAGAGTTCGGGTGATTCGTCTTGCCGAAGTAGAATAGCAACGGAAAGTTTTCTGTCGTTCGCTACAGAGCGCAAAATGGACGTTACTTGATCTAATGGCTCAATGTTGAAGCCGAGCGAGTGAAGCAAAGCGTCCCCCCGATGTTGTAGAAGTAGACGGGCCTTACGATCCGCCTCAGTCCATGCCTGAAGACGACGCGCGCCAACGGCAAGCTCGTGAGTGGCAAGGAACCCTTCGTTACGGAGGCCCGGTAGCTGGGAATCTACTGTCGGAAGCACATCACGCAACCAACGTAACGCGGCGTGACGATCTAGTTTATCGAGAGCTTCACGACAGATGCACTCTGCTTGACCAATCTCTACGCCAGAATAAGTTGGTGGCTCGTCACCAGACGGACCGCAAAGAACTGCTTGATCCTGATGAACAACGACCAGAATCAGCGGGGCCGCACGCCCACCTTGGCGGGATTCCCAAAGAGTGCGAACTTGCAGTAGATTTGGTTCGGAGTTGGACTCAACAATCAGGACTTCAAGCGGTGACGCCCCTTTTCCAATCGCTAGCCCTAGTATTTTAAACGGGCAGTCCCTCGGGCCTGGAATTGGGCGGAGAGACACACCGGAAAGGAAAATCTTCTGTTCCGTCGTCGACACGCTCAAAGAAACCTCTCCACTAACATCAACACTTAGTCTTGGTTCCCCGTTTCGCTTGCTCTACTATCCACTGCTCAAACTGGTCCTTCCGAAACCGCCAGGAGCCACCCACCTTAAACGCTGGCAGCTTTCCCTCCCTGGCCAATCGTGTCACAGTGAAGGGATGAAGCTTCAAGACCTTTGCCACTTCATTTGGGGTGAGCGTCTCAAACAGTTTCATACCAGGGGACCTCCGGAGAGAACTTACAGATTATAACAAATCAAATGGACAATGAGGAGCATATTTGCGACGAGGTTAAAGACGGCCTGGCCATACAAATACTCGAAGGAGTTCTTGGACGAGACAATCCGGGTCTGGCAGCCGCTCTCAAAGGAGCCGCTGACCTATCAGGATGCCGTTGAGATTATCGATAATGCGGTGGGCTTCTACGGCACGCTGCTACGCTGTGCACGCGAGGCAGAGCGGAGGAAAGCAGCGGCCCAATGAGGAGGAGAACTTAGATACTGTTAGGCTGGTTATAGGTGCTTGCGGCGACGCCAACCTGCTAATCCTAGCAGACCCGTCCCAAGGAGGACGAGCGAAGAGGGTTCGGGAACAACGTTGATCGCTACGGCTCTCTCAAGCGCAGATTCTCCAAATGGGCGGGGAGGCCCAGCAACAACTACGTCCCCGGCATAGAATCCTTCTGGAACGAAGCCGCCCTTTGGGGTGAGGTGATCATAGGTGAACTGAACGCTCTCACCGGGGGCGAGGTCTAGGCCTGTCAGTTCGCCACCTACCAGGAGCTGCTGGTCGTACACATCGAAAATCTTCGGCCGACCCTGAGAAAAGTCACCTATGGTGATAGGGGTGAAGAACTGGAAATCTCCCGCCGTGAGATGGGGGTCTCCCGGTTGCCCCAAGTTATATAACTTTGCCAGCACGTCCACCGTATCGGTTGGCCCCACTGTGTAATCCTGTGGGTTAAACTCAAAATCCCAGTTAATAAGCACTGCCTCTGCTTGCCCCACCCCAGTCAGCAGTAGAGCCAGCACCGCCATCCCAAAGATCCCAACTGATTTCCCAGCGCGCATGGGCTAGGCCCCTCTGAGGATTGCCAAGACACACCTTTCCTTCTCAGAAGAGTGCACTTTCCATGCCAAGTTGATCCCAACGTGCTGTGTCGTAACTCACTTATTGATAATGCGATGGGAAAAGCAAGAAATCGCCTAGTCTGGGAGAAAGACCAGGCTAGCTACAGTTGGGGTGAGGAATTGCGACGAGACGTTGCGTGCTGGGGACGACTGGGATCAAGCAACGTTGAACGTAGGGCTACGCCTGGCTACGGGGAAGGTGAGAGTCGCTTGGACAATGCATCAATCTGCTTCTGTAGGTTCTGATAGCTGATCGACTCCTTGGGGTACATATCCCGCACCATCGTGAGCTGCCGGATGCGCTCTTGGAGCTCTGGGTGTGCTGTGTTGATTGGGGGCTGCGAGGTCATAGTTGTAGGTAGACCCCCACGCACCACCAAGGATTCCGGGGGAGCTGAGTTTGTAAGAGGGACAGAGATCCAATCAACAGGGGGCTCTCTTTGATTCTGACTCGTCGTGGGCCCCTGCGAGCTAGAGGCAGAAGTTGGCGTGAGCGCTGCCGCCCCATTCGAAAGTGGTGGAGTCGGTGCTACGTCGCTTGCTGGAACGTGTTCTGGTTCATTACTGTCATAGTCCGCTTCAATATCCCATCCTGCGCCGTACGGTATCTGGGGCCCATTACAATAAACCTGTTCACCATTCCAGCCAACATTTGCAAGGGCACACGTGGTTATTATAATAGACTTTCCTTCCGGCCCTATCTCATAATCCCGTCCAATTCTCCCTAGCGAGGTCGTATTTTCAATGAATTTATTTATGCCGTGACTGAGTACATAATTCCAATCTTGAGCTGTTGCTATTGGTGGCGTGAAGTAGACTTTTAATGTATTTGGAATAAACTTGTGGCTCAAAGGAAATACTGTCTTGACATCATCCGTGGTGAACCTCTCTGTGTAATTGAACTTCTCTGTGTAATGATGTGGTTCTATAAGCGACGCAACAAGCTGTAACACAAACATGATCCCACATAGGACGCCAATAATCTTCCACATGCGCTTTGGGACGAGAACAGGTTGATGCTTCCCGCAATAGCGACAGACCTTGGCCTCTCGCTGGATCAGCGCCGCACAATGGGTGCACGCCTTCAGGTCGATTGGTACGTTCTGACTCTCGACATCCATCGGTTGGCGCTTTCCACAGTAGGTACAGAAATTATCTTCTCGATGGATTGACTTCGCACAATGCGGGCACTTCTTTAGGTCAGTTGGCATGTTTTGAACCTCGGCCATGGGGATCGAAAAAATCACTCAGCAATATGGCGACGACGCAGACACCGGCGCAAGAGATTATGGCATACTTGGATAGTCGCTTTCGTGGGGATAAGGCCCAATGGTAAAGGGCTCTTTTTCACGCAGTCGAAACGCATGAACTGTCTTGGTGTATCCGTACAGTGTGGTGTACTCCACGTCTCCTTCGTAAGAGGCCCAGCCCGTCAGGAACATGTCCTCCCTAGAAAACTCCCGATCCGTGTTATCCGTGTATAGAACGATGGGTTGCTGGTAGTCCTCAACCATTCTCGGGGGACTGTCCGCGCGGAGCAGATAGCCGTTCTTGATCTTTTGAAAGACACGCATCCCCGATAGGTTATAGAGCCGTCCGGGCTGAGGGGCGTGAGGCGCATCGTCAAATCCGGAACGTCCCTGCGTCATTAGATTCGTCATCTCCCGGATGCTGATGTTGGTTCGGATCATTGGTTCAGGCTTGGCTGGAACAGGAATTGGTTGTTCGCGCCCCGTCGAACTGTTTTTGGATTCAAGTGGCGAGAAGATCGCAAACGTTACAAGCAGTGCGAGCATACTGAAGACAATGCCAATGCCCCATTGTACTCTGGTTAGCGGTTGGCGCTTGCCGCAGTAGCGGCAAATCTTGGCGTCAGGCTGGATCAACTCGGCGCAATGGGGGCATTTCTTCAGGTTCGAGGATACGTATTGGCTTGCGCTCATTGGTTCCCTAAGAGCGTTTCTAATACTCTCAATGAGTAATTGAGAGCATCATCGTTTACTCATCTTGAAACGTCAATAGAGTTTGGGCCACGTCGCTTCTGATTCGGCAAGGGCCCAGATGAGCGCCACGATCCAGCCAATCACCGTCCATCCGAACATGAGATTTAAGACAATAATCGCACGGCCATGCTTGGCGCGGCTATGCCATGCGATGAGACTCGGACCGCAATAGATTCCTAAAGCAATCGTTAGTACTAGGACGAACATTACGCCTTGCATCCTGCTCCTCCTTGGGCGCGGCGACGGAACTCCAACGCCAACTTCGCTATCTTTTGCAAGTCTCCTGACAGCGACGCATTTCCTTTATGTATAGTCCATAACCAGCAGTCTAATGAGACACACATGCGGTGTCAATGATACGGCTTGCTTGGCATACTGCCAAACATGGCCGCCGACATACGAAGGCAACTCTCAAACAGAATTAGAGAACTGCGGGTCAAACAAGACCTTACCCAGCAGGAGCTAGCAGAGGTAGCTGATCTGGATTATAAGAGCATCCAGCGGCTCGAAGCGAAACACCCACGGTTCTACCCCAAGGTGGACACCCTTGAAAAGCTCGCGAAAGCCTTCAAGATGTCCCTCTCGGACTTCTTTCGGTTTTAGCTGTCCTGGATTTTGCTCTCACCAGCTTAACCATTTTCGACCGTGCTGGCTGTCTGTTCGGCTTTTCACGACTGGGACTGTGCCCGCTGCTTCTCAATAGCTGCCATAACTTCAGGGTACGGCGTGTACGCCGGCAGGCTTTCGCACGGCTCTGGGAGCCCGGCATGGTTGCGGTTCAGCCAAATGGCGCACCCATATTTTTTGGCATGTGTGGTGATCAGGTCGTGTTGGACGCGTTGAAGGAAGCTCTTGACCGCTTCCCCCTCGTGGCGATCCCACGTTTGCCCGTCTGCCGTGGCGCCGCAAATCAGGGCCTCGGGTTCATCCCGGTACAGCGGGGAATCAAAGGCGATGAAGTGCGGTGCTGGTGTCGGATCCCTGCCTAACGCGTGGGCGATTTTCTTAAGGCGTCTGTCCCTGTTGGTCATGGGGTATGGCTCCGTGGCTGCTTAATGGCATCCTCCAGGGTGACGATGCGCCCCTCCAAATCCCGCAGATCGATCGCCCGGCCGTAGGTCTCGAGCATCCCCATGAGGGTCTCGCCCTCGCTCGGTGTAAGATCTCCGCGTATCACGGCGATGAGGATGCCGCGGCTCAAGGTAATCACCGCAGCCGCGTGGTCTCCGAGTTCTGGAAGCTCAAGACGAATGGGGAGTTCCTTGACGGGGGGCAGGATACGCTCCAGACACAGTTTCAAAGCCTGCAGATCCCCCGCTTTGGCCTGCTCAATGGCTTTTCTCACCAACGCTTCGGCCTCTCCCTCGATGAGTAACCGCAGGGCTTGGGTCCGTTTATTCAGCGCTCCCTTGGGGCGCCCCTTAGCGTTCCCGCTATGTCCTTTCTGAAACGTCATTGTTGTTTCCTTGTTGTTTACTGGTGTTCGCTTCCCTCGCTCAAGCGGCTCCTGTTCACTGCGACGCGACAATCATAATCCGTCACACTAACCTGGTTCGGCCGGTAGAGTAAAAGCGGAGAGTTTATTGCTCTCCGCAGTCTCAAGGTTAACGGTCTCATATTCAACATCTTGGAAGTAAGTGTCATTTCGGGCCCCCGCTACTTGTTCTACCATCGAATCGGGCTGAGGGGCGTTTCCCCTCGGCCCGGTTGCATTTGCGCCCCGCTCTCCGCTTGTGTATTTTCCTCTTCCCCGTATACTTTTAGTCGTACCCGGGCTTCGCCAACCGCCGCAACGAGGATGCATGGTCCCTTCGCAAGACGAAGCACGTGAATGCTCATCGCCGGATGCGCTGGCGGCCAACAGCTGGCTGATGAACGCCATGCGGAATCTGGTGTATGTGTGTATCCGCTGGTGGCTGCGGCTTGCGTTTCGTTTTGACGTGGCGGGGGCGGAGGTGTTTCAGCGAACCAGGCAGTTCATCCTCATTTCGAATCACTCCAGCCATCTCGATGCCG
>OBEQ010235534.1_pt1 | contig 12969 bp, 9 predicted proteins | sample 1670901 | NCBI WGS metagenome assembly OBEQ01 (sample SAMEA104232315, study PRJEB22302) | groundwater metagenome | biome: forest; feature: aquifer; material: groundwater | place: USA | collected 2011-08-07 | depth 5.4 m
CAGCCTCTTCAGGAGGCGATCCAGGCGGGATGGTTGCGTGTCGAACCGGGGCCCTCGCCGCAGGAGATCGGTTTTCAGATTTTTCAAAGAGAGTATCAGCAACTTTTCGGTTGGGGGATTAACGACCGGTCTTTGCACGGAAGATCCCTCCTCTATGACCGGCCCGCGGGGCTCTTTCCTCCCCTGGCCGGGAATGTGTTCAACCTAATGAATCCACCAGCTGTTTGAGGGGACCTGCCGATCTGAAAAAAAGATCCTCCTGTGACAAAAAGTTGACAACCTTTCTGAGCGGGGGGGCGAAGAGGTTGGCAAAAGGAGATCCACTATGCCGAGTCCGATCAATTGGGTGAATTCCACCACCGTTCAAATGCACAGGTTCGATTTGGACCTGAATGCCGGGTTGAGACGTATCCATTCACTTGCGAGCAACTTTTCAGACGGAGAGCTTGCTCGTATCAAGGCCCTTGCCCGAGAGACGGGGCTTGATCAACGACCTCTCGTTGTCTTGGGAGCGGGGGAATTGGGTCTTACGGCGGCCCTTCCTTTGATTAAGGCTCAAGCCGTGAAAGGGGTGGTCGCCTTTTTTCATGAACCGAAGGCGATGTTTCGCGGGTATTTCCCGCGGGCCCGTTCCGAGAACGCCTTGGCGCTGAAGCTTTTTGGAGAGCAGTGCGGCGTGCCGGTCACCGTCGACGATGCCGATCTGCTCATTGTCCAAGGCGAGGAGAATCAGGTGCCGGACTACGCGATCGAGGCGATTCGCGCCGCGGGTTCGAATCCTCTCGTTTTCAATGCCGTCGCCTTCGCTCGATACAAAGGTCCTTCTACCGCGGATATTCCTCCTCCGGAACCTCAGATCTCGATCGACGGGGAAGGCCGCTTCAACTTGATGAAAGTTCCTCCTTATGATCAGGAAGGCGTCGCACAAACATTGGCCTGGATGGGATACAATGATGGCGCTCTTCGTCAGGCATTCTTTGACGCGGGGCTTTTGGGAGCAGGGGCCGCGCTTGTCTGGGACCTTCCTGCCTTTCTTTCTGGCGCCTTGGGCGCGATCGCCGGAGGATTTCGATATTATTTTGCGGCAAGAAAAGTGCTGGAGGATCGGGGCCAGTTTGATTCAACCTCTCAGCTCGTTGCTAGAGGTTTGATCGATACGCTGGGAGGCGGCTGGGTTCGAAAATCTCCGCTGCAAGCCAACTGGATATTTCCAACTTGGCCGGGCGGTTCCCGGCACACCCTCACCGGTTTTGTCCCCGGGATTTACTATGGAGGTGCGTTGGGAGCGGCTAAGGGTATCGCCGAGCAGGCGGTCGTCGATTGGAATCGGCAGCACGCGCCCGGAGCCACTTCTTTCGTTCAACTCGACATGGCTGAAAGATATTGGTCGGATGCCATCGCCGCGAATGACGCTGAATTGAGGAGACGGGTTGCGGCTTTGAGCGGGGAAGTGAAGTTTCCCCTATCGCTTGAGGTTTCCCGACAACTCTTGATGGAACCGACTCCGGTGGTGCCAAGAGATTATCATGAAATTTTATCGGTCTTCCGAGCGCCGGCGTCGCAAGGAAACGAATAATGTCAGTATTCGTTCAAACCTTCTTGCCCCAAATCCGATTGGCCTTCAATGGTGGCCAGGTGTCTCAGTTTCTCGGGACGGTGAAGTCGATCGCTCCAGAACTTTGCCATGGTTTGCATGACGGGTCTTCCGCTGCTGAAGTGGAGGCCTCCTTCCGAGCGAGCCTGGAAGGCGATCATGTGACCGCCGCACGTTTGGCCGCGGTCTTACACCAAATCAAGACGCCGGAGGACTTCACGGTTCCTGCCGTTTTTCGATCGGATTTTGATCCCTTCGCCGCCTTTTTGATGGAGGCGAGCCGAGGGGCCTGTGTCGAAGACGATGGAGCCTTCAGTTGTGTTTATCCTTTAAATCGAGAGAGGTTAAGCGCCCTCGCGGAGATGACTGGGAATGGGATAGATTTCAGGGCCGGATTCGCTCCAGCGACGGCGATTTTTCCCTCAATTTTTGCCGCTGTCGCCGCGCAGATCCGGGCGGCGGGGCATAAAAAGGCGATTCATTTAAGAGAGCAAATAAGAATTCTGAGGCCGATTCCGATCGACATTGAGGCCTTCTCGGTCGTCAGTGTGGAAAAAATAAGGGGAGGAAAAGCGGGTAAACCGCCTGTGCTGACCCTGAAATGGGATTTTTTTGATCGCGGTACTTGGGAAAATTTTGCCGTAGGAGAGACGACCCTGCTGCTCGGCTTGGACCTTCCCGGAGAAAGGCTCAAAAAGCCTGTTGATCTTGCGAAGCTTGGAACCGAATTCACCAATCTTAGAATTACCATCCCCAAAATACTTCTGGGTCAGTACGCCGAAGTAAGCGGCGATCGAAACCCAATCCATGATCCTGATACTGAGGATCCGATCCTTCATGGAATGGCGACACTCAATTTAGCGGAACGTATGTTTGCCGATCGCGCTCCAAAGGCCCAAAGGGATATAGAGGTCACGTTTGTGTTGCCCGTCCGGCCCGGAGACACCCTCCGATTTTTCCGCAAAGATTCTCTCGGAAGCGTCATCAATCAGGACGATGAGTTGGTCTTGACCCTAAAGGGTTAAATTCACGCAACTTTTCCCCTGGTGGGCCGAAGAATAAGGCAATGCCCCACACCATCTTCAGCAATTTAGTCGCATTAAGCGCAGGATTCACTTCCGGGGCGATTCAACCTTTTGAATTCGCAGAGAGAGTGCGGAGTCTTCAATGGCCTCTGGCATTGAATCCTCCTCCCCTGCATGATGTCGGAGATCAACCGACCACCGCTCAAGTTGAAGCCTCCATTACAGAAACGGTGCATCGTATCGAGTCCCATCCTGATGGGACTGCGGCGCTCGCCGGTCTCGCTGCCATTCTTGCAGAGTTAGTAGGAACGGCGGGATCGTCCCCTCTCCCCGCCGGTGTCCGACTTCAACCCAATGCTCCAACGGATGGAGATGAAATTCAAAGGTCTTTGACCGAGAGCGGCCGCCAGGCTCGGATCAATTTAGAAGATGGTTCATTCGAGTGTGATGCTATCCTTGATAGCGCCGCGGTGGCGCTATTTGCCAAGCTCACAGGAAGCTCAAGAGAGTCGGAGGCCGGCTTTGTCTCTTTGGGGTTGATGCTTGCGCCCGCCACCGCCGCCGTCTCACAGGCGGTGACACAGCTTTGGCGCCCCGGGTGTTTTGATCAACCGGTCTATCCGGTTCATGTGACAGAAACACTTGAGGTTGGACCGATCGCCATTGGACGAGGTCTTAGTACAAAGGTCTTTTGGGAAGAGGGCATCGAAAGAAAAACTGCAAAAGTCCGGGAGGGAAAATCATCTTTTTTTATCTTGCGAAGACAGTTGATCGATACGGATTCATCAACAGGTCTTCTCGTCGGGGAGTCAGTCCTTTTCTTTGACGGCGGTACGGGCAGCTCAAAACGGAAGAGACCACGACAGAGATTCTTTGACCCTTCAGCACTAACCGATCCGGGTTATATCGAGAGGGACATTACTACACAACTTGTTCGAGATATTACAGAGGCGCTCGGTGACCCAAATATTATTCATATGTCCAAAAAAGCTGCCCAAGCACTGGGACTCAACGACACCCCGCTCCCCGGTATGGGAATAATCGGTTTTGCAGAGCGTAAGATGCCTCGGGTCGATCCACAGGGGAGAAGAAGAGTGAAAGCGACATTTTACGAACCGATTTATCCCGGTGATATCATCAGAGTTTATTCTCAAGAGAGAGTTTATTCTCAAGAGCTTCCCAACGGTTATACAATGGTCACGGTCGTTAAGCAGGAAGGCGAACAAGGAATCATTGCCATGACCTTGGAGAGTTTAGAGATCAGCCCGAATTGGCCCCCCGCCTCTTCGTAAAAATCGTAAAAATCCCGCAACCTTTTTTCTTCGGGGTCGAAGAGAAGTTCAATGAGTTTTCCCGTTTCTCCCCCTCGCGTCTCGAATCCCTTTATCGCCGCCGCTCAGCGGGCGGGGTCGGCGGCTTTGAGCGCGGCTACACCGCTTATTGATGATTACGCTCCCCGATTAAAAAGAGTCTTCGAAGACCGTTTGAGGCGATCGGTCGGGACGGAGGAGAGTCGACGAAGAGAAGGGCTCTCGTTTGCCACTCATCCTTCTCCCATCGGTCGCTTTCTGCCGACCCTGTTTGGTTCTCAAAGCGCCGTCTTCAATCACTTGGGCCTGAAAGATGTCGTTTTGGTCAATGGATCGACGCTGGCCCACTATGGTCTTCAGGTCGGGGTCGAGAAGTTTTGCGAAGATTATCAGGGAGTGGCGACCGATCCCGATTCTCGAATCCCGATCGATCCGCAATTTCTTCCCGAGGCCCAGCTTCATCGGGTCAACTGGATCCGGAAATATGCCCAGACGCATAATATTGATGTTCGTTTTGAAGGGACCCATCTCATCCCGCCTCCGGGGGAACTGGTTGTTTACGTGGTCGTGGCGCATTCCTCTATTTGGCCCGATATGTTTCTCACCTACGTTGACCAGTCGGCGACCTATGTCACCGATGAGTATAATTTTCGAACCAACAAGTTTGCGATTAAGAGCGGATTCGGACTCCTTACCGATATTGCGGGTTGGCCGCTGGTGGCTCGGCCATCGAAAGAGACTGGCGACGCGGATGCCGATCGAGCCTCCCAAAAATTAGTGGATCAAAGAAACGAGACTCTCTTTTCCCACCTCATCGACGCCAGTATCAAACATGGAATTCGTCCCGCCTGGTTTGTCCACGGAGGTCGGGTCGAAACGGCTTATGATGATGACGGCGCCCTTGCTCGGGCGGGGTATTATTCGCGAGTCGTCAATCCGAAGGCGCCGCGTCAATACCTTCAGATGGGCGGAGCCGTGGGGAATGCGGTGCAATTAGCCAGAAAAGCAGGAAAGCCGGTGAAGGTATTGATTGTCAGGGTCGAGGGGGCGGAGAAGGTGATGCCGAAATGGAGCGCCAACGCTCCTTTTCTCCAGGATAATATTGCCGGCGGCAGGGTGACTTATCGGTTCGTTGAAGGAATGGAAGTCCCTGTACCGGCCGATGATAGAGTCAGTCGGAGGCTCATGGTCGAGCTGAACCGGAAGCTTCCGGATTTGTTCCGGCAAATTCCCTGGATCGGTCGGACCGGAGAAACAATCGATCAATATCTGGCTCGCGTCGTCGATCAATGGGGGAAGAAAGACGGTCGCTCCCATATAAAAGATACAAAAGAAAAATTCCTGGCTCGAGCCGTGAAAGACGAGGCCTATTTCATCATCGCCGACCGTATCCGATCGCTTGATCCTAAAAATCGGGCCACCCGGGCAAGGAGAGAGTTTGCCATCGAGTGTCTGCTAGACTTGGTTCATGCCGCCGGTGAACCGTCCCGCAAGCAAGTCGACGCCCTCCTGGTCGAAGTTTCCGCCAAGTAAAAGAAAGCCCTTGAGAACGGGCCTCCTCTCTTGATATTCATTCTCCATGTCCCTCGTGAAAGAGATTCTGAATCGCAAAGGCCATGACGTGGCGACCGTCGGTCCCCAAGAGTCGGTCATGGAGGCGGTCCGCCGGATGCATGAGCACAATATCGGCGGGATGCTTGTGGTGGAAAATGGGGCGGTCGTCGGGATCTTTTCCGAACGGGACCTCCTGAATCGCATCGTCTTCAAAGGCCTCGATCCTGAAAAGACGCCGGTCAGCCAGGTGATGAGTTCCCCGGTCGCCTACGTCAACCCGGAGACCGAGATCGCCGAATGCCGGATGGCAATGACCCAAAAGCGGATCCGGCACCTCCCGGTCATTCAAGAAGGGAAACTGGTCGGCGTCATCTCGATCGGCGACATCGTCGCCTGGGAACTGGCCGAGCAGCAGACGACGATTAAGTACCTCAATCAATACATCTACGGGCGTTAAAGCGGGGGGTCGGCTTCGCCGTCCGCCCCCGGCCACGCTCCATCACTCCTTGCCTTTTTATTCTCTTTTGTTAGAAGAAAAGGTTCCCTTGAATTTGGGGATGAATAAGAAACCGATGAAATATCAGCCCTCTAAACAAGGTCTTTACGATCCACAGTACGAGCACGATTCCTGCGGCGTCGGATTTGTCGTCGACGTCAAGGGACGGAAGTCGCACGAGATCGTTCGACAGGGGATCGAGATCCTCTTGAACCTTCGCCATCGCGGCGCGTGCGGCTGCGAGGTTAATACCGGCGACGGCGCCGGGATTTTGCTCCAAGTCCCCCATGCCTTTTTGAAAAAAGAGTGCAAGAAGATCCCCCTCCCCTCTCCCGAAGAATACGGCGTCGGGATGGTTTATCTCCCCCGGAATCCGCGCAATCGCAAGAAATGCGAAAAGAGATTTGAGGAGATTATCGCCGAAGAGGGGCAAAGATGCCTCGGTTGGCGGACCGTCCCGACGTTCGACGAGGCCTTGGGCAACAGTGCCAAGGCGGCCGAGCCGGTGGTTCGTCAGGTCTTCATCGCCCGAAGCTCAAACCTCAAGGACGCCATCGATTTTGAACGAAAACTCTACATCATCCGCAAGCGTGCCGAAAATGAAATGCGTTACGGAATGAAAGGCGGAGAGGCATTTTATATCTCCAGCCTTTCAAGTAAAACAATCATCTATAAAGGGATGCTGATGTCGGATCAGGTGACCGGATTTTATCCGGAACTGCTCGATCCGGCGATGGAGACGGCGCTGGCGCTCGTTCATTCGCGATTTTCCACCAACACCTTCCCGTCGTGGGAGCGGGCGCATCCGTACCGATACGTCGCCCACAACGGTGAGATCAACACGCTTCGAGGCAATATCAATTGGATGCACACCCGCCAGGCGATGTTTGCCTCCGATCTTTTCGGAGACGATTTGAAAAAGATCCTGCCGGTGATCCAGCAAGATGGCAGCGACTCGTCGATGTTCGACAATGTCTTGGAATTTTTGGTCCTCTCCGGCCGCTCCCTTCCGCATGCGGTGATGATGATGATCCCGGAGCCGTGGCAGAATCATGAGTCGATGAGCCCCGAAAAACGCGCCTTTTATGAATATCACAGCTCGCTGATGGAGCCGTGGGACGGACCGGCCTCGATCGCCTTTACCGACGGGGTCCAAATCGGCGCCGTGCTCGATCGCAACGGCCTGCGTCCGTCGCGTTATTATGTCACGAAGGATGATCTGGTTGTCATGGCGTCGGAGGTCGGCGTCCTCGATCTCCCGCCCGAAAAAGTTTTACAAAAAGGCCGTCTCCAGCCGGGCCGGATGTTTTTGGTCGATACGCGCGAAGGTCGGATCGTCGGTGATGACGAGTTGAAAAATCGAATCGTCTCGGCGCATCCTTACGATCTCTGGCTCAAAGAAAACGTCGTTCCGCTCGAGCAACTCCCGGAGGCGCCGAATCCGCCTGGAATGGACCATGAAACGGTTTTCCAACGCCAGAAAGCGTTCGGTTATACCTTCGAAGATTTAAGGATCGTGATGGCGCCGATGGCGAAAAACGGTGTCGAGGCGATCGGTTCGATGGGAAGCGACATTCCGTTGGCGGTCCTCTCCAATCGCTCGCAACTCCTTTATAATTATTTCAAACAGCTCTTTGCCCAGGTGACGAATCCTCCGATTGACGCGATCCGCGAAGAATTAGTGACGGCGACCGAGACGATGCTCGGCCCCGAGGGGAATCTCTTGAAGCCGGGACCGGAGAACTGTCGTCAGATCAAATTGATGTCGCCCGTCTTGTCGAACGAAGAGATGGGAAAACTCAAGGCGTTGGCCTCCAAAGAAGGACATGGCTTCACCTCCGCCACCCTTCCGATCCTCTTTGATCCCGCCTCCGGCGGCGCCGGTCTTGAAAAGGCGATGGATGATCTCTTCCGACGGGCCGATGAAGCGATCCAAAAAGGAAATAATATCCTGATCCTCTCCGATCGCGGCGTATCTCGAGAAAAGGCGCCGATCCCGGCGCTTCTGGCCGTCGCCGGCCTGCATCATCATCTGATTCGGCGCGGGGCTCGGACGAAGGTCGGGCTCGTCATCGAGACGGGCGAACCGCGCGAGGTCCATCATTTCGCCCTGCTGATCGGTTACGGCGCCGGGGCGGTCAATCCTTACCTCGCCTTTGAAACCTTGGACGACATGATCCGTCAGGGGATCTTGACCGATACGACGCATAAGGAAGCGGTGAAAAAATATCTCAAGGCGGCGGCGAAGGGGGTCGTGAAGGTCTTGTCGAAGATGGGGATCTCGACGATCCAGAGTTATCGCGGCGCGCAGATCTTCGAAGCGGTCGGTCTCAAACAGAGCCTGATCGATACTTATTTTACCTGGACCGCTTCCCGGATCGAAGGGATCGGTCTGGAACAAATCGCCGAAGAGGCGAGAAAACGCCACGAATCGGCCTATCCCGAGCGTCCATCGGACGACCACGCCCTCGATCCGGGCGGACAATGTCAATGGCGCCGCGACGGCGAGTATCATCTTTTCAACCCGCAGACGATTCACAAACTCCAGCTCGCCTGCCGGACCAATAGTTACCAAGTTTTTAAGGAATATTCCGAGCTGGTGAACAGCCAATCGAAAAATCTCTGCACCATCCGCGGACTTTTGAGTTTTAAGTTTCCGAGAGCGATGAGGGGCGTCGGGGGGAGAAAGCATTCTTCCCCCGACTCTAGCACGGGATCCGGCTTTGCCGGTCCCGTGCGAATAGATGAGGTGGAATCGGTCGATTCAATCTGTCGCCGTTTTAAGAGCGGCGCGATGTCTTATGGCTCCATCAGTCAAGAGGCCCACGAGACGATGGCGATTGCCATGAATCGGATCGGCGGCAAGAGCAACACCGGCGAGGGCGGCGAAGACCCGGCGCGATTTGTCCCGCTTCCGAACGGCGATTCGAAAAATAGCGCGATCAAGCAGGTGGCGTCGGGACGATTCGGCGTAACGAGCGAATATCTGATCCAGGCAAAAGAACTCCAGATCAAGATGGCCCAAGGGGCGAAGCCGGGCGAAGGGGGACAGCTTCCGGGGAACAAAGTCTATCCGTGGATCGCCAAGGTCCGCTATTCGACGCCGGGGGTCGGGCTCATCTCGCCGCCGCCGCATCATGATATTTATTCGATCGAAGATCTCGCGCAGCTCATTCACGATTTGAAGAATGCGAATTCCGAGGCGCGGATCAATGTGAAGCTCGTCTCGGAGGTCGGTGTCGGCACCGTCGCCGCCGGTGTCGCGAAGGCGAAGGCGGATGTTGTCTTGATCAGCGGCCACGACGGCGGCACAGGCGCGTCGCCCCAGACAAGTCTGAAGCATGCCGGGCTTCCGTGGGAATTGGGCTTGGCCGAGACCCATCAGACATTGGTCCTCAATAATCTCCGCAGCCGCATCGTCGTCGAGGCCGACGGCCAGCTCAAGACCGGCCGCGACGTGGTGATCGCCGCGCTTCTTGGGGCGGAAGAATTCGGATTTGCCACCGCGCCGTTGGTGGCGCTCGGTTGCATTATGATGCGGGTCTGCCATCTCGACACCTGTCCGGTCGGTGTCGCGACGCAAAATCCCGATCTTCGAAAAAAATTCACCGGCGATCCGGCACACGCGGTGAATTTTATGCGCTTCATCGCACAAGAAATGCGGGAATTGATGGCGGAATTAGGTTTTAAGACCATTCCCGAAATGGTCGGCCGGACCGATAAATTGGTTGTGAACAAGGCGATCGAACATTGGAAGGCGAACGGGCTCGATCTGTCGAGTATTCTTCATCGTCCGAAGGTGAAGCCCGATGTCGGGCTTTATTGCCAAGTGGAACAGGATCACGGCCTCGACCAATCGCTCGACCGTCAGCACCTTTTGAATCTCTGCAAACCGGCGCTCGAACACGGTGAAAAGGTGAAAGGGAGTCTGCCGATCCGCAACACCAACCGCGTTGTCGGAACCATCTTGGGAAGTGAAGTGACGCGGCGTTATGGACCCAAAGGCCTTCCCGACGACACGATCTCACTCTCTTTTAAAGGTTCGGCGGGGCAGAGTTTCGGGGCTTTTATTCCCAAAGGAATCACGCTCACCCTCGAAGGAGATTCGAACGATTACGTCGGTAAAGGTCTTTCAGGCGGCAAGATCATCGTCACTCCGCCGGAAAAATCGACCTTTGTTCCTGAAGAAAATATCATCATCGGCAATGTCGCCCTTTATGGCGCGACGAGCGGTGAGGCCTATATCCGCGGCATGGCGGGCGAACGCTTCGCCGTTCGGAACAGCGGTGCGCGCGCGGTCGTCGAGGCGGTCGGCGATCACGGATGCGAATACATGACCGGCGGGCGCGTCGTTATTTTGGGACCGACGGGGCGAAATTTCGCCGCCGGGATGTCGGGTGGTATTGCTTATGTTCTCGATGAAAAGAAGGATTTTTCAAAACGTTGCAATAAAGGAATGGTCGATCTCGAGACGATCGAGGATGATGTCGAGGCCGACGAGGTGCGGGCTCTCATTAAACGACATTTTGATATGACCCGCAGCCAGCGCGCCTGGACGATTTTGTCGCATTGGAAAGATTATACGTCGAAGTTCGTGAAGGTGATGCCACGCGACTATCAACGGATGCTCGGTGCCTTAAAGAAGGTGCAGGCGGCCGGCGCCAGCGGCGACGAAGCGGTGATGATGGCGTTCCAGGAAAATGCGCGGGATCTTTCGCGCGTGAGTGGAAATTAATTATGGGAAAGCCGACCGGATTTATTGAATTCAAAAGAGAGACCCCCAAGGAACGCTCGCCCTCTGAGCGGATCCACAACTGGGACGAGTTTCACCTCCACATGACGGAGGAAGGGCTCAAGACTCAGGGGGCCCGCTGCATGGATTGCGGCGTTCCGTTTTGTCATACCGGAATCATTTTGGGAGGCATGACGACCGGCTGCCCGATCAACAACCTGATTCCCGAATGGAACGACCTCGTTTATCGAGGCCTCTGGCGCGAGGCATTGGAACGTCTCCACAAAACGAATAATTTCCCCGAATTTACCGGCCGTATCTGCCCCGCCCCGTGCGAAGGGGGTTGCGTTCTCGGGATTAATGAGCCGCCGGTCTCGATCAAGGCGATCGAGTGCGCGATCGTCGACAAGGGATTTGAAATGGGTTGGATCGTGCCGACGCCTCCCGAGAAACGGACCGGCAAAAAAATCGCGGTCGGCGGCTCCGGACCGGCGGGACTTGCCGGTGCCGACCAGCTCAATAAGGTCGGACACGCCGTCACCGTCTTCGAACGGAGTGATAGGATCGGCGGTCTTCTCATGTACGGAATCCCGAATCCTCATTTGGATAAAGCGGTCGTTCAACGCCGCGTCGATCTGATGGCGAAGGAAGGGGTCAAATTTGTCACCAAGACGGAGGTGGGGAAATCGTATCCGGCCGAGCGATTACTCAAAGAATTCGACGCCTCGGTTCTTTGCGGCGGGGCGACGAAACCGCGGGATCTTCCCGTCGAAGGACGCAATCTCGAAGGAATTCATTTCGCGGTCGAATTTTTGTCGAAAAATACCAAGAGCCTTTTGGACAGCGGTCTGAAAGACGGCCAATACACCTCGGCCAAGGATAAAAACGTGATCGTGATCGGCGGAGGCGATACTGGGACCGACTGCGTGGCGACGTCGATGCGGCATGGCTGCAAGAGCCTCGTCCAATTCGAAATTATGCCGCAGCCTCCCGCGACCCGGACTGCCGACAATCCCTGGCCTCAATGGCCGAAGGTCTATAAGCTCGACTATGGCCAGGAAGAGGCAGCGGCCCGTTTCGGAAAAGACCCGCGCCGTTACGCCGTCTTGACCAAAAAGTTCGTCGGCGATCACACCGGCCACGTCCGCGAAATCCATACGATCGAGATCGAATGGGAAAAAAACGCGAATGGCGGCCCTCCGTTCCGGGAAATCCCCGGAACCGAAAAAGTCTGGCCCGCCGACCTGGTCCTGCTTGCGATGGGATTTTTAGGCCCCGACGAAATCTTACCGACCCAACTCGGCCTCGAACGCGATCCGCGGTCCAACATCAAGGCCGACGAGGGGAAATACGCAACGAGCGTAAAAGGAATCTTCGCCGCGGGCGACATGCGACGCGGCCAGAGCTTAGTCGTCTGGGCGATCAACGAGGGCCGAGGCGCCGCACGGGAGTGCGATCGTTACCTGATGGGATCTACAAATCTTCCTTAATCTACGTCGAGGATTGGTTGACACGTGACTTCCTCTTTCTTTAGGATGGAACCATGTCGGAAGCAACCATCGAAAGCGCGGACAATAAACCGGCCGAAGCCCCCAAACCGGTCAAGCCAAAAATGAAGGCGCTCGTGGAGCGCGACTCCTGCACCGGATGCGAATATTGCGTCCACTGGTGCCCGGTCCCCGACTGTCTCGTGATGAAGGACGGCGAAAATGTCCAAGGGGTCCTCCAGCTCGTCCACGTCAACATCGAGACCTGCATCGGCTGCAAACTCTGCGAACAAAACTGCCCCTACGACGCCATCCATGTCTATAAGCTGGATACCGAGGAGATGGAAAAAGCGACCCCACTCGACGGCATCATCAACCAAGCCTATCGCCCCGGCGTCCTTTAGGAGTTTTCTTTTTGATCTCTGGAGTGTTGACGTTCGAGCTCTCGCTCATAACTGACGAGGCGTTGGATGAGGGCGTTGTAGCGACTGTGTGCGGTTCGTGGATTTTCGGTCACAAGTTGATCGTAAAGGGCATGTTCAGGTTCGGAAGGAGCTTTATGAAGAAGCGGAATCTGAATACCGAGACGTCGGAGACGCGGGGCGCCGATCAAGACAAGAAGTGCGGCCATTGTGAGACGGCCTTGTGAGAGATCTTCAAGGCCCGGTTTTACCAACTCATCTCCGGGAATCAGCGGTGAGGACTCAGAGATCATCCAATACCTCCCGAACCTTCTTTTCAAATTCTTGAGGATCAATGGCCGGGTATCGA
>OBEQ010772895.1_pt1 | contig 12968 bp, 10 predicted proteins | sample 1670901 | NCBI WGS metagenome assembly OBEQ01 (sample SAMEA104232315, study PRJEB22302) | groundwater metagenome | biome: forest; feature: aquifer; material: groundwater | place: USA | collected 2011-08-07 | depth 5.4 m
AGAGTGATCGCAGGAATAGAAGGCGCTCTTCCGGTATCAGGAGAGCTTTCGGCAGAGGACATTCTGTTGATAAAATCCGAGACTGGCATAAAAGTTCTGGCATGTCTAAAAGAAAAAAGTGGTATTGAGAGGCCGATAATACTTGAGGATTCTTTAGAGTTGGATCTCGGCATAGATTCATTAGGCAGGATAGAGCTTGCTTTGTGCCTTGAGTTAGCTTTTAGCGCCGATATCAAAGACGAAGCAATCTCGAGAGCCTTTAGCGTAAAAGATCTTATTTTGGGAATAACGGATGCGTTGAGAGGAGCTAAAGACATCTCTCTGGAGGACCAAGAGATATCTTTAGGACCAGACTTTTGGAAAGAAAATTTAGCTGTGCTGCCGAAAAAAGAAAATCTGGAAATGCTTGAATTGAGTACCGGTTACTTCGCTTGGGCTTTTCGATTTATTTTAACAGCCATCGATTGTTTGATTTTCAAATTATTTTTCAGTATTAAGGCCGAAGGAGCAGAAAACGTGCCTAAAGAAGGAGCTTATATTCTATATGGCAACCACACGAGTTTTCTTGATGGACCGGCCATTGCCGCTTGTCTGCCGCGCAGGCCAGTGTTTCAGATTTTTTACTTCGTCTTCGGACCGTATTTTTTCAGACCGTTTATAAAATCTCGCGTATTAAGGAATCTGGTCAAGATGGGAAGATTTATTCCTTTTGATTTTTCAACTCATTTTTTGGAGGCGCTGCGCAGCTGTTATTTTGTATTACAACATGGTAAAGGTTTGTGTTTTTTCCCAGAAGGGTTGCGTAGTACAACTGGCGAAGTTGGAGAATTTAAAAAAGGGTTTGGTGTCTTGGCTAAGGAGACGGGGGCAAAGCTCGTGCCTGTGGCGATCGTTGGAGCTCATGAGGCTTGGGCCAGTACGGCAAAGTATCCCAAATTCTATCCGATTAGAGTGAGATTCGGCAAACCGCTTCTCCCCGAAGATTTGGAAAAGGAAGGGTTGGCCATGGGTTCACAAAATAGTTACGAAGCGATATGCGTGGCGGCTAAAAAAGCGCTCGTGGAATTAAAAGGCAGGGGATAAATAATGAAAATTCTTATGATGACAAACACCTACGCGCCCATGGTTGGAGGAATAGAGGAATCTATTCGCTCTTTTACATTTGAGTTTGAAAAATTGGGTCATGAAGTTTTTATTGTCGCCCCCGAATGTGAGGGCGCGCCGCCCGATGAAGTCGGTGTGATACGTTTGCGTGCTATTCAGAACTTTAACCATTCGGATTTTTCAGTCGCGCTTCCGATGTCGAGCCTTTTACCAGAACTTATGAAAACTTTTAAGCCGGATATTATTCATTGCCACCATCCTTTTTGGATGGGTGACATTGCTTTACGGTTGAGCAGTCAATATCGTATTCCGTTGGTGTTTACGTATCATACGATGTTTGAACAGCACATGCATTATCTGCCGATTCAAAATGAAGGGGTCAAGAATTTTATTGTCGAGCTTTTTACGGGTTACGCGAATCTGGCAACCCAAGTGATTGTCCCCAGCGAAAGTGTTCGCGTTCTGCTTTTGGAACGGGGCGTGAAGACACCGATGGAAGTGGTCCCTACAGGTGTGGATTTGCAAAAATTTTCTAAAGGAGATGGAGACGTTATTCGTAAACGTTTGGGTATTCCTTTAAATGCTGTCGTCATCGGGCATGTCGGCCGGCTGGCTTTAGAAAAAAATTTAGAATTTTTGAGCCGCAGCGTGGCGGTTTATTTAAAGAAAGAAACAAAAGCACATTTTTTGCTAGGTGGAGAAGGGCCTCTTAAGGATGCAATCAAAAAAATCTTTGATGAACAAGGAGCCGGAAAACGATTGCATTTGGCGGGCGTACTTAAAGGCCAAGATTTGGTCGATTGTTATCATGCGATGAATATTTTTGCTTTTGCCTCTTTAAGTGAGACGCAGGGGATTGTTTTGGTTGAAGCGATGGCCGCAGCGTTGCCGGTTGTGGCTATTGATGCGCCGGGTGTCCGTGAAGTTGTTAAAGATGGTTACAACGGGAGGTTAATTTTTGGAGAAAACCAAAACCTGTTTTTAGAAGCGCTCGCGTGGTGTCTAAAACAACCCCTGAGTGAATTTGAGAAGATGAAGAAAAACGCGACAGCAACGACCAAAGAATTTTCTGTTGATCTTTGCTCTAAAAAGATGCTTAAGACTTATCAAGAGGTCATGGTTAAAGAATATGTTTCGCCTGATCGCAAAAATGGTGTCTGGGATGCTCTTGCGGGCCGCCTCAAAGGTGAGTGGGACATGTTTAAAAACATGATGCAATCGGGAGGTTCGGCCGTCGCTGAAACGACAATTTTGAAAAAACCGATAGTAAAAAAGACTCAAGGGTTTTTTCTTCGTCTCCCTCGGCTGTTATCTTTAAGTGAATGGTCGGCCAAGCTTTTGCGTCTTCCTCAGGTCGAAGGGGCAGAGACAGAGCCAGGGCTTGTGCTTATCCAGATCGATGGTTTTTCTGGGCTTCAACTTAGCAAAGCCTTCACTAATAAGAAAATGCCTTTTCTAAAAGGTCTTCTTCAAAATAAGTATTACCGGCTTTATCCTCATTACCCCGGGTTACCATCGAGTACACCATCGGTCCAGGGTGAATTATTTTACGGTATTAAACAAATTGTTCCGGCCTTCGCGTTTCATGATCGGGAAAGCGGTAAACTTTTTCGCATGTATGACAGCGAAGCGGTGATCGAAATCGAACGACGACTGGCGGGAGAAGGACAGGGGCTTTTGAGAGGAGGAAGTTCGTATTCAAATATTTATTCGGGTGGCGCGACAGAATCTCATTTTTGTGCCGCTTCTTTAGGATGGGGTCAAATTTGGAAGGATGTTAATCCTATTAGTTTTTTTATTTTAGCGGTAACTCATCTCCCGTCTTTTGTGCGGATGTTTGTGTTGACCGTATGGGAAATACTGTTGGGGATGGTTGACTTCGGACGGGGAATTTTAAAAGGAGAGAACTTTAAGAAAGAATTTAAATTTATTTATCTTCGCGCGCTCATTTGTGTTCTTTTAAGGGAGTTGGTGACTTTGGGAGCGAAAATTGATATCGCGCGCGGATTACCAATTATTCATTTGAATTTTTTAGGGTACGACGAACATGCCCATAACCGCGGTCCGTCCTCAAAATCGGCCCATTGGTCGTTGCGAGGAATTGATCACGCTATTGAAAAAATTTATCGCAAGGCCTTGCATTCTCCCCATCGCAGTTACGATGTCTGGATTTACTCGGATCATGGGCAAGAAGACACTGTTTCCTACTCGATGGAATACAATCGCAGTGTCCAAGAGGCTGTGGCTGAGGTTTTTAAAGAATTTGACACGACGGCCGATTTTTTGCCTTTTGATAAAAATGGAGAACAGCTGCAACGCGTTCGTTTTTTGGGGTTTTCTTTTATTGAGAAATTTTTTAGTCAGCCAAGTTTTGTTCAAGACAATTCCCTGAAAAAGAAACTTGTCGTTACGGCCATTGGGCCGACGGGAAATATTTATTTACCGCAAGAGATGAGTCAAGAAGAGAAATTTCGGTTTGCGCGAGAATTAGTTGATAAGGCTAAAATTCCTGTTGTTATGTTATCGGAAGAACAGGACCAAGTCCGCGTTTGGACCGAAGAAGGAGAATTCATCCTCCCGCAAGATGCCAAGAAAATTTTAGGAGAGGGCCATCCTTTTTTAGCGCAAGTAACGGAGGACTTAATTCGTGTCTGCCATCATCCCAACGCGGGGGATTTCACTTTTATGGGATTTAGGCCTGGGCTTAAACCCATGACCTTCCCCATTGAGAATGGCTCCCATGCTGGGCCCGGCCCGGAGGAAACAAATGGGTTTGCTCTTCTTCCCACCGATATCATTCCAAGGCAAAGAGAGCGAACGTATATAATGCCAATGGATTTACGTGTTTCAGCCTTACGATTTTTAAAACGCTCAACGACTCAAGAGGTAAAACAATATTCTGAAACTTTTATTTCTGAAAAGATCAAAGCTGTCCCCGTCCCCTCTCTGGGGACAATTCGAATTATGACATATAACGTACACTCTTGTGTTGGGATGGATGGCAAAACTTCACCACAGAGGATTGCGCGTGTCATTGCGCGGCATGAACCGGATATTGTCGCGCTTCAAGAGCTGGATATGGGCCGTAAACGCACGGGTAATGTGGATCAGCCGCATCTGATTGCTCATGAATTGGGAATGCTTTATCATTTTCATCCCTCCGTTATCGTCGACGAGGAACGCTATGGTAATTGTGTGTTAAGCCGCTATCCGATGGAATTAATTCGTGCTGGACGATTGCCCGGGATTTTACAAAAATCTTTGGTGGAACCTCGGGGAGTTATTTGGACAGTTATCAATATTGCGGGAATCAAAATCAATCTTTTTAATACACATCTTGGACTTTTTTCTCTGGAGGGACTGCGTCAAACAAAGGCTTTGCTTGGGCGCGAATGGCTGGCTCACCCAATCTGTCAGGGGCCAGTCATTTTGTGCGGCGATTTTAACGCAATGCCTAATTCGCAGGTATGTCGTAATATCAAAAAAGTTCTTCGCGATTGTCAGGAAGAACTGGACAATCATAGCCCCAAAGCGACTTGGTTTGGTCATTATCCTATTGGAAGGATTGATCATGTTTTTGTCGGTCCTGAAATTGAGGTGACTCAGGTGGAAGTCTCAAGGACAGACTTGGATAAAATCGCCTCGGATCACCTTCCGCTTATTGTTGACATAAAATTTAAAAAGTGATTTTTGAATTATGAAAACATCTGGATATTTATTAACTTCCGATCAACATAAAGTCCATTATGACCAGTATCAATCCAATCATAAGAAGGTCATCGTCGTTGCGCATGGCTTTTTCAATAGCAAGCAAGCTATTCTCTTAAAGCAACTGGGGGAATCGTTAAGCAATGAATATGATGTCATTTTATTTGACTTTAGAGGCCACGGTCTTAGCCAGGGATTTTTTTATTGGACAGCAAAAGAATATTTGGATCTTTTAGCCATCATCGAGTTTGCCAGTAAGAGTTATGAGAGAATTGGATTGATTGGATTTTCTTTGGGAGCCGCGACAAGCATTATCGCTGCCTCGAAGACAATGTCAATCAACAGCATCATTTCTATCAGCGCTCCGGTGGAATTCGCAAAAATTGATTATCGTTTTTGGGAGTTAGATGTTAAAAATGATTTATTTTATAATTTATTTGGTGAGGGGAAGCATGGGAAAGGGGTTCGGCCTGGGCCTTTCTGGCTAAGGAAAGAAAAACCCCTTGAGATCGTTAAGAAAGCAAGAATCCCGATTTTCTATATTCATGGCGATCGCGATTGGATCATTCGACATTGGCATTCCGAGGAGCTTTATAAAAATACCGCCGCTTTTAAACGATTAAGCATTATTAAAAATGGACCGCATGCCGAATATCTTTTTAGAGAACACAAAAATGAGATGTTGCGTTTAATTCGAGAATGGTTCAATGAAACTTTGAGTTAAAAAATAAGGAGGAGGATTTACAATGGGATCTCAGAGGAGATATTATCTCCTGTTAACAGCCGTTACAGTTCTTTTTACTCTTTTTATGTACAGTATCGGCGTTGGGATTTTGGGCTTATCGATTTTCCCTGGGGTTTATTTTATTTATCAGCTCTGGACTCACACGGTTTATTTAAGCGATGTTTTAAGGATTTTATATTTTTGTTTTGGATTTGTGGCAGGATATTTTTTCTCCGGTGTCATGCTCATGTTGCTCGTTAGCCTTGTTAGAGTCATTTTTCGGTTAAAATTAAAAGAAGGAGAATTCAATGTTGGTTCGCTTGAAATATTTAAATGGGTTTTCGTTAATGCATTTTTTATGGTTGTGAAAGTCGCTTTTTTAGATCTAATTTTGTTAACACCCTATTGTGCTTTATTTTATCGATTGATGGGAGCTAAAATTGGCAGGAATGTCCTGATCAATTCAAAAAATGTTGGAGATCTCTCATTGTTAGAGATTGGAGATAACTCGGCCATTGGCGGCAACGCTACGATCATTGCCCATTCCTTTGAAAAAGGGGGGTTAAAACTCAATAAAGTCAAAATTGGGAAAAATGTTATTATTGGATTAAACTCTGTGATCTTGCCTGGGGTAGAAATCGGGGATAATGCTGTGATCGCCGCGGGAGCCATCGTCCCTAAAAATACACATGTGGCAGCCAATAGCACTTTTTTTTAGAGCGCATGTTATACCCCGGTACAATTGACCGCTTCCCGGTTTCCTCTACAATACAAATATAAATTGGAGAAAAGTGCCCCCGAAAACGATGGCTCACAATATTTTCTTGCCAGTTATTATTATCGGGGGGTTCTGTTTCAGAAGTATTTTGAGAGAGGTCAGGTTAATTTAAGGAAGGAGGGCCAGATGTTATATTGGGCAGCCACATTTTTTGTTATCGCAATTATTGCAGCGTTGTTAGGATTTACGGGAATTGCGGGTTCAGCCATTTATATCGCTAAGGTTTTGTTCGTTGTTTTCTTAGCTTTATCTGCTATTTTTCTTATTTTTGGAAGAAGAGTAGTGACCCCATAATTTTTTATCGCCCGCCGAGGCAAGACGATGACCGCGGCGGGCCGGAATGAAAGCCAAATACACGGCTGTTTTTAACAATGAAGACGTAAAAATCAAACAAGAAACGGGGTAATATTGGTCCTTACCTATAGCCAGTTATCAAAAGGTAGCTGGCTTTTTTATGTTATAATCTAAAAAAATGAAAGCCTGCCTGTTCCGCCACACTTCGTGGCGGAACCTACTCGGCCGGCAGGCAGGGAGATGACGATGCCTGAACTGATTAAAGTCGCTGAAAAGAAAAGTGTTTTTTCCGGACAACCTCTTGCTATCGAGGTTAAGGGCAAGAGGATCGCTCTTTTTTTAGTTGATGGCCAATATTACGCCATTGATGATGAGTGCACCCACGCTTCGGGGCCGCTCTCGGAAGGTTCTGTCGAGGGGAAAGTTGTCACCTGTCCCTGGCATGGCGCGACGTTTGATATTTGCACGGGCGCGGTTTTAGGCGAACCAGCTTACGAAGGTGTCAAATCTTACCCTGTTCACCTCGAGGGAGACGACATCAAGATTGAAATCTAAGTAAGAAGTTCACGGGATATTCACGATATTGTCACGTCCTTTTAGCACGTCTGTTTTATCCTTTGAGTGAAAGTCGATCTATGGTATGATCGCAAACAAATATGCCTAACGAAAAAATTCTTATTGTTGAAGACGATCAGCACATTGCCAAACTGGTCAAATACAATCTCCAAAAGGCCGGCTTTGACTGCACCCATGTTGTGACTGGCGAAGCGGCTTTGGAAATTCTTGACCGTCAAGACATTCATCTCATTCTCCTAGATTTAATGCTTCCCAAAATGGATGGGTTGGAAGTCTGCCGTGAAATTCGAAGCCAGAAAAGTTTGATCAATATTCCTGTGATTATGCTGACCGCCAAAGGTGAAGAAGTCGACCGCGTGGTTGGATTTGAAGTGGGCGCCGATGATTATATGGTCAAACCTTTTAGTCCTCGGGAATTGGTTTTAAGAATCAAGGCGATTTTGAAACGCGGCCGACCGTCTATGGGAAATGTTAAAGAAAAAGAAATTTTAGAGAGTGGAGGCCTTAAGATTGATATTCCTCGACATAAAGTCACGGTTAACGGCAAGGAAATTAAGCTTACCGCCATGGAATTTAAACTCTTGCTGACCCTCATGCGGCGCAAAGGCCGGCTCCAATCTCGAGATCAGTTGCTCAATGATGTTTGGGAACTCGAAACGGACGTCACGACCCGCACCATTGATACCCACATCAAACGCTTGCGTCAAAAACTGGGGCCTTTCGGAGACCTTGTTGAAACGATCCGAGGACACGGTTATCGGTTTTATGAAGAGGAGTGATTTTGAAATTCTCTCTTTCCCACAAAATCAGTCTCTTAATGTCCTTCGTTATTTTTGCCGTTCTTCTTGTCCTCTTTTTTTATCTTCGTCAGAATGATCACATTGATGACCGCGTTTTAATCTCTTCTTTTCCCATCGCTTTCTTTGTGTCGATTGTTTTAAGTTTTCTCGTCGGGCATTGGATCGCTAATCCCATTCAAGAGATTTTGCATGTTACGCAGGCTATTGCCCGAGGAGATTTTTCTCAGAGGGCTTTTGTGGCGGCCAATGATGAGATCCGAGATTTGGCCAATTCGATTAACGAGATCAATCGGCAAATTCAAACCCGGATGAATGATGTCGCGACCAACCAATCGCGTCTCGAGGCGGTTTTTTTAAGTATGTTTAGCGGAGTCATGGTTGTTGACCGACGGGGAAAAATTATGCTGATGAATCAAACGCTGAGAAATCTTTTTGCGGTTGATCAAGATCCTATGGGTAAGACGCCGCTGGAGGTGATTCGCAATATTGAGATTCAACAGATCACGGAAGAAGCTCTTCAAATCAAGAAAGGGGTTGTCTCGAGAGAATTATCCCTGGTGACCCTTCCAGAAAAAATTCTTTTGGTTCATGCCACGGCCGTGGTTCATTTGGGAATGAACGATGGGGCTGTTTTAGTTTTTCATGACATTACCGATTTACGCCATCTTGAGAAAATCCGGCGGGATTTTGTGGCCAATGTGTCGCATGAATTGCGCACTCCGGTCTCGACGATTAAAGGATACGCCGAGACTTTGCTCGAAGGCGCCCTTGAAGACAAAGAGAACGCCAGGGATTTTATTAAAATCATTTATACCGACGCTGAGCGTTTAGCCAAATTGATTAACGATATTCTGGATTTATCCCGCATTGAGTCAGGAAATTTTAAGTTAGATTTTCAATCGTGTGTCCTGGGATCCATTGTCGATCAAGTGGCGGAGAATCTACAAACGCATGCCAAACAAAAGAAAATAACGATTCAAAAAAGAATTCCTTCAGATTTTCCTATGGTCAAGATCGATGAAGCCAGTGTCACCCGTGTTTTATCCAATCTCGTTGAAAACGCGATCAAATATAATAAGGAAGGTGGAACCGTGACCATCTCCGCGCGATCGTTGGGAGAATCTGTTGAAGTTTCTGTTGTGGACACAGGAATGGGAATTCCTGAAGCGGATATCCCACGGATTTTTGAACGGTTTTACCGCGTCGATAAAGCCCATTCCCGGGACGTCGATGTCCATGGGACGGGTTTAGGACTTTCCATCGCCAAGCATATCATCCAAGCTCACGGGGGAGAAATCTCCGTGGAGAGTCAAATGGACTTTGGTTCAACCTTCCGTTTTACCCTGCCTATTTAACCGTAAACAAACCTCCGATGTTTGTTTTACGGTTAAATTTCACAAACCGTTCACAAACCAGCCATCTATTGTTGACCTTTCTTGGTTATCCTTAATTGTAAACTCAATGGATAACTTTTTAGAAAGGAGTTCGTAGGAATGAAAAAAAAGATTTTAGCATTAGTCATGGGATTTCTTATCGTGGGGGCAACCGCGAATGTTTGGGCTGGTGAAGTCGATGTTCTCCTCGACAAATTGGTTGAAAAAGGGATCTTGACGCCACTTGAAGCCAATATCATCAAAGATGAAACGAAACAACAAGTGGCCAAAGAAATCAGCGAACAAAAATCTTACGCCTCTCCGGAATGGGCGCAGAGAATCAAAATGTATGGAGATTTTAGGCTTCGCAATCAGTATGAGCGGCGAGAAGCGGATACGGAATCCCGAAGCCGGTTGCGCATTCGTTACCGTTTAGGGATCGAAGCTCAAGTGAATAAAACAACCAAGGTCGCCGCGGGGTTGTCTTCCGGCGGAACAGATCCTCGTTCAACGACTCAAACTCTCCAGGACAGCTTCGCCAAGATTGACGCGCGTTTGGATTACGCTTTTGCCGAATGGGCTCCGCTCACAGGTCTTCAAATCGCCGGTGGTAAATTAAAGATGCCTAATTACCTCTGGACTCCGACGGATTTTATTTGGGACACGGACATCACTCCTGACGGGGCATCTCTCCATTACGAACACGGGTTGGTCAAAAATTTAGACGGATTTTTCAATGCCGGTATTTGGGTTTTGGATGAATTTAATAGAACGGATCGGTCAGATCCTTACCTTAATTATGTTCAAGGTGGATTAGCATGGACTCAAGATAAATGGGACGCCAAGGCCGCGGCCACGTATTATGCTTTTAACAGTCTTAAAGGCATTAATCCCGACAATAGTTCCTCAACGAACACGCGCATTTCTACAAGCAGTGTTCTGGTCAATGATTATGACTCCGTGGGAGTTTCTGGCGAAGTTGGGTTTAACAATATTTTCGGTGGACTCCCGCTTCATATTGATGAACGGATCGCTTTTATGGGAGACTTTATTCATAACGTGGATCCCACTGAAGAGCGAAACGATGGCTGGGCCGCTGGAATGAAGTTTGGAAACAAAGCTGTGAAAGAAGCCAAGCAATGGCAGGCCAAATATCTCTTCGTGAGGTTAGGCGCGGACGCTTTCCCTGATTTTCTCCCAGATTCTGATCGTTATGGTGGAGAAACAGGCATCCGCAGTCATGAAGTCATATTCGACTACGGATTAAATAAAAATGTGACTTTGGGGCTGGATTATTACTATTCTGCCCGGATAAAACGCGATGCTAATCACGAACAACTTGTTCAAACAGACGTTAATTTCAAGTTTTAATTTTCAGGAAGTTCAAAGCAATGTTACACAATTGTCACATTGGGAAATTATACTAAAATGATTGTATGAGGAGGATAAACGATGAAAAAGATATTAACAGTATTTACACTCGTGGCAGGGCTGTTGTTCAGCTCATCTCTTTACGCCGCGGATACTCTTCAAATTAAAGGATCAGATACGTTAATCAATATGGTTCAAAGATTGGCGGAAGTTTACATGGAAAAAAATCCGGGAAATTTTATCGCCGTGACGGGTGGGGGCTCAGGAACGGGTGTTGCCGCTCTCATTAATAAAAAATGCGACATCGCGGATGCTTCGCGGTTAATGAAACAAAAAGAAATTGATATGGCCATCGCTGGCGGTGTTACCCCTAAGCGTGTTGTCATTGCCATTGATGGGTTAAGCATTATTACCAACGCGAATAATCCTGTTGATAAATTAACCTTTGAACAAGTGGGTCAAATTTATCGGGGGGAAATTAAAAATTGGAAAGAATTAGGCGGACAAGATATTCCCATTTCACTTTATGGACGTCAGCCTAATTCTGGGACGTATGATTTTATGCTGGAGGTTGTTCTTAAGGGAGATTATTCCCAAAAAATGCGGCAGATGAACGGCAGCGCTCAAATTGTCGAGGCTGTTCGCGCGGATCTTTCTGCCATTGGTTATGTCGGGGTCGGTTACGTAAAAAATGATCAGACGGGACTCACTGTCGTAAAAATTGCCGCCCATCCAGGAAGTGAATATATCAGTCCTTTGGATGAGAAAGCGGTCATTGATGGAACTTATACCATTGCCCGTCCGCTCAATCAATACATTAATGGGATGGCAACAGGGGCAGTGAAAGATTTCCTCCAGTTTGAATTAAGCGATGAGGGACAGAAAGTCGTTGAGGAAGAAGGATTTTTCCATATTCCCGACGAATATAAGAAGTTTAATCAAGCAGCGGGGTTGTAAAATTAAATGTTTAAAGAAAAACTCATCCATGCCTTTTTTTTCTTAAACGGAATTCTTTCTGTCATTATTCTTTTAGGAATTTTTGTTCTTTTGCTTGTCACAAGTATTCCCGCCTTTCAGGAAATTCATCTTAAAGATTTTTTATTCGGCACAAGCTGGAATCCTACCGCTTACGGTGAACCCCGGTATGGGATTTTACCGATGCTGGTGAGTACGTTTATGGTGACAATAGGGGCGCTTGTGATCGCGATTCCGTTAGGGATTGGAACCGCGGCGTATCTTTCCGATGTCGCGAGCCCAAAGGTTCGGGAGATCGCTAAGCCGATCGTCGAACTTTTAGCCGGAATTCCGTCGGTCGTGATTGGTTTTTTAGGAATTGTGTTGTTAGGGCCGTTGCTCGCCAAAATTTTTGGGATTTACAGCGGACTGAATGCTTTGAATGGTTCGGTTCTTTTGGCGGTGATGGCGTTACCAACAATTATCAGCATTTCCGAGGACGCTTTAAATAATGTCCCGTTATCTTATGAGCAGGCATCGCTGGCTTTGGGAGCGACAAAGTGGCAGACTGTGATTCGTGTCAAAATTCCTGCCGCTCTGTCAGGAATTATTGCCGCTTGCATGTTAGGAATGGGCCGCGCGATCGGAGAGACGATGACGGTTTTAATGGCGACCGGATGCGCCGCGGCGATGCCCGAGAATTTTTTAAGTCCGGTGCGGACCATGACGTCCGCGATCGCGATTGAATTAGGAGAAGTGGCTTATAACACGACCCATTATTACGGCCTTTTCGCGATCGGTTTGGTGCTGTTTATTATGACTTTTGTCGTCAACCTGATTTCCGATATTATTCTTCACAAATATGAGAAGGTCAACCGATGAAACCGCGGCAGCTTGAACAATTTCTGGGCTTCGGTTTTTTAAAGCTTTGTATGACTGTTATTCTTTTTATTTTGTTTGTCATTTTTTATGATATTTTCAGCAAAGGAATTCAGGTCATTAACTGGGAATTTTTGACGGCCATGCCGCGCAAGGGGATGACTGAAGGAGGGATTTTTCCCGCGATTGTGGGAACCACGATGGTGTCAGCCATTACGGCGGTTTTGGCAATTCCACTGGGAATGGGATGTGCGATTTATTTGAATGAATACGCCGCGAACAACAGGCTGACGCGCTTGATCCGGATGTCGATTCGCAATCTCTCCGGCGTGCCGTCGATTGTTTATGGACTTTTTGGTGTTGTTTTGTTCGTTCAGTCTATGCATTTGGGAACGTCGATTCTTTCC
>OBEQ010831204.1_pt1 | contig 12968 bp, 15 predicted proteins | sample 1670901 | NCBI WGS metagenome assembly OBEQ01 (sample SAMEA104232315, study PRJEB22302) | groundwater metagenome | biome: forest; feature: aquifer; material: groundwater | place: USA | collected 2011-08-07 | depth 5.4 m
CGGAGCCGGACACATAGAGAAGCATGTTTGCCTCGACAGAAAAAAAACAAAATATGATTTTCAATCAGCGATTGAACCTTATGAATGCGCGTTGCTCTTATACAAACTAAGAGAATGTGAAAAGATACTGGGAACTAAATTAATACCCGACAAAGAAGCAAACTACTTAAAAACAACCATTGAAAAGCCCATTTCCTCTACTCCTATAAGAGCCGGGGATGTTATTAACTTTAAAAATTTCAATTTCAGACGCACAGCTCAAGAAGGACTGACCGTTGCCGAGATAAAGGAATTTATGAAAAAAAGATATGTGGTCGCCAAAGATATTAAAGCCGGAAAACCCATAACAAAAAATGACATCAAAAAATCAAGGATCGGCGTTATAATCGCCTGCCGGATGAAATCCACCCGCCTAAAGCACAAGGCTATTCTTCCCATCACTAGGTTGGCATCTATCGAAAGATGCATTATTAACGCTAAAAAAATAAAATCGGCCGATGAAATCATTTTAGCCACTTCGACCCTTGAAGAAGACCAGGTTTTAAAAAAATATGCCTTAAAACATAAAATACGATTTTTTGCCGGAGATCCTGAAGATGTGATGTTAAGGTTCCTAGGCGCTGCCGAAAAGTACGATCTGGATATAGCAATCCGCGTTACGGGCGACTGCCCTATCGTATCTTATGAAATGGCCGAATTCTTGCTACAAAGACATTTTGAGAGGAGTAATGATTATACCGGCCCCAAAGAATACGCCACCGGCCAGAATAGCGAAATATACGGCGTTAATACCCTGAAAAGAGTCATCGAATACTTAGGCGACGCCAGACACTCCGAATATATGACCTGGTACATGCTGACCAACAAGGATATTTTCCAGGTTGATATGGCCGAACTTCCCAAAGATTGGGTCCGCAGCTATCGCCTGACCCTGGATGTCCAGGAAGACCTCGACATGTTAAACGCCTTATTCGAAAAACTCGGGACAAAAGAAGCGAGCATAAAAAATGTGTTTGATATTATCGACAAGAACCCGTGGATACACGAACTCAACGACGCCATGGTCCTTAAATATAAATCGGACAAGAAATTGATTGATATGCTGAATAAAGAGACCCGAATAAAATCACCTAAAAATAGTATATATTGACAATAACTAAGATAGCTGACAAACAAGGATCAGCTGTTTTAAAAAGTAGGGATAATAATGACCGCATTTAAATTCAAAACTCCCAAAGGATTGCGAGAAATTGGCTCCGGCCATCCTGTTTTTATAATTGCCGAAATGTCGGCTAATCACGGCCACGATATAAAAAAGGCTTACGGAATAATTGATGCGGCCGCTAAATCTGGAGTTGACGCAATAAAAGTGCAGACCTACACCGCCGATACCATCACCATAGATTCAGAAAAGAAATACTTTCAGGTCAAAGTAAACGACGCCTGGAAGGGACAGTCCCTGCATAGCCTGTATAAGAAGGCCTACACTCCCTGGGAGTGGTTGCCAAGGTTAAAAAAATACGCCGAATCAAAGGAGCTCATATTTTTCTCGAGCGTTTTTGATGACACCTCTATTGATTTCTTGGAAAAAATGAATGTCGCTCTTTATAAGGTGGCCTCATTTGAGATAGTAGATATTCCCCTATTGGAAAGAATCGGCAAAACCAGAAAGCCGGTAATTATGTCGCGGGGCATGGCTTCACTGGCAGAAGTTAAATTGGCAATCCAAACTCTCAAGAAATTCGGCTGTCCGGCGATAGGCTTGCTCCATTGCGTCAGTTCTTATCCGGCCAATTACGAAGAGATGAACCTGTCCACTATCCCTGACCTTGCCAAAAAGTTCCGTTGCCCCGTCGGCATATCCGATCACAGTCCCGGAATAGTCGTCCCTATAACATCTGTCGCCCTTGGAGCTTCTATTATAGAGAAGCATATCATTATCTCACGCGCCGAAGGCGGGCCGGATGCGGCCTTTTCCCTTGAGCCAAAAGAATTTGAAGAGCTTGTCCGCTCGGTCAGAGATGCGGAGAAAACTATCGGCAGACCTTCCTACGGACTGGGGACGAAGGAATCAGAAAATGCTATTTTCAGGAAATCTTTATTTGCAGTTGAAGATATAAAAAAGGGAGAAAAATTAACCGCCGAGAATGTCCGTTCTATCCGTCCTGGCCATGGACTGGAGCCTAAATATTTCAGAAAAATCATGGGCAAAAAGGCTGTTCAATCAATTGAAAGAGGCGAGCCTTTAAACTGGAAAATGATACGCAAATAAAACTTTGCGAGGGCAAAGTTTTTTAATTTTATGATCGGAATAATAAATTACGGAGTGGGCAACTTGCAATCCGTGAAAAACTCACTGGACTTTTTGAATATTCAGAATAAGATTGTCGCGAGACCAGACGAAATAAATAATTGTGAAAAAATAATTTTGCCAGGAGTCGGAGCTTTCGGAGCTGCAATGGATAAGCTAAACAATCTTGGCTTTAACAAAAAAATACGGGAGTTTGCAGATAAAAAAAAGCCGATTCTGGGAATTTGTCTGGGCATGCAGTTGCTTTTTGAAAAAAGCGAAGAGTATGGTTCTCATCATGGCTTAGGCTTAATCAAAGGAGAAGTACTTCCGTTCAGTAAAAAAGTAAAAGATTTGCCCCTTCCCCTTGTCGGGTGGAACGATATTACCAAAGAAAAATCGTCGCCCCTACTTGAGAATATCAAAAGTGGCGCATCCTTCTATTTTGTCCACAGCTTTTACTGCAAACCGGCCGCCACATCTATCACTCTGGCCAGCGCGAAGTACAGTATATTGTTCCCTGTTATTATTCAGCAAGACGCCATATATGGATGCCAGTTCCATCCTGAAAAAAGCCAATCTTCGGGACTTCAAATATTAAAAAACTTCAACTTAATTTAGAAATTTATAATTATGAATTTTGAATAAAATTAGAATGAATGAAAATAAAAAACAAGTTTATGATTTAGAAGAAAGAACAGCCATATTTGGCCAGAATATTATTAGTCTATGCAAGAACATAGGGATAAATAATATTTCTGGACCGCTAATCAACCAAATAATCAGGTCTGGTACTAGTATCGGAGCCAATTATATGGAAGCGAATGCCGCATCTTCAAAGAAAGATTTTGTTAACAAGATCTCTATATGTAAGAAGGAATGACAAGAAACAAAGCATTGGCTTAGAATGCTGAACTTCTACGATAACCGGCTCGCATCGATGGAAGACTTAAAACAAGAGTGTGGAGAGCTGGTTTTAATTTTTGGTAAAATTATCAGTTCATCAAGAACTAAAAAGTATTAAAATTAAAAAATTCAATAATTTATTCGAAATTCAAAATTAATCATTCAATATTAACAATATGTTAAAACGGCGCCTCATACCAGTTCTCTATATAAAGAACGGCCTCATCGTCAGGAGCGAGGGATTTTCATATCATCAAAATATAGGCAATGTCGTCAACGAAGCGCATCGGTACAACGAGTGGAATGTTGATGAATTGATTTACATTGACATCAGCCGGGAAAAATATTATGATTTACGGCGTGACGACCACAATGTTAAGTCCTACAGCAGCATTGGAAACATAATAAATAAGATATCGAAAGTCTGTTTCATGCCCCTGACATTTGGCGGCGGAATTCGGACTATGGAAGACATCGGTTACCGCATAAAAAACGGCGCTGATAAAATAACGCTGAATACAGGGGCATTTGAAAATCCTAAACTCATAACACAGATAGCAGAAAAGTACGGCTCCCAAGCAGTAGTAATTTCAATTGACTACAGGGTTATCAACGGTCAGCCGATAGTATTCACTAATTTCGGCCAAAAAAATACCGGTAAATCTGTTTATGTCTGGATCAAAGAATGCGAGGATTTTGGCGCCGGAGAGATATTCCTGAACTCCATTGACCGTGACGGCAGGGCAAACGGCTACGACATTAAGACTATCGCCAAAACTGTCAGCTCCACCAAGCTTCCTGTAATCGCCTGCGGCGGAGCGGGACAGCTGGAAGATTTCGTCGAGTTGGCCAAAAAAACGAATGTATCGGCAATAGCCGCGGGAAACATATTCCATTTTACCGAGTTAAGCTATCCGCGCGCTAAAGTATTGCTTAAAAAAGAAAAATTAAATTTTAGATAGTAGCAGGAATTTCTAATTTTGGATTTTGAATAAAATTATAATTTCTTAATTTTTAAAATTTAAATCATTGAGAAATTTATTCGAAATTTAAAATTAAAAATTTTTAAATTGTCTCTCTCATGAACAAAGTATTTTATTGTAAAAAATGTGTTTACCCTTCAAGCTCGGCCGTGCCACTTGCCTTTGACGAAAAAGGCATCTGCTCCGGCTGTCGCACTAGCCAAGAGACCCGAGAGCTGGACTGGGAAGACCGTAGAAAAAAATTTGAGAAATTGATAGAACAATACCGAAACAAAGACGGCACGGGTTATGATTGTATAATCCCGGTTTCCGGCGGGAAAGACAGTTATTTCCAAACCCATCTGATTAAAAAAGTATACGGCCTTAATCCCCTTTTAGTTACATACAATGGCAATAATTACACTAAGGAGGGCATGGAAAATTTGATAAATATGCGGAATGTATTTGGCGTTGACCATATATTTTTTACCGCCAGTGTTGATGTTTTGAAAACGTTAAACCGCCTGGGCATGAGAATTCTTGGTGATATGCAGTGGCATTATGCTTCCGGAATTTTTACATACCCATTCCGGGTGGCCGTCCAAACCAATACTTCGCTCATGATCTGGGGTGAACATGGACAAATGGATTTGGCCGGAATGCATTCATATAACGACTTCATAGAGTTTACGTACCGATATAGACATGAACATGCATTAAGGGGCTATGAATGGACTGACTTTTTGAAAAGGGCTCCCGAATTCGGTGAAAAATTAACTAAGCAGCAGTTAATACCGTATATGTATCCCTCAGACGAGGAAATTGCTCGGGTAGAAGTAAGGGGTATACATATATCCAATTATTTCAAATGGGATGCCAACATCCATGGCCCAGAAATGATTAAGAAATACGGATTCAAGGTAGCGGAAAAACCGTTTGAAAGAACTTATCGGCGGATGTCCAATCTGGATGATATGCACGAGAATGGCATCCATGATTATATGAAATTCATTAAGTTCGGCTACGGCCGGGCCACCGACCACTGCTGTAAAGATATCCGTTCCGGCATCATGAAGCGGGAACAAGCCGTCAAAATCGTCAAAAAGATGGACCATGTGAAATCCCGAGATACCTATCGCTGGCTTGAATATGTAGGATGGAGCGAAAAAGAATTTGATAAACTTGCCGACACATACCGCGATCCGAGGGTCTGGTGGATTGAAAATGGACAATGGTGGAAAGATAATCTGTGGGGTAAGTCCTCCGCTTACGGAAAAGTCCACTTAGACCTGAAACGGAGAAAAAAATATAAAAAATCGTGAATTCAAAAAATATAAAAAGTTATTGGGATAAGCGTTCAAGGACATTTGAAACAGACCTAAAGGCCACCACCGATCATCCGACCATTAAATTACTAGAAATAAGCGCCATACATGAGGCGATAAGAAAGACGGGATTAGATAAAAAGCGGGATGTTGAAATACTGGAGGTAGGCTGCGGGAACGGCCATAACTGTTTTGCCTTATCTGAATTACTGCCGAATTTTAAGTTCGCGGGCTTAGACTACAGCGAAGAAATGGTGAGAAATGCCAACAGGATAAAGGAACTGTCCCCCTTAAAATATCCAAAAATTAATTTCTACCTTGGAGATGTACTGAATTTAGAAAAAAGTAAGGACCTGCAGGACAACTACGACATTATTTTTACTGACAGGTGCCTAATTAATTTGAAATCGGCGGAATCACAGATTGCCGGAATAAATCAGATCTTGAGCAGGTTGAGACGCGGAGGATATTTTATCATGCTGGAAAATTCTGTTCAAAATTACGCGCGTCAAAATGAAGGCAGAAGATCGGTTGGCCTCCCGGAAAGAAGGCCGGTAGAATATAACCTGTTCATAGACGAAGATACTATCGTCCCTCAAATTAAAAAAAGGGCGAAATTAATGAATATACACGACTTTGGGAGTCTGCATGATATTGTTTTATATATTTTGGTACCCCTGATTAATAACGGCGTCATTGATTATAGCCATCCTATCGTTAAGGCAACAGCTCGTTTATCCACGGCTCTTCCGGAATCTTACGAAAATCAGTTCGGTAATTTTGGTCAAAACAGGTTATTTTTGTTTCGTAAAAAATGAAAAAAACAAATAAAAAAATAACGGGGATGAAGTGGATTTTTTTTGACCTGGACGGCACTCTTGCAGATACAGTTCCCGCCTTATATGATGTTTATATTAATTTTCTAAATAATTTCAATAAACAGGGCACCCGTAAAGAGTTTGCGAGATTGAACGGCCCTTCTCTGCCTGAAATCGTGTTAATTCTGAAATTGAAGTATAATTTGAAAAATAATAAAGAGTATCTTCTGGAATTATATAGAGAAAAGATATCAAATTCTTACAAAAAGGTGATGCCCATGGCTGATGCCGGTATCGTCCTGCAAAGACTAAACGAACTGAACTATAAACTGATGCTGGTAACCTCTGCAAGCCGCGATATAGCTCTGCGGTTCATATCCGGCCAAGGATGGCAAAAATATTTCCAAAATTATGTTTTTGGAAACGAGGTAAAAAAAGCTAAGCCTGATCCGGCAATTTATAATTTGGCCCTAAAAAAGGCTGGCATAACTTCAAGTGAGGTCGCCGTCATAGAAGATTCGCCCAATGGAATACTATCTGCCAAGCGGGCCGGCATACTGGTTGTTGGCTTGACTGATAGTAAAAAGAGCGGTATTTTATTGCAGGCTGGCGCAGACATTGTGGTGCCGGAGCTGCAAGATGTTTTTTCAATCTTTAAACAAGGCGGCTGAATTATAATGAAAAAGCTAAATTACAGAATAATAGCTACCGGCAATGTGAAATTACGCCTTTCGGATAAACCGACAGTAAAGATACCGGGTAAAAAGGGCCGGATAATAGATAAGCTATGGAAAGATATTTTACAAAAAAGGGGGGGATTATTTAACGGCCAGCTGCTCGAATTTGCTTCAGTAAATAAAAACGGCGATAATATCCACTTGAGCGGAAATTTCATTGAATATAAACAATTTATTGCCGACAAGAAACAACCGGAATTGAAGCTTAATATTAAGCCGGTCGGCGTTAGCGGCATAATCATCGCCAAAGAAGATGGCATAGATTATGCCGTATTCGCCAGAAGAACTAAGGAGGTAACGGACTACCCCAATTTTCTTGAACTAGTACCCTCGGGAAGCATTGATCGGGAATTTCTACTAAAAAACGGGGATATTGATTACAGGTCAAAAATCTTATCAGAGTTTTCAGAAGAAACCGGCTTGCCTAAAAATTACGTGAAACAAATTTCCGGATTTGCTCTTGTCTTAGACGCATCGAAAAATATATACGATATTTGCTGCACCATTCTTGTCAAAAAAGATAGGGCAACAATAACAAAATATTTCCATAAATCGAAAGAATATAAAAACTTCCAGTTCGTGCCACTAAAAGACCTGTATACTTTCATAGAAGAAACAGATTCCATAGTTCCTACTTCAATAGCGCTAATTAAGGCTTATACTCAGTTTACAGAAAAAAAATCCCGTTAATTCGGGATTTTTTCTACTTATCTTGCCTTAACCGTCCAGACGTCACCCCACTTATGAGGATCAAAGCGCTTGTCATCTTTTAGCGATTCCTGGGTAGTGGCGCTTGAAGCACATACCAGGATGGTATTATCGGAAAGAGAAACCCAGCCGTTGGCATACAGCGGCGGGATTATTATCAGATTATTTTTCCTTATTGAGCTGACAAATTGAAATTTGTCATCCGGCTTATCGGGATTTAAAGCAACGAATTTGGCCGAGCCTGATACAATGACAAAAAATTTCCATTCTTTCTTGTGATAATGAAATCCTCGGACAATTCCCTTCGAATCATTGCAAACATAATACATTCTCCTGACAGAAACTGATTTAGGGGCGAACTCTTCCAGGCCGTTTATGAACGGGGCAAAAGTCCCCCGGTCATCGGCAAAGACGGGATATTCAATACTTCTAGGTTGATTAGGATTTACTTTAACCATATTTTTATCCCGTACGAAGTCTAGCTCGTCCGCCCCGGACGAGTCCGAAGGACCTTGGCTAGATTACTTCGTATGGGACCATAGTTTTTTCCTGTCATTAAATAGGCTAGCTAAATGCCTTTCATTGAAATGAACATTGGACTGATCCGGCGATACCCTGCTTATTCTGGCCAATGTAGCCATCTCCTCTATGCCATGCCCTACATTATACTTCAACCCCTTAAGAAGTCCGGCCTTCTCCGCTTTATCCGTACTGACATGATAATTTCGCTTGTCTTCAAAAGGATGCTCGGTTGCTTCCGCCTTACATTTTGTTATTTTGCTTATTTTCAGGGCAACATCTTTAAATTGATAATTTTCAGTGGTAAGATTGTGAATTCCGGTTGCTTTGCTGTTGAGACCGTTAATAAAGGCAGTAGCAATATCCTTCACATGGATAAAAGGCCTCCACTGAGTACCCCCGTAATAAACCAGTTTGCCCTGGTGAACGGCTCTAAAACTTAAAAGATTAACGGCGAGGTCCAGGCGCACTCTTGAGTGTTGATCCGAGGCACCATAGGCGGTGCCGATGCGAAAAATTAATGCGTTAGGATGTTTAATTAGAAAAGGTTCCGCCTCAAGTTTACTCTTAGCATAGAGCGAAATCGGGTTTACCGGCGAGCGCTCATCAAGCATGGAATCATTTTGGCCGTAAACCGAACAGGTTGAAGCAAATAATATCCGCCCCTTGTAATTTTGGGCTAACCATTTGACAGATTCCGTATTTACTTCTTTTGTCAGCCATTCGTCTACCTGGCAAGTAGCATCGCCGACAATTGCCGCTAGCCAGATAACATGGCTATACTTAGGCAAAATGGATTTGAGCTTCTTGTGATCGCGAATATCGCCGTAGATAAAATCAACCGGTTTCAAATACTGGTGTTCGTAGACCAGTTTGTCATAAACGGTAAAAGGAATCTTTTTAGCAAGCAGAATATCCGTTACCGCTCCACCTATATAGCCGGCACCACCGGCAACAAGAACATTCATCCCGTTAGAAGTAGCCTCGCCGAGGTCATTCTGACTCGCGCCCTTGACGCGAGCGAGACTTCTAACGGGATTTATTTTTTTATTATTCCCGGAAATCATATGTTTTAATGCTAGCAAAAATATATTCTAAAACAATATTGACAATCGGCATAGTTAATGTGTACCCTGACCCCTTTTGACACTTCCTGATACTTTTAATACTATTGGGAGAAGCCTGTGCTTGTAAACATCACACAAAAAATCAAAAGTATTTCAAGCTATTTTTACCGGAACTATACCGCTCCCCGAATTTACAGTATCCGGGACAGAAAAATTCTTTCCCGGAATACGGAGCTTAAAAACAAATATTCCGGACAACGCTGTTTTATTATCGGCGGCGGCCCGTCGATAGCCAATATTGACTTGGCCCGATTAGCTGATGAACAGACCTTTGTTGTTAATGAATTCGAAAAAAATGCGCAATACAATGTTCTAAAGCCGAAATTCCATGTTTATATAGATACCGCTTATTTTGCCGAAAACACTTCTTATTGGCATGAACAATTCAAAAAGAAAGACCTGACAATGAGCCCAAGCACCACCTTACTGATAAATTTAGGCGCTAAGCAATTTATAGAAAAAAACGGGATGTTTAAGAGTCATAAAGTATATTATATCGGTATGCAGGGCATCATGGGCCGATACTTCGATTTCAACATTGATATCTCCAAATATGTGCCGTGGCCCAAAAATTCCATTTTGCTTTGCATAATGGCTGCGGCCTATATGGGGTTCAAGGAAATATACCTCTTGGGATGCGAGCATAATTTCCTGGAGCATATAAAGCCGGGTAAAAACACAGTGGTCTCTTTTGGCTACGGCTATGAGGATGAGCTGCTCAAACTTGATCTGACCAATGACGATGTGATAAAAGCTATGGTGGTTAAGAGGGAGCAAAATTCAAATTATTCGTTCGTACTGGCTAATATTTTACAATTATTCAAAAATTATGAATTTATTTATTCTAAGATAAGAAAAATACATCCGGGCATACGCATTTATAACGCTACGCCGGATTCTTATCTGGACACTTTTCCCAAAGTAAAATTTGAAGAAATAGAATTTAAACGGCCCTAAAATGATAAAGAGAATCCTGATAAAACTAAATATGGCGAGGAAGTGGTTTAAGAGTTTCCTGGCGCCTCCCGGGCTTGTCGCCAGCTTATTTCATAAGCAGTATTATAAAAATCTTGAATACGGGCATTTTGAAACAGGCGGACGAAATATTACGCGCTGGCTTGGAACCCGCGTCGTTAAGCCCCCATCCGACCTTTGGGCTTACCAGGAAATTATTTGGGAAACAAAACCGGATATTATCATTGAATGCGGGACATTTGAAGGCGGGTGCGCTTACTATATGGCTTCGATTTGCGATCTATTGAAGAATGGGCATATCATAACAATAGACATCGCCGATTCCCCGCTTCGGCCGGCACATCCAAGAATTACCTACATGAAAGGATCAACGATAGCGGATGATGTTATAGCCCGAGTGCGACATTCTGTTCCGTCCGATAAAAGGATTATGGTAATTCTCGACTCTAATCACCGAAAAGGATATGTATTGAAAGAAATCGGGCTATATGCCTCGTTGGTAAGCCAGGGATGTTATCTAATAGTCGAAGACACGCATTTAAACGGTCATCCGATAGAAAGTAACTATGGGCCAGGTCCCATGGAGGCCGTAGAAGAATTTTTAAAACACGACTCCCGGTTCGAAGTAGACCGGAATCGCGAGAACTTTATGCTTTCGTTCAACCACAAAGGATATTTGAAAAGAAAATAACACCAGACTATCTCCGTATGAATACCCCCAAAATATCGGTAATCATGCCGACTTATAATATGGCCCATATGATCGGAAGGGCCATCAACAGCATCCTGAATCAGAGTTTCCAGGATTTTGAGATAATAGTCGTTAATGACGGCTCAACGGATAATACCGAAAGCTTAATCAAAGAACTGGCCACCGGAGACCCCAGGATAAAATTAGTGAACCAGGCTCATTCGGGCAAACCGGCAGTAGCCACAAATACGGGCATAAGAAACAGCAACGGGGAATATATCGCCATACTCGACAGCGATGATGAATGGCTGCCCACAAAACTGGAGAAACAGCTGAAGTTGATAGAATCGAGACCGGAATTGGGTTTTGTAACCTGCCATACCGTCCTGGTGTACCCGGAGCATACAAAAGAACAATTATTGCCACGGACAAAATCATTGGCAGAAGCCCTCCTGGTCAAGTGCTATTTATATCCCAGCTCCATGCTGGCCAAGAGAGAAGCTCTTGATTCCATAGGTTTGATTGATGAGAATTACTGGGTTTCCTGCGACTGGGGCATGTTCATGGAAATGGCCAAAAGATATGACTATGACTTCGTGGACGAAGTGCTGTACAAGTATTACATCCATAATGCTAATCACTCTTATCAGAAAAATTATGCCCAGAGAGTTCATGACCGAGAATATTTTTTAAATAATAATGCCGACTTGTATAAAAATCATCCGAAAATACTGGAATATCAGTATATAACCCTTGCTTCCGATTTTATGAGCAAAGGCGAGCCGCAAAGAGCGCGTTACTATTTAAGAAAAAGCTTAGAGCTCAACCGCTCTCTTAAAAATATCGCCAGGCTGGCCGTATCTTATTTCGGAAAAACCGTATATCAAAAATATAGGACCAGCAGAGGCCATATTGTCTAAAAATGCCGGAAAAAATAAGAACAAAATCAAGGAGAACCCCCTTCAGAAGGATATTCAAACCCGCCTGGCTTTACTTACTTTCAAGGTCTCTTGAGCCTTTAAGCCCTACTTTCGGCTCAAACCGCGGAGAGCCGGTCGACAGATATTATATTGACAAGTTTCTTTTGGAAAACTCCGATTTTATTCATGGTAATTGCCTTGAAATAGAAGATAATATTTATACGCTAAAATTCGGGAAAAATATCACCCGGTCAGATATCCTTGACTTTGATGCCCGTAATTCCAGGGCAAATTATCACGCAGACTTAAGGAACATGCCGGAAATAAAGGACGCCGCATATGACTGCATCATCCTGACGCAGGTATTATCTTTTATTGACGACTACGATGCGGCAATAAAAGAATGCCGCCGAATCCTGAAACCGAACGGAGTAATACTGGCGACTTTATCAATTATGGGTCGGATAGACGGCCGCGCGAAACAAGAGGGAGATTATTGGAATTTTAAACCGGCCTCGGCAAGATATATCTTCGGAAAACATTTCGAAAATGAGAACTTGGAAATAAAAAGCTGCGGCAATGTATTAAGCGGACTGGGATATTGGATAGGTATGGCTCAGGAAGAATTGACCAAAATAGAACTGGACCACATTGACCCTCGCTTCCCGATAATGGTGACTGTAAGGGCGCGAAAATGAAAAAATTTATAAGAAAAATTCCCGGCTATAATTACGGTAAAAAAGTATACTACGGATTCAGCCATGCTAAGCGGCAAATCAGAAATATGCTTGCTCCCACAGCCCGCATCCTTCTTTATCATCGTGTAGCCGAAGCCGGGCGAGACCCTCACCTCCTGTGCGTAAGCCCAGATAACTTCAGGGCTCAAATTAAATTTTTAAAAGAAAACTACAAAATAATTCCCCTCGTTAAGCTGGTTCACGACATAAGGGCCGGAAAAGTTCAAAGAAACAGCATCGTCATCACCTTTGA
>OBEQ011126760.1_pt1 | contig 12968 bp, 13 predicted proteins | sample 1670901 | NCBI WGS metagenome assembly OBEQ01 (sample SAMEA104232315, study PRJEB22302) | groundwater metagenome | biome: forest; feature: aquifer; material: groundwater | place: USA | collected 2011-08-07 | depth 5.4 m
AAGGATATTTTTGAAGTACTCTCCTACGAACACGTCAAAATGGGGAGAGGGAATGCTACCATCAGACTGAAAATACGCAATCTCCGCTCTGGTGCAATTGTGGAAAAATCTTTTATCTCCGGATCAAGTGTTGACCCTATTAATCTCGACAAGGCGGATGCTCAATACCTCTATCGCAGTGGTAGCGCCTATGTATTTATGGACATGGTCACATTTGAGCAATTTGAAATCTCAGAACGTATCGTGGGGGACTACGGTGGGTTCTTAACAGAAGGATTAGCAGTCAAAGTTCTCTCGTATGAAAATGAGCCTCTCTCTATTGAACTTCCCCTCAAAATGGAATTTACCATCAAAGATACGCCGCCTGGAGTGAAGGGAAATTCAGCTACCAATATCTGGAAAGATGCAGTTTTGGAAACAGGAAAAAGAGTAAAAGTCCCGCTTTTTGTCGATACGGGAGATAGAATTCGCGTAGACACGCGAACGGGAGAATATGTAGAGCGGGCAGGGAAATAGTTTAGAAACCTCTTATCACATCATGCGCATTCAAAATACGCCAATTATTGCGGTTTTACGCATTAAGAATTTCCGCTATTTGTGGTTGGGACAAATTTTTTCTCAATTTGCGGTAAATATATTGGTTTTTGTCCTTCTTATCACGGTCTACCAGAGAACATCCTCAAATACGGCAGTTTCTCTCCTTATCCTCACCAGTGGTATTCCGGCACTCCTTTTAGGAGTGATCGCCGGTGTATTTGTAGATCGATGGCAAAAACAGAAAGTACTTTTTTGGTGCAATTTGTTCAGAGCCGTAGTCGTATTATTGCTCTTACTTACTCATCAATTTTTATTTAGTGTCTACCTCATTTCAACCTTAGTAGCTATCATTACGCAATTTTTTGTACCCGCAGAAGTTCCGCTTATTCCGCTTCTTGTGCCCAAAGATCTTTTATTTACTGCCAACAGCGTATTTACATTTTCTTTTTATATCGCTATGACCGTAGGTTTTGTCGTATCCGGTCCACTGCTCTCTATCATTGGAGAAGTGCCAACCATTATGCTTGTGGCTTTTTTTCTTATCTTGGCAGCATATTTCGTCGGACGCATACCCCCGGAATCTACTACAAACTTCCTGCCATTTGGCCAGATCCTTTTGCGCGTAAAAGGAGAGCTCTTGCAAGGTCTTACTTTTATTAAATCAAAGCGTGGATTTGGAGAAGCAATAGCTTTTTTCACGGCATCGCAGGCCATAATCATGATGCTTGCGGCCCTGGCACCCGGTTTTGCCGATCGAGTTCTTTTGGTCAGTCTCACCGATGCCACTGTTGTCGTTATGGCACCGGTTGTCGTAGGTGTTATCCTCGCTTCAGTCGTTTTAGGAAATATCGGTGCAAACTGGAGAAAAGACCGACTCGTGACTATTGGTATTATGGGAAGCGGCATCGTTTTATTGCTCTTGGCTATGTTTGTACGGATTGGCTATAGTCCCAGTCTTCTGACTCGGATGGAAAAAGTAGTACCGGACGTGTTGGTTATTAGCCGGCTTGACGTCGCGATGTTCCTTTTCTTTCTTTTTGGCGTTTTTAATGCGGCAGTCATTGTTCCCGTCAACACTTTTTTACAAATGCAGACAGAAGAGGGGATCAGGGGAAAAGTATACGGACTCCTCACGGCGCTCGGTGGGGGAGTATCGATACTTCCTGTGTTGGGTGCAGGAAAACTCGCCGATACCATAGGAGTAGGGAAAACCATTTTTTTTCTCGCATGTATCATATCCGGTTTCGGCTTCTACCGCATTAGTCGAAGAAAGCAGTCTCGCATTTAACACCTATGATGCCTGTTGCACTTAAATTGGGACCACTGTATTTTTCAAGTTTTGGTCTGTTTCTTGCCCTCGGATTGCTATTTTCTACTTTTGTGGCATATCGCCAATATAAAGATCGCATAGATATCAATTTTGAAACTCTTTTTGATGTCATTTTTACTACGGGCGTATGGGCGCTTATTGGAGCAAGAATCGTATATATCCTTTTACACTTTGAAGTGTTCCAATGGGAATGGCTCAAGTATTTTCTTTTTCGCGAACGGCCGGGGTTGTCTTTTATCGGTGCTGTCCTGGGTGGTAGTTTGGCTTTTTTTATAGCATTACAAGCTCGGCGCTTGCCAAAGTCCAAGACACTGGATGCGTTTACTTTTCCCCTAATCATCGTCCTCCTATTTGGTCAACTGGGTGCATTCACAGACGGATTCTCCTATGGGCGACTCACCCACCTTTTTTGGGGACTATCCATACTTGGCTCACTTGCCCGCTATCACCCTCTTCCCTTATTTTATCTACCCTTTTTGCTTTGCTGGGCACTTTTTTTGGGCCGTATTCGCAATATGATGAGGCATGGTAAATGGCAGGATGGAAGCTTGTTCCTCTTGTTTGTTGGTACCTATGGGATGTATGCTTTTTTTCTCAATCTATGGCGCAGTGATTTATTCAGTATACAAGGGTTTTTCCCTGATCAGATATTTCTTCTGGTTCTTTCTACGGCGAGCATACTCCTTTTTTACTTCCGTTCAAGAAGTTTTAGGAAAGATGGTAAAAACACCCTTGCATTCATAGGCAAGAGAGCGCAAAATATAATCACGCATTTGAAAAGAAAGGAGCAAGTACATGCAGTTCCCCAAGAACCTACTAGCACAGATCCGAGCGTATCTGGAAAATGAAAGAACAAAAGCCAATAAAAGTTTAGAACAGGTAGATATGGAAGACCCATTTCACAATGAGGAACGTCTTAGTGATAATGCTGCCATAGATACGGAAGCAGGTGAGGAAGCCGGTCATGATCGGGTGGAGGCTATCAAACAAGAAATTATCCATCACCTCGGCCGCATAGATCGGGCCTTGGGTCGTCTTCGTAAGGGTAAGTATGGATTGTGTGAGAAATGCGGCAAACCCATCGATGCAAAGCGATTAGAGGCTCTCCCTACCGCAACACTCTGTATGGCGTGTGAACGCAAGCGCGAAGGATAAACGTAAAACATCTCTTCCTTTCCTCAAACGATCTGCAGGTGTTTTTTTATGGAACATCATAGACAGTGGACAATCCCTATCCTATTTGAAGACGAGCACTTTCTCGCCGTAGATAAACCAAGCGGAGTAGTTGTGAATCGTGCGGATAGCGTGAAAGAACCTACCATGCAGGATTGGGTTGAGCTGCAGTTTTCTTCATATTGGAAGCATGAAAAAAAGGAAGATATCTCCAAGCGAGAGTTTTACGACCGATCAGGAGTAGTGCACCGTTTGGATAAAGATACTTCAGGAATTCTTCTCATTGCAAAAACGCCAACTGTTTTCACCTCTCTTCAAGAGCAATTTGCGAAGCGTACTATAAAAAAGACCTATATTGCACTCGTGTCCGGAAGTCTTCCTTCACCGCGCGGGGAAATACGTTTACCAGTAGGTCGTCTTCCTTGGGACAGACAGAGGTTCGGCATAGTGCCGGAGGGCAAGCCCGCAGTGACCCGTTACCAGTCGGTTGAAACAATCAAATCGAGTAGCGGAGAAGTTTTTACCCTTCTTCGGCTTTACCCGGAGACTGGACGCACCCATCAAATTCGCGTACACTTAAAATACATGGGATTTCCTATTGTCGGCGATGAATTGTATGGTGGGAGAAAGCGCTTAAAACGGGAAAATAAGTTTTGTCCACGCATCTTTCTCCATGCAGAAAAACTCGAGTTGAATCATCCGGTTGATAGGAGAGAAATGGTTCTGAAAAGCGATCTCCCCCAAGATCTAGCATCTGTTCTTAGCAGTCTGAAAATGTCATAAAAACCATGACGCCATTTGCGCAGATTGGACTTGTTATTTTTATCGGAGCATCATTGGGTGCGCTCGTTTCCTTACTTCGACAGCCTCCCCTAATTGGCTATTTGCTCGCGGGGCTGCTTATTGGTCTTTTTGGCATTGTAAATGCAAATGGGGCGACATTTGAAACAATGAGTCAAATTGGTGTGACGCTTCTCCTTTTCTTGGTTGGCATGGAGCTCTCATTTGAAGATCTAAAAGCAGTTGGCAAGCCCGCAGTGATCGTGGGAATTGGGGAGATACTCATAACGTTTGTTGTAACCTGCATTCTCTCTTTTCTCTTTGGCTTTGATTGGATTATGGCTGTTTACATAGGTGCTGCTTTATCCTTTAGCAGCACCATCATCGTTGTTAAACTTTTGTCGCAGAAAAATGACCTCGCAAGCCTCCATGGAAAAATGTCTTTAGGGATCCTCTTATTTGAAGACGTCGTTGCCATTACTATTCTCATGCTTATGTCGAGTTTCGGCGCCGGCACTACAAGTTCAATTTTGATCCCATTTATCCTCTGGTTAGTAAAAGGGAGTCTTATTTTTACTACGACACTTTTCTTAAGCCGCTTCTTTTTTCCCCGCTTTATGAAAATAGTCGCTTTGTCACCTGAAATGGTGTTTGTGACCAGTATTGCCTGGTGTCTGGGACTTGCATCACTGGTGTCACTACCGTTTATTGGGTTCTCATCCGAAATCGGCGGTTTTTTGGCCGGTCTTGCCTTGGCAAATTCTTCGGAGCATTATCAGATTATCAGTAGAATACGACCCGTTAGAGATTTCTTCGTAACTATCTTTTTTATAGCCCTCGGAACGAGCATGCTATTATCCGATATTTTTTCAGTACTTCTGCCTGCACTTGTTCTTTCCCTTTTTATTCTTGTCGGCAAGCCGATTATTGTACTATCGCTGATGGGACTATCGGGTTTTAGGAAACGGACGGCATTTCTCACCGGGATTACGATTGCACAAATATCGGAGTTTGGCTTAATACTCATCGTTTTGGGTATAAAGGTAGGTCATGTTTCCCAAACTGCTGTTTCACTAGTTACTCTTGTCGGCGTGATTACGATGACGGCATCGACATATCTTATCATTTACGGCAATAAAATCTACCGCTTCCTTTCACCCCATCTTGCACTATTTGAGAAAAAAAACATGCAAGCGTATGGAGAAACGCAACATCGGTCGTGGAATGACCATATTATATTAGTTGGGTACAACCGGGTAGGGCGCATGCTTTTGGCCGTTCTCAAAGAGTTAAACCACCCAATTGTTGTGGTTGACTTTGATCCATCGGTGATTACACAGCTTACTGCCGACGGCATTGAAGCTCTTTATGGAGACATCTCCGATCACGAATTTTTAGCTCTCTTGCATTTAGACAAAGCGAAGCTCGTGGTCTCGACGGTATTGGATGTACAGGACAATATGACATTGCTTGAAGCAATACGCAGCGGAGAACGGTTTCCTTTGACGATCATTACGGCCTCCTACCCGACGGATGCTATCGAACTTTATGAAGCGAAAGCGGACTTTGTGTTGATACCCTATCATGTAGGAGGAGAACATATAGCGCATCTTATAGAAGAGCATGGCATAGACCACGAACGGTTTCACAAACTTGGCTCCAGGCATTTTGATCACTTGGTCAATGAATTGGGCAGGCGACGAACCAATGAAACAAGCTTTTTTTACCATTTCCTACCACGATAAACATACTCAAGCGCGAACCGGTATACTAAATACTCCTCATGGAGTGATCCATACTCCGGCATTTGTCCCTGTGGGTACGCAAGCGACTGTTAAATCATTGACCCCAGAGGAACTCGTTGATCTTGGCATAGAACTTTTTTTTATCAATACCTATCATCTCTACTTACGACCGGGACTCAACGTTATTAAACGGTTTGGTGACGTGCATGCCTTTATGGGCTGGAACAGGCCGCTTATCAGCGACTCGGGTGGTTTTCAAGTGTTTTCACTTGGAGGAAAGCAGTATGTAAACATAGCCATCTCGGAAGCCGCAGTTTTGGACCGTGATCGATTTACCAAAAAACTTTCCCGGGTTGATTCGACTAAAAACAATGTGTATCCAGATGAGTACAAACCCGTAGGAAGACTGGTAGATATTGACGAAGACGGTGTAACATTTACCTCGCACTGGGATGGAACAAAGCACCGTTTTACCCCCGAAGTTTCCATAGATATTCAGCACCAATTGGGAGCCGATCTCATTATCGCCTTTGATGAATGTCCGCCGTATCCGACAACATACGAGTACGCTAAAGAGGCAAATCGTCGCACTCATGCTTGGGGCTTGCGCAGTCTAGCGCAGCATGCAAAAGACAACAAAAAGAATCAGGCACTGTATGGTGTCATTCAGGGATCAATCTACGAAGATTTGCGCAAAGACTCGGCGCGCGTCATCAGTGGCTTGCCCTTTGAAGGAATAGCAATCGGTGGCGTTGCGGTTGGTGAACCCAAGGAGACCGTGAGACAGGTATGCGACTGGGTTATACCGCTATTGCCACCAGATAAGCCGCGGCACCTTCTGGGTGTGGGAGAAATAGATGATATTTTTGATATTGTAGAGCGGGGAATAGATACGTTTGACTGCGTGATGCCAACCCGTTTGGGGAGAATGGGACATATTCTTTGCGAAAAATGGAAAACAAAGAATAGAAAGTGGACTTTTGATATAACAAAAAAACTATTTTCTCAAGATACAGGTCCATTAACCGCTGACTGCGGTTGTTATACATGCAAGCATTTTTCCCGGGCCTATGTCCATCATCTTTTCCGGGTGAAAGAATTATTGGGATACCGTCTGGCAACCATACATAACCTTTTTTTCCTGCAGAACCTCGTGGCGCATATCCGTAATGCAATCACAACAGATTCATTGGTTGAAATGAAAAAACATTGGCTCTATAATACTATCTAAGGAGGATATATGGGGAGTTTTGGCGGATTTTATTCCGGAGAAAAGAAAAAAAAGAAAAAAAAATACTACGAGCAGAAAGCAAAGCAGGAATTCGACCGACAATCCTTTTCACTTCCTCAAGTAGAAATTATTCGTAAAGGAAAGAAGGCAGCCTAAAGGTTCATGCCCAAGAAGCGGGGAGAGCGTTTACGTCATACAGGCCACAGCCGTCCAATGATGATTGTGCCAATCATCGCAAGTATCGTACTTGTTGTGGCTTTTTTTCTTTTCGATCCATCTTTTCTACTGCGCAAAGATAGGTTAACTGTCGTGTGGGCCACAGAGCCGGTTTGGGTTACTACCATTGATTCCTCCGATGGAAGCATCGTAAACATTCGTATTCCATCGGATGCATATGTCAGCGCACCCTATGGGTTGGGGCAGTATCGTATCGGTGTGCTCTGGCGCTTAGGAAAAATTGAAAAAAAAAGTGGGGCGGTGCTCGCCGGAGCAGTAAAGACATTTCTTGGAGCACCAGTTGATGGGTGGATCGGAAAGGAAAATGATACCCCGAAGATTGATGAAAGCGGCCTGCGTCTGGTTGAGATGCTAAAACAGACCTTTTTTACGCCACGATCTTTTTTCCAAAACTCGCCAACCAACCTCTCGCCATTGCAACGATTGTATCTCTGGTGGCACCTTGGTCACGCACGCGCTGCTTCTGTAGTAACGGTTGATTTGCGTAGTGAACAAGTTTTTACTCCTATTGGACTTGCTGATGATACCGAGGCGGTTATCGGTGATATAGCTCTGGTAGATAAAGTTTCCCAACGCCTTTTTCGGGAATCAAGCATAGAAGATAATTCCATAGTTTTTCGAGTCTACAACAGTAGTAAGGCAATCGGATTGGGAAATAACGTCGCCAGAATTTTGACTAATATTGGTTTACATGTTATCAGTGTTGGCAACGGGGAAGCAAAAAAGGCTTGCAGCATCAGCGCACCTGCCAAATGGATGAAAGACAAGTCAATCATGCGAGTAGCATCACTTTTTCACTGTACTGTTGACGCCCATGGGGCAAACGGGAATTGGGAAGTAGGTATTTACGTCGGATCCGATGTAGCGGATCATGATTACTTATGAACATTTTTATCGTCATCTGCATTATACTCATCATTTCTTTTATCTGGGCCCTTTTCTCCCTGCGTGAATTGCACGTTCCCAAGGAGGTAGAGGAAGTTATCGACAGACTAAACAACCAACGCCAAAAAATGTGGGGAGTGTTTCTTTTCGTAGGCAATAGAATTATTCATTACTCGTCGGAGTCTTCGGCAGGATCTGGAAAAGCGCCATCTTCCTCGCCTGCCGGAGCATCGCGGCGGGCAGACAGTGAAGATGATTCCATTCGTGAGGAAAAAGTTGGCTGATACTTGCTTTTTTTACCTCTCTTGAGTTCCTTTACAAAAACCGTAGTGCAATTTTTGCCTACACTCTTTATAAAAACGAGATAGCGATTGCCATTGTCTATCATTTGCTTCAAACGATATGAGAGATCATCGGGAAGTGCTCCGATATAAATTTTTTTTTCATCTCTCACTTCGATTGTATGTCGTTTGGGGAAAAGTGATACTGCCTGCCCAATACTCAATGTTGCTAGTATCGATTTGGAAGCAACATTCACTAATGCAACTACTTTCGTTTTTCCGGGCTCCTCTAAAAAAAGGGTGGGGGATATTGCAGTGATTGTTTGGTATCCATTGGGTTTAGGGCTTTTGTAATGCTGTTTATATTTCTCTAAATTTTTTACTGCTATCGCATTGTATTGATCGATAGAGAGTACTTTTCCATATACTTGGCAGGCTTTTTTATAGTCTCCGACTTTTGAAAACGCGAATCCCAAGCGATTAAGCGCTTCAATATTTTCAGGATTACCTTTTAAGATTTCTTTATTGTGCCGTATTGCTTGTTCCCAGTTGCTTACGAGTGCGGCTGAAATTGCCAGAGATGAGCTGTCAACCATAGTGTACAATCGCCAAAATACAACGCAAAAATCAAAGATAAACACTAAATGCTTTCTATCTAAATGTCAAGATAGGAGAATATGATAAAATATGTTGGTGTGAGTTAAAATAAGCTACAGGAACAGCCTATGTCTGGACATTCAAAATGGTCTACAATTAAGCGCCAAAAACAGGCAGGAGATCAAAAGCGAGGCTTGCTTTTTAGTAAACTCGCCAATGCGATTACAATCGCAGTACGAGAGGGTGGGGGAACAACGGATCCGGGAACGAACTTCAAGCTGCGCCTTGTTGTAGATCGTGCAAAAGCCGCCAACATGCCCAAGGAAAATATAGACCGGGCCATAGATCGTGCTATCGGTCCGGGTGCGTCAACTCTTGAGGAAATATTGTATGAAGGATATGGGTCCGGGGGTGTTGCTATACTTGTTGAGGTTGCTACCGATAGCAGGGCGCGTACAATGCAGGAAGTAAAAAATGTTTTCGATCGTAGCGGGGGAACTCTTGCCGCCAAAGGCTCCGTTGCTTACCTGTTTACTCATGTAGGCCTCATAACGGCAGAAAAGGGAGCACGTACCAGCGATCAACTTTTTTCTATTGTTGTTGAAAGCGGAGCAGATGACTTTGAAGAACACGGCGATACTATTGAAATATATACTCAAGCAAATAAGCTGCACGAAGTAAAGGAAAAATTAACTGCATCAGGTATGGTGATAGTTGATGCAGAGTTAACGTACCGTCCCATAAATAGCGTGCAGATTGTCGAGAGAGAGAAAGCAGATAAAATACTTCACTTTATGAATACGCTTGAGGAACTCGATGATGTGCAAAAGGTCTATGCCAACTTTGATATCCACGACGATATCGTCAAATCTTTGAGCCAAGCGTAGGATATGTTTGGTTTCTCTTCTTCATGAAACGATTTCATAGGATTATCCAAAAGATGCAACATTTCCGCTTGAGTAAACGGGAAAAATTTCTCATCGTGACATTTGTACTTACCGGCGGCGTCTTGGCAACACAACTGGTATCTTTAGACAATAGGGTGGAGACGGTGATTGGTCTTTTTTTAGGCGCGTATCTTTTATCAGCGTGGGCTTTGCGCGAAGATCTCAATGGAATAGAGTGGGTTACACTCCTTCTTCTGCCTGCCTTGTACACTGCTTCTATAAGTCTCTTTTACTTTCTCTTGCCTGTGCGCTGGCTAACCCGCTTACCGACGATTGTATTCTTTGCCATAGGGATGTATGCACTTTTACTTACGGAAAATATATACAATGTCGCGGCCGAGCGCTCAATTCAACTCGTAAGGGCCGCTCACTCGGTGGGCCTCTTGCTAACCCTTGTTACCAATTTCTTTTTTTTTAATACGCTTTTAGCCTTGCATTTGCCATCGTGGCAAAATGCCATTGGCGCTTGTATTATTAGCATGCCGTTGTCCCTGCAAGCTCTCTGGTCGGTGACAATTTCAGAAAAAACTATTTCATCCAGAATTTGGTTATACACACTAACTATTGCTATAGTTATTTCCCAAATGACCTTTTTTTTATCTTTTTGGCCGGTGAAGGGGATTGTGGCTGCCCTTTTTCTAACCTCTGTTCTTTACGTTCTTCTGGGTTTTGGCCAACAGCGTCTTCTTGACCGGCTCTTTACTACTGTAATTCGTGAACTTATTTTAGTCGGCTGCCTAGTGTTTGTTCTTATGCTTTTTGCAACACGTTGGGGCGCATAATTTTATTGACTTTCTGTGATGGAGGAGAGGGGAAAGGAAAGAATTGTGTGATATGGTCTGATATACTTTAACGTGAGAAATAAACTATAGGGTATAAAATTAGCTATATGAACATGAGTTTTCACGAATTTTCTGATGACTTTTCACAGATAGGCTCGCAATCCTAGAGAGACACGCTCTTTACGGCTTCTGGAGACCAAAAAAAACCCGAAACCCTTTTTTTACTCATTAGCCACCTTATGGGACACACTCATGGCCTCAAATAATCGTATTTAGAGTATAATAAAGGGCTAAACCCACATCTCTTTGAAGAGTAGCACGCAATTCAGATCCTAATTATTAGCCTCGAAAATATATATTTAGAGCGTCAATATGCTCTAAATATGCTCCATGGCGGGACCTTGTAGAGGAGTGCCTTTATGAGACTTCATCTTAAAAAAATAGAACCATTTCGCAACCCACATCACATCATGTTGCACGGATGTGGCAAGGTTGACGCATGTAGTTATGATGCGTCCTTCTCACTTTTATTCCTACGTAGTCGAGGTTTTGGGAACCAGTAAAAGTCATTGACAAAGGTGCAAAAGAGAAGTAACATTGGTTATGTCGTAAATTGTATCTTTAACGACGTTATGGAGGCCCAATATTGGGGGGAGCCAGCATTTTTACGGCTATTTGAAGTGCAGATTTGAGCGCACTTGTAGTTTACCCCTGCCGTATATGATAATGTTCTCCGATGTCAGATGGGATAAAATTCTATTGACTATAGGACTAAATTGAGGCTAGGAGGCCTGTTCCCTACTACTTCATATGGAGAAGACCTTGGGACTATATATAGAAGACTTTTTAGAGCACTGCGTGCTGGATCGCAACCTGGCTCCGGGAACAGTCAAGATGTACCGCTACTACCTGGAAACATTCCTTGGTTGGCTGGACAGTCAGGGCAAATTGTCATTGACGCCTGGTAATCTGGGTCTCGATCTTATCCGCGGATATCGTTTGTATTTATCAGGGCATGTAAATCCTATTAAAGGTCCGCTAAAGCGAAGTACCCAGACATATTTTATCGTCGCATTGAGAGCTCTTTTGCGATACCTTAGCAAGAAGGGGGTAAAGGGTCCTGCAAGCGATCAAATAGAGTTGGGACGGCTAAATGATCGTCAAATAAAATTCCTGACGTCCCAGGAGCTTACACGAGTTCTTGGAGCTCCGGATATAACCACAGACATTGGACTGCGGGATAAAGCCCTGCTGGAAGTCCTTTTTTCAACAGGACTTCGCGTATCGGAGCTCGTTCGTTTAAACCGCGACGAGATTAACCTAAATACTCGAGAATTTGGTGTTCTTGGGAAAGGCGGCAAAGTGCGGCTGGTTTTTTTATCCAAACGCGCCTGCATGTATCTTGAAAAGTATATAAGGAATAGAGCAGATACCTACAAAGCCGTGTTTATCCGTTTTAGAGGCAAAATGAGCCAGAGTCACCAAGAAGATGAGATGCGCCTAACGGTGCGCTCCGTTGAACGCATAGTTGAAGGGTACGGAAAGAAGTGTCGGTTGCGATTTCGCATCGGGCCGCATGTTCTGCGCCACAGCTTTGCGACAGATTTACTGTCCCACGGGGCAGATTTACGCTCGGTACAAGAGCTTTTGGGTCACTCCAATGTAGGTACGACGCAAATCTATACCCACGTAACCAATCCACAACTTCGACAGGTTCACGAAGAATTTCATAGTGGCAATACTGATGAATAGATTTAAGATTTAAGAACGGCATTGACAATGGAATTGCAATGTCGCACAATAATTTTATGACTATTGCTTCTTCAATTGACGGACTGCTAAATTATCTTGCTAATGAAAAAAAATCTTCCCCTCTTACTATTAGAAACTATCGTCATTACTTGAATCGTTTTTTATCGTTTTGTAGGCAAAGCTCCCCTCCCCTATTAACCATAGATCAAATTAGCCCGATGAGGTTGCAACAATATGAGCAATTTCTTATGGAGTTTGTCGATAAAGACAGCATACCTCTGAAACGCATAACGAAGCAGTATCATTTGATTGCTCTTCGGACCTGGCTTCGCTACTTAAAAACAATGGGGGCAATTGATATGTCCTATACTTCGGTACAGCTGACTCCTGTTGTTCGCGATAAGCCATTAATTGCCAAAGAGTCTACCATCCAACAGCTCATTGTCTCTATTTCTGTAGCTAGTAGACAGGGGATCAGAAATAGAGCAATTTTGGAACTCCTTGTCTCTACCGGAATAAAAGTGTCGGAGCTTGTGCGTTTAGATAGAAACGAAATTCTTTTAGCGTCAAGACAAATGGTTATTTCTAGTGTGCGCGGGGAATATAGACGTATAGGTTTTTCAGAGCGAGCGGGATTATGGTTGGGAAAGTACATGGTGACAAGAGAGGACACGTTTCCTGCGCTGTTTAT
>OBEQ010088677.1_pt1 | contig 12966 bp, 13 predicted proteins | sample 1670901 | NCBI WGS metagenome assembly OBEQ01 (sample SAMEA104232315, study PRJEB22302) | groundwater metagenome | biome: forest; feature: aquifer; material: groundwater | place: USA | collected 2011-08-07 | depth 5.4 m
ACCGAAAGAGGCTTGGTGGAGGTAAGCGGGATCGAACCGCTGACCTCTTGCATGCCATGCAAGCGCTCTCCCAGCTGAGCTATACCCCCAAACGAAGAAGCGGGATTATATAGATTTTTTTTGCGCCGTGCAAAACGCGCTGCACGACACACTACACAATGTCATGCAACATGGCGGCGCAGGCGCGCCAGCACGGTCTCGCGGCCAAGCAACTCCAGCACAGCATCGACCGAAGGCGTCTGCAAACGGCCGGTCACGAGCAAGCGCAACGGCATCGCCAGCTTCGGCATTTTGAGTGTGTGCTGCGCCAGAGTCTGTTTGATCAGCGCACCAATGGCTTCGCGTTGCCACTCGACATCCGCACACGCACCGGCAAACTCGGCCAACACCGGTTTGATGGCATCGGTGAAATGTTCCTGCAACAGCACCGCATCCGGCTCGACCCATTGGTAGAACAACAAGGCACTCTGCGCCAATTCATTGAGCGTGTTAGCGCGGTCCTTGAACAGGGCCATCACCGACGGTAAATCAGCCCCGTGCACCTGCGCGCCCAAGGCTTCGATGCGCGGTTGTACGAGTGCGGCCAGGCGCGCGTTGTCAGATTGCTTGATGTAGTGATTGTTGAGCCAGGCAAGTTTTTCCGGGTTGAATTGCGCCGGCGCACTGCTCAGATTGTTGCCGTCGAACCATTGCACAAACTGCTCACGAGAGAACACTTCATCGTCACCGTGGCCCCAACCGAGGCGCGCGAGATAGTTGGTGAGTGCTTCCGGAAGATAACCATCGTCATCGTATTGCGTGACCGATACCGCGCCGTGACGTTTGGACAGTTTTTGCCCGTCGGCCCCGTGAATCATCGGTACATGACCATAGATTGGCATCTCGGCACCGAGCGCGCGCAGAATATTGATCTGGCGCGGTGTATTGTTGACATGGTCGTCGCCACGAATCACGTGGGTGATGCGCATGTCCCAATCATCCACCACCACGCAGAAATTGTAGGTCGGCGTGCCATCACCGCGCGCGATGATCAAATCGTCCAGCTCCGCATTGGCAATGCAGATCGTGCCCTTGACCAGATCGTTCCACTCAACCTGACCATCGAGCGGATTGCGAAAGCGCACCACTGGTTTCACATCCACCGGAATCGCCGGCAAGGTCTTGCCCGCTTCAGGCCGCCAGCGGCCGTCGTAGCGCGGCTTGTCGCCACGCGCACGCTGCGCTTCGCGCATCGCTTCCACTTCCTCGGCGGAGCAATAGCAGTGATAGGCCTTGCCTTCGGCCAGAAGTTGCGCAATCACTTCGCGATAACGCTCCATGCGCTGCATCTGATAGAACGGACCTTCCTCCCAATTCAGATCGAGCCAACGCATACCATCAAGAATCGCCTGCACCGCTTCCGGTGTCGAACGTTCGACATCGGTATCTTCAATCCGCAGAATGAATTCGCCCTGATGATGGCGAGCGTAAGCCCACGAAAACAGCGCAGTGCGCGCGCCGCCAACATGGAGAAATCCGGTGGGACTGGGGGCAAAACGGGTACGAACCATGATGAGAGGGACCTGATGGAAAGGGTGCTATTTTAACAGTGCACGCAAAACAGGCCTAAACCAAAGCAGAACACAGAGGCCGCAGATTTATTCGTCGTTCCTGCGAAGGCAGGAACCCAGCGGCTTAACCAACGACTTGGCACGGGTTTTATCGTGCCTAGTCGGCTGGCTATGCAACGCATTGAAACACCGCGAAGACACTGGGTTCCTGCCTTCGCAGGAACGACGGTGAACCGATTTTCCGAATAAATCCGCGCTGGTGGTCGTTTTTAAAATTTTTCGCTCGGCAGCAAATAACGCCACTGCCCCATCGGCAAATCGCCCAGGCGCACCTTGCCGATGCGCACGCGTTTGAGGCCGACGACTTTCAATCCCACCAATTCACACATGCGACGAATCTGGCGTTTTTTTCCCTCGCGCAATACAAAGCACAGTTGGTCTTCGTTTTGCCAGCTCACCTTGGCCGGTTTGAGCGCCTGCCCGTCAAGCGACAGACCGTGGTTGAGGCGCTTCAATCCCTCGGCAGACAAACGTCCTTCGACACGCACCAGATATTCCTTGTCCACCGTCGAATCGGCGTCGATCAAATGACGCGCCACGCGGCCATCCTGCGTCAGCACCAGCAAACCGGTGGAGTCGATATCCAACCGCCCGGCCGGCGCCAGGCCGCGCAAGTGTTCGCGACGAAAAGGTTGAGGCGCAGGCGCCGCAGCGTACAAGTGATCCGGCGTCACCAGCACCACGGCAGGCTGATAGCCATCTTCGGCCTGCGCCGAGACATAGCCAATGGGTTTATTCAGCAACACGGTGACGCGCTGCGCCTGAGTCTTTTGCGCTTCGCTCGCCAGCGTGATCTCCACATCCGGCAACACCTTGGTGCCCAGTATTGAGATACGTTCACCGTTGACATACACTAGGCCGCGTTCAATGAATTCATCCGCCTCGCGGCGCGAACACAGGCCGCGTTCGGCCATCAATTTCGAGAGTCGTAAAAGTTCCATAGGCGGGATTGTCCGGGCGATTGGATGAAGAAGCAAATCTGAAAACCCTCGACAGGGCTCTACGGCGCTGGCGGCGCATGAAAATTGTTCTGCTATAATGCGCGCCTTTCGCGGCTCGGGCGGTTAGCTCAGCGGTAGAGCACTGCCTTCACACGGCAGGGGTCACTGGTTCGATCCCAGTACCGCCCACCAAAACAAATCAAGGACTTACGCAATTTCCGAGATTTGTTCCTTCCGAATTTGTCCTCAATCCCGTAATTTTCCCGTAATTCATCGGGGGAAAGTGGGATATGGCAAGCATTCTGAAGCGCCGCGACTCATACGAGGTTTCAATCCGCAAGCGCGGGTTCCCGGCCGTCTACAAAACCTTCCCATCCAAGCGCGAAGCAACTCTCTGGGCGGCTACCATCGAGAGCGAAATGGCACGCGGCCTCTTCATTGACCGATCGGAAGCCGAGCGCACCACGTTCCGAGAGCTGATTGAACGGTACCAGCGCGAGATTGCCCCGCAGCATCGCGGCTTCAAGGATGAAAACAGCCGTTTGCAGGTCTTCCTTCGCCTGCCTATCGCAGACCGCTTTGTTAGCGCACTACGCAGCTCAGACTTTGCGACTTATAGGGATGACAGGCTGAATGGCCGCAACGGTCTACGGCTCGTTAAACCAGCCACAGTCAAAAAAGAGCTCGAGTTATTCCGGCGCATCATTGACGTGGCACGCCGTGAATGGAATATCCATACCCCAGAAAATCCGTTGGCAAACGTCAAGCACCCCAAGGTCAGGAATGCACGTACCAGAACGCTGAATCCGGGTGAGAGGGAATACCTGCTGGCTGCTCTGGAACTGGCGGAACGCAATGACGATGGCACCTTCGGCGCCAGTGCCCGCAACTATTGGATCAAGCCCCTGGTTGAACTGGCCATTGAAACAGCCATGCGCCGGGGAGAAATGCTGAAACTCACCTGGAAAAATGTGAATCTTGAGAAGCAAGTTGCCCATCTACCAATCACCAAAAATGGCGACCCGCGAGATGTACCACTTTCAACCGCCGCTGTGAGAATTTTACGCAGCCTTCCACGCAACCTTGATGGCAGAGTATTCCCAATTTCCGAAGACAGTTTCAAGAAAGTCTGGCAACGCGCGATGCGGCGGGCGATGAATACTTATAGGAGCGACGTAAAGAACAAAAGGATCCACCATGACGAGGATTTTCTCCAAGACCTCCGCTTCCACGATCTACGACATGAGGCGACCACAAGACTTGCCGCCAAGGTCAGCAACCCACTGGAGCTAGCCAGAATCACTGGGCACAAGGATCTGAAAATGCTGCTGCGCTATTACAACGTGACGGCAGAGGAACTGGCACAAAAACTCGGCTAAACCAAGCGATCCCCTCTGCCTGCAAACCTCAATTGATGCTTGTCGTGACGGTGATGAGAACAACGCAAGCTAGCAACGTTTTGCATTCTTGACAAGAGGCTGAGGCGGGTGCCAGGCAACACCGGCAGACCATCCGCGCCCAAGCACCATGTATAGCGGTCAGCAACCTGCGCTTTCATGATCTGCGGCACGAAGCCACCAGCCGGATTTTTGAACGTGGCTTCACGCAGATGGAAGTAGGTTGATGGGGATTTATCTGACCCAGAATTTGTTCTGGCTAACCCTTTCTCAACATCATCTGCAGATAGCGATCAGTGGAAAGTGTCGATGGAATATAGTGTTTCTCTGGTAGACAATCGATCCGATCTGCTATGACTTTATCACCATGGGCGTATGGCTGCAATTGCGATAACAGGCGGTAATAGTCCTTGATGAAGTCCGATTCGGATTGGTGCCATCGGTTCTTTATAGAGCCCAATTGCTCTTGTAGCGCTACTTCTGCCGTCCTCCGCTCTTCTTTATCGAGGCACTCCACAGCATAAGCGCTAACTGCATAGTCGAGTTCAGACCAAACAATTTCAAAGCTATACCGCTCGGTATTGGCGATATCCACAAACCATTCAGACCATCGGTTAAATGCCCATGTCCACAATGCTTTGCGACGCTCCTCTGCGGCCACTTTATGGAATTCCCGCAAACAAGCAGCTACTGCGTAGCGCTGAGAGTTGCTGCTGCTGGGATACAAAGAGATGCTGTCGATATAGGTCTGGATTGCAGCATCGTCCATATCGGCTAATGCTCGGCCTAATACCGGTTGCAGCTGCGGGTAACGAACCGGGTAGTGATTGAATACCATCATCCACTTGCGCCATAGTGGGGTGTCTTGGGCTATCTGAAGAAGTAGCTCTTTAAGCAGCCCCTGCTCTTCTTGGCTCAGGGCTTCCGTCTTCGATTGATGAAGGAAAGTGTAGTACACGCATGCAAACCGCACCCACGGACTGGCGGTGCCAAGAGCCAACCGGAAGCGATCTGCTGTTTGCAAAGTGCCGGCAACCTGCATGGCGATGACCGTTTGATTTATGCCAACCACAGCTTGGATAAGACGAGAAAAATCAAAACGACAAAGACTGCGGACGAGTCCGGTTTGAAAGGGATGTGGCACAAGAGCGGATTCGAAACAATGCCAGAGTTCGCTGAGCGTAAGCCAATTTTCATCTGCATCGGCCTTCGTGAAACGCTCAACGGTGTCGCGTTCCCATATTGGTTCTGGCATATCAGGACGCGGCTGGCAAGAAGAACTAAGCCCTCTCATAAGCCTTGCAAGTGAATCCAGAAGCGCATCGTTTTGTGAAATATCTCCCGGTAGCGCACGCCACAAGTCGTCTTCCGAATCACAAGACTGTACGACGACAAACAAGGCCGTCAGTTTTAGATACCTCGGATCATTTTCTTCGCGCCATTCCCGCAGCTCATGAATAAGCCATCGGATCAAAGCGGTTAATCGCGTCAGTTCTTGAGGGGTGGGAGCAGTGTTAAAAGCCCGAACACGCCGCATGAAGCCGAGAGCCTCCTCAAGTCCTGCAAAAATATGGTTTGCCGCATCCCATTCCCCTAGGGCCTGGATAGGGTTGGAGCATGCCTCGATCCGCAGCATGAGTTCTCTCGGCTCATAGGCATCCCCAGCATTCTTCGCGGCGTTAAGTGCAGACAGTATGGACGGATGCATTTCACTCACTTTCTCCATATGAGATGTTCCGGTTGATCCAACTGATTCCAGAGATCCAGAAAGGCATCCATGATGAGGCGTCCATTGTCAACGCGCTGCAGGATATGATGCTGCTTGCCTAGGCTATTCACGGACGTACCGAGAGACCAGGCCAAGGTCTGCCGCTGCTCATCCACATCTGGAAATATGAGAAATCGATCATGGAATTTCCAGCCAGCGTTACCCCGCCTCACCCGGAATTCAAGTTGTAGCCCCCTATAGTTGCTTCTTGCATCATCAAGCGCCGTTTTCTGCGCGCTTATAAACAGCGAGATGCGATCACCGAGTGATGAATCACGGCATGGGTTATCAGCGATCTCTTCTGCTGCCGTAATAGCGCGCAGATCGGCACCGGAGTGCTGGCAGTAGAACAGGGTACTCAAAATGTCCGTGCTGGTCAGATATGGATCCCACAACCACACGCCTCTCGCCCCATATCTGTTGATAAGAAAGCGCACATCATCAAGCGCTTTTGAATTTTCTCCATCCTGACCGGGCTGCGGTTTGTACTGAACAAACCGGCGCTCTTGAGTCAGGCGGGAGATTTCTGCCTCATACATGCGCCGACGTACCCACTCCCTATGCGGATAATGATTGGCATCGCCGAGGTTGGTAACGTGCGGCGAGTGCCGCAAATAAACCCGGATGGGTTCATCGGTGCCATCAACTGAAAATACTCGCGGCTCCGGATCGCCAACATGAATTGCAGCGGATAACTGCCGAATGTAGGCAACGGGTGCTTGGGCAGCCAAGATGAGGCCGTTTTGTTCGTCCCAAATCAATTGCCGGTTCAATTGGGAACTGTCATAGGTTGGCAAATTGGTTTTGGTGGCTTGCACTTCAGCTTGCCCATAACCGCAGAACACACCGTCAAACTGCATCTCACATGTCGCTCGCAAGGGCCGGGGCGTCGCACGTGGATGCCAAGCCACCTCAACTGTAAAATCCCCACTGTCGCGCACTTGTCGAAAATCACTCATCAGTACTGTTACGGGCAATTGGACGAGGAGATTGCCGAGCCGGTCGGAGACACTCGCCAATCCTAGAGGGATGTACTGTTGAACCTTGGCGGATAGCTCTTGCAATCTTGGAGGATTCTCCTGGAAAGGCGCAAGACTTTGCTTAGTCCCATCAAACCATTCAAGTATGTATGCCCCATTCCAGAAATTATTCTTGAGCAATTGGTTGAGCGGGACGGATTCAGTTCCATTTGATGGCACAAATTGCGGAGCGACTGCAGCCATGTTTCCCAGAGAAAGGGCTGCCTCGCCTAACTTCCACTCTGTGGTGCCGCTAAAATTCTCGATAGCTACAAGCAGTTCTTTAAGCGAGGCTGAGTGCCGATACACGCCGAACTTCCAGCCTTTGAGCGTTTTCAATTCAATCCGCTCCGCATTCAGGAAGGAGGGGCCTTGATCCATAGCCACCTGAGCATCTTCCAGAACAATAGTGGTGAATATATTCACCGGTACTTGCGGGCTCTCATCCGAAAAACCAAGCACCGTCGTGACTTCGCAATGGGTATAGAAACCCAAGATGCCTGGGCTTGTTGTCTTTTTCAACCAGGATTGTGAGCTATTAGTATTCCAAGGTGGGTTAGCCATTTACAATGGCGCCTATGGTTTTGGAAGCGGCAAGCGATCAAGAAAGGCCCGTTTATCGATCTGCACCGCTTGCTTAACCTGGAAAACTCGCCCATATAAAGACTGAAATTTCATGTCGAATTCAAAAGAACGCGTCATAAAAGCAAGGGCAATAGCCCCATCACACGAGGGCAAAATTTTCGCGCGAGTGATTACCAAGAGAGGGCCTTCCTCGGTTGGTTTTAGGATTGAACCAGCCTCAGGCTGAGTATCCTGAAAACACAGTAAATTCACACCAAAATCTCGAATCAGCCGACGCTCTTCGCCGGGCACAAGCAAATCGTACATCTTGTCGCCAACACTTACGGTGAGTCCAAGTAACTCCCCTGGGCCTAACCCGGAATTCACCAAATACATCCCGGTTCTGCCACCCTCGCCTTCAAGATAGGTTGTAATCCTGAGGCTTGGTTTGACAGACAGTTCGTTGTGCTCCCGAGAAATAAAACCTTGATACCACGTCCCTGCCATTGCAGCCGCAGCGACGACGATGCCAATCAGCCCAGACCATCGGCGCCCCCAAGACGAAAGTCTAGCAAGGCGCGTTTTTGGGCGCAGGGTACAAATAGAAATATGGCGCGACCGTAATCGGGACATATGTCGCTCCTTCAAATTGAAAGCGATGGGCTTTACCGTTTCCTTGACTTGGTGTTCCCAGCCAAATATCGACGCTCTGTTTCTCCAGCCAATTCTGACACCGGGGTCCCAAGGGCGCGCGCCAATCCAATCAAAGTAGTTATCGTCGGCTGCCGAATGCCCCGCTCAAGGCGCGACACAAAAGTGCGGTCAACCCCGGCCCTAAAGGCGAGTTCTTCCTGCGAAACCCCGCACTCCGCCCTGTAGTCGCGCAGCACCTCGCCGAATATCTTTCCGACCCCGAGAATTTCATCATTTGCCATACGGCAAATGTCGTTTTATTGTAGCCTATAGTCCACGGCCTATAGGCACGTGTAAATTCATAGAAAAAGGGGAAATCAATGAGAACAGAGAAAGGTGAAATTCAATTCCTGGGCGTGACTCTCAAGATCAGCTCAGTGATCGGCACCGTAGCCGAAAGCAGTACACGTTCAGTCACCGAAGTCCATACCGTACGGCCAATAGGTGCGAGTGTTAGTACGATCGCTTCAACAACTACCGATATACAGGAACTCTGGATAAGAACCGACTCAGGGCAGGAAATTCCCCTCACGCTTGAGGGGGTGACGCTATCCATGCGGGCCGGTCAGCGAGTTGAAGCCTTTTACACCAAGGCCAGGGCCGAAGGGAAGGAAACGATGCTGGGCATCAAGAATCACACCAGCGGGCAGCACATTGTTGCCGTGGCGAAATACAAAGACTTCCACGGCTGGGGAGTATTCAAGGTACCGTTCGCTGAGGCATATGCAGGCGCCTTATTTTTGCTAGCATGCATAGTTGGTTTTTCGGGCTTCGCGGGTGTAATCGCCTCTACTCCAAACTATGAACTTGGTTGGGCAGGGCTGGTTGGCGCAATTGGTTTTTTTGGGACCAACACATATGGGTTCGTAGCGCGGAACCGCGTTCCTGAAAGAGAGAAAGAGCTTGGCGTTGAATTGAAACGCATCATTGGAACGAGCTAACTCCTTCGCGGTACGCTTGTGCCGGTAACCGGCACAAGACTTTTCCACGGCACCGCCGCCCGCCCCTCAAGGGCAAGAGGCGGCGGTGCGGTGGGAAAGTCGTTCACGGCCAACAATACTGCGTCACGCATGAGCGTTTATGCGTGCAAGCAGTATCAAGCCACATCAGTGCGTGTTGGCGCGGCCAGGTCTAGGTCGCACACACACCGATTTTTTCATGGACGCGCAATGTGCGCACGGCAGAATTTCTTCGCGCATCAGTCGGGTGTGGTGAACACCCACCAAGTATCCACGCACTTCACTTTGCGGCAACTGATTGATGATCGCCAAGAGGTAATCCATATCCATGATCTGAGGATCTTGGTAGTCCAGGAACCAGCCGAGCTCGTCAACATGGATTTGTGGAATGATGGGTAGGGGAAGGGTCTCGTTCATTTTGTCTCCTTTAGTTGGTGGAAATGCTCTGCTCAACCCTTGGGCTTCGAGGGCTTGTTTACCTCAGGCCGTTCCTGTTCCTGCCTGGCCCGCTCATCGGCCAGATGGCGCCGAAAATTTTCAAGGTTCTGTTTCGCTTTCTTCAACATCGCGGCCCTAACCCCAGCCCTCTTGTTTCCTTTGGCGGCCAGACGCTCAAGCTTTTCGATGTCGTTGATTTCATCGACAACACAGTCTTCAGTGTCGTTGTCGATTTCATCCGGGACTGCGGGTTTTTTCACGTTCATCCCCATAAGAAAAATGTGGCCACGACCAGGCCGGCCACTGCGCCAAAAACAAAAAACATGAGCCTGTCTGCACGGGCATCAGCAAGGGCAGACTCAAGATTTTTCTGCTGCTGCACAGCGGCGGTGCGGCGTTGTTGCACCGCTCCCTCACGCTCAGGTGCAGCGTCCAGCCACGCGCAAAATTCTTTGTGTTTCTCTGTGATGATGGCGGTGCACTGCTCCGCAGTTTTTTCTGTTTCGGCCAACTCGGTTGCCAACCGCCAGGCCCAGCCAAATCGTTTCAAGAACGGCTCGGGCTTTTCAAACTCAACATCGTCTTGGATGTCATAGAGGCTGGCAGCAAACCACATATGTCGGCCAATTTTTCCTGCGCGCAGATGCAGTAAAAGGCTCAGGCAAAATAATGCGGCATCATGACCGTGACCAGGCAACAATCGGTGAGCACACTCGTGTAGGTAAACATGCACGATCCTGCTTGGCTTGGGTTTATAAACGGACGGCTCTACCAGCTTTGAATCAAGGACGATCTCACTCAACTCAGTGAACTCTGAGCTTGAACAAAAGCCTTGCCAATCAGCCTCTCCCGAAGCACAGAGAAATAGAACCGGCACAGGCTGTAATCCAATCTTTTGCAGAAGCTCTGGCGTAACCGCCGCCGCAAATTCCGGTGGCGGCTCCACCTGAACTTGACGCAAGGTGATGACGTCAGCGCTCATGTTGGCCGCCCCAGGTTGTTGCGCACGACTTATCGCGCTTCAATATCTTGCTCAAGGCGTTGGGCCTGGCGTTGCTCAGCCTCCTCGAGCTCAAGCTTCAAGGCTTCAATTTTCTTGAGCTTGGTGTTGATCTGGTCGCGCAGTTGCTGTTTCAGTTTTTCTGGTTCAGCCTCAATTGCTGCAAGGCGGTCTGCTTCCCGCATGATCTGCTGCCCTTTTTCTTGGCGGAGGGCATTTTTATGCTCAGCCTGTTTGGCGCCAACCGCTTGTTGTTGCCAGGAGATTCTTGTTGCGGCTCTCTCGGCCGCATCCAGCCTCTCATCCAATTTGAAGAGTTTGCGTGTGACGGGGTTTGATTCCTCCCATTTTTGCTTCAGACGCTTTTCATGATCGAGCGCCACTTCAAATTTACCGCCCAAAGCATCCCACTGTGCACCCAATTTTTTATTGATCGGGTCGGCGGCGAGCGCTTCATCAAATAGTTGATATGTGATCACCTGTGGCGTGCGCGGTTTGCGGGTACCAGCTCTGTTGAGTTGCACTCTCAATTCAGCACAGTTTTTCTTGCTTGCAGTGATTTCATCTTCGATTTCAAAGACCGAGCGCCCTGGTGCTGACACAGAAACTTGTTGTGTAGTGCCACCACTTCTTTCAGATATCGGAAAAAATGGATCAAGTTCTTTGACGCCAAAAAGGCGAAGCACAGCATTGATCATTACCCTCACACCTTCAATCATGGCTTTGATTAACTCAAGGTCTGGCGGTACTTCCTTGCTGTGATTGCTCTGCTGCTGTTTTTCTTTTTCTTTTTCTTTGATTTGCCATGCAATTTCTTGCAGGTCTTCTGCCAGAGCGGCCGCCTCTTGTGAATCAGGATTTTGAGTGAGCTGCTGGACGCGCGCCTGTAGATCGATCAACTGCTGGTGCAGTTGATCCTGCTGTCCTGCGGCAGGGGTAGTGGTGGAATACATTAAATTAATGTTTTTTAATGTATTTCCTGCCGGCTCGGGCGGTTCCGGCAATTTATTACACATTATTTTAATGTGCGCATAATTCTTTTCAGTGGCTTTTTGGGTTGAATCAGGCGGCGTGGAATTGTTTCCACATTTTTTTAATGTATCCATTGTCTCCTCTTTGATCTGAGCCAGTGCCGCAACTGTGGCATGGACATATTCACGGCGTGCTTGTCGAGCTTCTAAGATTTCTGCCTTCTGGGCCACGTTGAGTTTTCTTCTGGTTTTTCCAGCGAGCTTTTTTTCTGGCTCAAGATCAATTCCACGATCGCGGTATGCCCGGTGATCGACACGGACATTGAGGCCAGCGTCTTCCAAAGCCTGATTACAATGTCGCGCCCAGCTGGCACGGAATGCAGCTAGGCGTTCCTGCGTTCCCATCGAATCTTTTTTGCAGCCACCGGCCGACGGATTCTTCTGATTGAAGCGTCTGAAAAATAATTCGGGTGGCCGATCGATTCCATCCAAAACGCGTTCGCTGATCTGGATGTGCACATGTTCAGCGGACAGGTCATCACTCTGCACTTTTTGATGGATGGCCAATGAAAGAGCGTGCGAGAAGAAATGCTCAGATACAAAACCGTTGATTAATTCTTTCTGTTGGTCGACACTTAGACCACGCGGCAGGCTGGCCTCAAACTCACGATACTGCGTGCCATTTGAGCGTTCAAATTCCTGGCTTGCCTGCCAGAATTTAAGGGCATCGCCCGCGGCCCATGCCGGCAAGTTGCTGCTGGCGGAGTGCAGCAGGACTTCTCCAGCGGCGCCTCCTAATCGCTGCCGATTCCGGCGCGCGTTTAAATTTGAATACTCGCCCAACCGGGCGATGTACTGAAATTTTGCGGACGCATCAATGCGTCCACCGTCGCGCCGCTGCCCAACGCTTACAGAAAAATGGTAGTGACCAACTTCCATTTTTCTTCTACACCTGCACCAGCAGGTGTGCCGCCTGCAAGGCCGCGCAGTTTCTGAATTTCACATAGTGAAATTCAGAAACAACTAAGCGCGCCTTCCTGTCGCTTTTCAGCGGTGAGGGTGGGCACCCCATCTGGATGACGGGGATCACAAAAAACGGGGATATATTATTGTGGCTGCACATGCTCAACCCCAAGCAGACCATCCACTGCAGCAATATCAACACCTTTAATCTCTTGGACCTTGGTGCGCAGCGCTCGGCGCATCGATTCATTTTCTTTGGCCATCTGCAACGCGGCCAAGCCACAGCAGATTTTTGCGTGGGTCTCGCGCTTTCTTTTTTCTTCTCCCGCCATACGAAAAACATCGCGCGCGGCGCGCTCAGCTGCACGTGCCTTCCATGCTGTTTTTTCTGCGGCTGCCAGGATTTGAAATGTCTTTTTTTCGTGGCTGCTCAGTTCAGAGCCTCCACTAATTTTTTCTGCAAGTTGCACCAGCAGTTGCTGCTGGTCAGTTTTTTGTTTAATGGTTTTCAGAAATTCGACACGTGCTTCAAGTGAAAATTTTTCCATGCTTATCTCCTATTGGTTTTGGATGCCGCGCGCAGCGCCTGCTCGCGCAACGCGGGCGGCAGTTTTAAAAAGTCGATTTTTGATAGGTCGAGGCC
>OBEQ010384751.1_pt1 | contig 12966 bp, 11 predicted proteins | sample 1670901 | NCBI WGS metagenome assembly OBEQ01 (sample SAMEA104232315, study PRJEB22302) | groundwater metagenome | biome: forest; feature: aquifer; material: groundwater | place: USA | collected 2011-08-07 | depth 5.4 m
CCGGGCGGCTCAGGGCGAGGGGGGCGGGCGCCTCCCAGTTATGGCCCAGCCATTGCTTTTTTTCCTTGAGGAAGCCCGCCATGATGTCCCTTCCGGTTTTCCGGGCGCGCTCCTGCGGAGGCTTCCCGCGCCTGTCGGCAGTGCCGAAGACGCGTGAAAGTTAGGAAAAAAACGGGGCCGGGACGATGCGGGCGGCGGCCGGATGGCACCGGAAAACGGGAGGGATGCGCGCGCGCAACGCCGCAACCGGACGCCGCGCCGGCACGTCGTACTAAAGCTTGGGCAGGACCGTTTTCAGCTCGGCCCAGTCGAGGCGATCCAGGATCCACGCCAGGCGCTTCTCCCCCGGATCGATGTACGCGCGGAATTGCGGCAGCCCCTTGTGGCGGCTGAGAAAGCAGTACGCGCCCAGGGCCTGCATCACCCGCTGCGAGGCGGCCAACAGGAACTGGCGGAACATGTCCTCGAAGGAAAGCGGATTGAGGGACTTGGCGTGGTAGTAGCGCAGCAGTTCGTCGATGTCCGCGTCGGGAAGCATGGTGTAGGGATCGAGCAGCAGGGAGGCCAGATCGTAGTACACCGAACCCAGGCGGCTGCCCTGGTAGTCGATGATGCGCACGGTGCCGTCGAACTGGATCATCAGGTTCTGGGATTGGAAGTCCCGATGCATGATCGATTTCGGCTGCGCGTCCACCTTGCGCGCCAGCTCATGGAAGATCCCGTCGAGCTTGGCCTTTTCCGCGGATCCGGAAACGATGCCGCGATGGCCTTGCAGGTATTGCGTCGCGTAATAGTCCGTCTCCCAAAGGAGATCATGCTCGTCGAAAATGCGCGAGCGGATGTCCGGGCATTCCTGATGCCATTGGAAGCAGCGCGTCTGCAGATCGACCAGTTGGTGGATCACCTTGCGGTACAGCTCCAGCGGCGCTTCACCTTGCTTGATCCGATCGTACAGGCGCGAATCGCCCAGATCCTCGAGGATCACCTGATGGGCCGCGTCGTCGATGCAATAGACCATGGGGACGGGGAAGTTCATCAGGCGGTAGAACTGGGTGATGCGCAGGAAGCGGCCGAAGTCCACGTCGTCCGGAGGCGAGACCAGCACGATGAATTTGCGCAGACCCTCCTGGAGGCGGAAATAGACGCGCCGCGATCCGGCTGTGCCCGCCAGGGTGATGGCGCAGTCTTTCTCGAAGCCGTAGCGCGCCAGGAATTTCACCAGAACGGGCGAGAGCTGTTCGAATTTCAACTGGAGCAGGTCGGTCATGCCGGGTCCAAGGAAAATGGGTGAGCTAAGGGAGCGCAAGATTGTAAGGGATCCCGACATCGCGGGATTTTTTTTACAGAAGCAAAATACCTTCACAACCCCCTTGGCGTCACAAACATTCCAAAAAAGGAATGAATCGGCCTGATCATCCCGGGCCCTCCGCTTGGCATGGATCTTTCTTCAACCTTTTACGTACTCGTTTCCGCGTAAAGCGGGTCGGGCACCACACGAGGGAAAGGCGGGGTCTGCGAGGGCCCTGCCTTTTTTGATCCAGGCGGTTTTTTTTGATCCAGACGGGTTTTGATCCAGACGGGTTTTGATCCGGCTAGGGTTTGTTCCGGCTGGATTTTTTCAGTGTGGAAAGTGCGTTGTAGGGGAGATACGTGGCAGTCGCCGTGGTTTTCAACCTACCATGTCGAGCAAAGTGCCGAGCATTTGATCCTGGGTTTTGAGCACCTTGCCGTTGGCCCCTACCCGGGACTGGTCGCTCGGCAGTTCGGCCATGTCTTTTTCGAAACTGGGTCCGCCGTCTTGTTGCGCCAGCCGTTTGGCGCGCGCGGAATTGTCCGCGAAGGCTTTTTGGATTCCCTGGACCGATGCGCTTGAACCGCTGATTTCCATAGTCCTCTGGACCGGGTCCGCTTCGGAGGAAAGCTTTCCGGGCTCTCCCATTGTACCGGCAACCTCCCGCCTCTGCAAGTGCGCGCCGTCACGCCTTTCCGGGACTTTGGGTTTGGTTTGGGGAAGTTGTGGCTCGGCTTCAACACCCTGTTAAATTCAGCGCGAAGGTCGGCTCGTCGCGCACGGCTTCAGAAGCGGTGCGATGAAATCCTTGTCGTGGCTCGATGCCCTGGGGTTTGCCACGCATAATTCATGCTCGCAGCTGCTAGAACGGGTCGGAAGTGATCCGGCCCATGGGGCCGCCATGCATGCCGATGTCGTTGACGGTGCCGTCGCGATCCTGGAAATCCCGGCCCTTGTGTCCCGCGTCCACGAGCTTGGAGTATTTCGAAAGCAGATAGGGCCCATTGCCCACCTGGACGAACTTTTTCCGCTTCTTGTCTTTGTCCTTATCCTTGGATGCCTTTTCCTCCTTCTCGCGCTTGGCCGTGGCGTCGGCTTCCAGCTTGGCCAGGTTCTCGTCCTTGATCAGATGCACCGGCGTGGACGTTTCGATGTCCAGCGCTTCCGCGGCCTTCCAGGTGGGGGATCCGATGAACATCGGGTCCGCGGTCAGGTTGCCGTATCGATCGCTTGAGTCCTTATTGGCGTTGAGGTTGACCTCGTCCAGCACCGCGTAGGGACATTTGAAGCAGTTTTCTTCGCGGTTCTGCCAGAAGGCGTTGTTCCAGGTCTGGATGGCCGGGCGCCCGTCGGCCCAGATGCCGTAGGAGCGGTTGCCCTGGAAGATGTTGTTGGCGATGCGCGGACTGCCCTTGCGGATGACGATGCCGGCGCTGAGGTTGCCGATGAAGTTGCAGTTCACGATGCCCACGTCCCCGCGCATGCCCGCCAGGATGCCGGTGTTGTTGCCTTCGAACAGGCAGTGGTGGATGAAGAACGCGGAATGATCCACCGTGATCGCCTGGTTGGCGCCGCGGAATACCGTGAAGCCGATCTCGGCCGCGCCCGCGCGCTCGCCGGTGAGGCGGATGCCGTCCCAGCTCACCGTGCCCGGCTTGGGTTCGGCCGGTTCCATCAGGACCGGATGCTCTTCAGTGCCCAAGGTGTAGAAGGTGCCTTCCGCCTTGATTCCGCTATAGGCCGAGTCGGCCCAATCCTCCTGAGGGATGGGCTCTTTGCCGTCCAATTGTTCCTTGCATGGCTTGGGCTTGGTGAACTTGACGATGACTCCGGGGCCGATGCGGAGGCGGGAATTGGCGGGGATGAAGATGTCGTTGGTGACGATGTAGGGCGAGGACTTGGCGATCCATTCCGTGGCCAGGGACAAGGTGCCGCAGACTTCCGTGGCTGAGTGGGAGATTCCGGGAAAAGCCAGGGCCAAGCCAAAGCTTATAACCGAGGCCGATATGCGTGCTTTCGGGATCTTTTTCATCGTCATGAACGGGAGAATCCTGATTCCGGGACCGAAAAGCCGGTTCCGGGGCGGAATACCGCCAAAACGATGGAGACCACCGGCCATTCTCGTGAACAGGCCGGACCTGCGAGGGAATCGCCGGGGAAAGTCCGCCGCCAGGGCTATTCTACGAATTCGGACCGTCCATCCGCAAGCGGGGCGGTTTGCGCTACCGGGCGCGGCGCGAAGCCGGTTTCCCGGGGGTTTTGCGGCGAGCGCGTTTGCGCGGGGCGGGGTTCACCGCAGCCTTTTTTCCGTGAGACGGCTTCCGGGGAGGATTTTTCACGGGTGCGCTTGGCCGGGAAGCGGCCAGGCGCATGATCTGGGCCGCGGCGAAGCCCGCCCCGAAGCCATTGTCGATGTTGACCACGGTGAGACCGGCGGCGCAGGAGTTGAGTAGGGCCAGCAGGGCGGCCAGACCCTGCAGGGACGCGCCGTAGCCGATGCTTGTCGGCACCGCGATTACGGGTTTGTCCACTAGGCCGGCGACCACGCTGGGCAGCGCGCCCTCCATGCCCGCCACCGCGATGATCACGGAGGCGCGGCGCAACGCGGGCAGTTGCGAGAGCAGGCGGTGCAGGCCGGCGACGCCTACATCGTGCAGGGTGCGGACCTGGCAGCCCAGCAGCCGCGCCGTGAGGGCGGCCTCTTCGGCCACGGGGATGTCGCCGGTGCCCGCGCAGACGACCAGAATATGGAGTTCTCCCTTGCCTGCACGACCGCGCGAGCGTAACACCGGAGTTACGGACGGTTCCTCATGGTAGGCTGCGCGCGCGGCGGCGTGGTATTTGAGGCCGGGGTGGCGCGGCGCGAGATGGGCGAACACCTCCGGGCCCACGCGGGTGATGAGGATGCGGCCGGACCGCTTGATTATGCGCCCCGCGATGATGTCGATCTGCTCCTTGGTCTTGCCCTCGCCGAAGACCACCTCGGGGTAACCTTTGCGGGACTCCCGGTCGTGATCCAGGCGCGCGAAACCGAGGTTTTCCTCGGCGGCTCCGGATCCGGAAACCGAACCGGCCGGTTGCAAGGAAGCGCGCAGGGCCAGCAGCAGCTTGGCCTGGCGTTTTCCCGGCTGAGCGGCCAGGCGGAAGCGCCGAAGGTCTTCTGAAATTTCGCGATTCATGGGGTTTTTTCGGGGTCCGAGGGGACGGCCGCCGGCTTCAAATCATAGTAAAATCGGTTCCGCGCATAGTAAAATCGGTTCCGCGGATTCAACATTTTGAGGCAGGCGGGCGTTTCCCATTCCGTGCGGGAACGATGGGGTCAACCGTTCCACCCACACGGAAAAACCTTAAGCCTACTGCAACTTTGAGACTTACTATATCTAGGGAATTCGCCAACCAGGTTTTTAGCAGGAGTCGTTCCAAGCATGACGTTGTTGGATATCCACGGTCAGCAGAAGCGTTTTGAGCCCCCTACGGCTAAGGTGCAGATGCAGCAGACGCGCGCGCCCGCGACCCGCTTCCTCGCCTTTTTCGAAACCGTCCTCGACAATCCTCTGCTTCCCACACTCGCCTTCGGCCTCGTTTTCCACCTGGTACGCTTCGCCTTCCACCTCATGCTCAACGGCGGCCCAGCGGGATTCCTGCCCGCCGCTCCTCTCATGTGGATCGGTTGGCTGCCGGAGTTCCTGGTGCCCTATGCGGCGCTACGCATCATCTCCGCGGGTTACCAGAAGACCAGCGAGAGCATGCACGAACGTATCCTGGAAGGGCTGGAGCGCGGCAACGAGATCCAGAAAGTCTCGATCCTGGGCTTCGCCAAGATTTCGGAAGTTCGCGATCCCGACACCGGCGATCACATCATCCGGATGAGCCACTACTCGCGCATGCTGGCGCAGGAGCTGGCCAAGTTCCCGGAATACGAGAACTACATCACGCGCACCTATTGCGACGAGATCTTCATCGCGGCCCCTTTGCATGACATCGGCAAGGTGGGCATCCGCGACGACATCCTCAAGAAGCGCGGCGGCCTCACCGCGGACGAGTTCGAGATCATGAAGATGCACACCATCATCGGCGGCGATCTGCTCCACGAGCTGGAGCTGAAGCTGGGATGGCGCACCTTCTATTCGCTCAGCAAGGAAATCGCCTACCATCATCATCAGCGTTACGACGGCACGGGCTATCCCAACGTGCTCGGGGCCACCAAGGCCATGTTCGTGGAGCCCGGCATCGGTAAGCCCCTGCAGGGCAAGGCCATTCCGCTCTCCGCCCGCATCGTGGCCATGGCCGACGTGTACGACGCCCTCGTCTCCCGCCGCTGCTACAAGGAGCCCATCCCCCACGAGCGCGCCAAGGAGATGATCGTGGCCGAGTCCGGCAAGCACTTCGATCCCGATCTGGTGCAGGCGTTCCTGCGCATCGAAAAGGACCTGATCCGGGTCTCCAGGGAATTCGCCAAGTAGCGGTAAGGCGGGCGAGGCCCGTTCGCGGGCGACCCGTTCGTGGGCGGCGCTTGATTGGCGGGCCGGGCCCGTGTCGCCGCTTTGTTCCCTGCTTCCCCTCCCTTTTTCTAAATTAGCTTAGCCTTTATCTCAGCCTTCATTTCGGGAGCACGCGTATGCATCTAGTCGTCACAGGCGGTTGCGGTTTCATCGGTTCGAATTTCATCCGCCAGGTCCTGGCCACCCGTCCCGGCTGGCGCATCACCAACGTCGACAAGCTCACCTATGCGGGCAATCCCGCCAGCCTGACCGACGTGTCATCCAACCCCGGCTACAAGTTCTTCAAGGCGGACATTTGCGATCGCGCCCTCATGACGGAAATCTTCGCGGGCAAACCGGACGCGGTGGTGCATTTCGCCGCCGAGTCCCACGTGGACCGCAGCATCCTGGGCCCCGAGATCTTCGTGCAGACCAACGTGATGGGCACCCAGGTGCTCCTGGAAGTCGCGCGCAACGCCAAGCTCGGCCGCTTCCTGCACGTCTCCACCGACGAGGTCTACGGTTCCTTGGGGCCTACCGGATTGTTTTCCGAAACCACGCCCCTTTCCCCCAACTCGCCCTACTCGGCGAGCAAGACGGGATCGGATCTGCTGGTCAACGCCTACCATCATACCTACGGCATGGATACGATCATTACGCGCTGCTCCAACAACTACGGGCCCTACCAGTTCCCGGAGAAACTCATCCCCCTGCTCGTGACCAACCTCATGGACGACAAGCAGATCCCGATCTACGGGGACGGCAAGAACGTGCGCGACTGGCTGCATGTCGATGATCATTGTTCCGGCATACTGCTCGCTCTGGAAAAGGGCAAGGCGGGCGAAGTCTACAACATCGGCGGCAACAACGAGCGCGAGAACATCGCCATCGCAAAAAAACTCCTGGCCCTGATGGGCAAGGACGACAAGAGCATCTCCTACGTCGAGGACCGCCTGGGCCACGATCGCCGCTACGCCATCGACGCGACCAAGATCACCCGGGACCTGGGCTGGAAGCCCAAGCACGATTTCGAATCCGGGATCGCGTCGACGGTGGAGTGGTACAAGGCCAATGAAAAATGGTGGCGGCCGCTCAAGAAGGGCTGAAACCAAGTGTCGCCCGCCTTCCGGCACGGAAGGAGTTTCAAAAAGCGATCCGCAATTTCTCGGCTGCCGCGCGCATCGCTTTGTCCCGGCTCCACACCTTGAAGCCATCCAAGTGCGCCGCCGCCAGGAGGTGCATATCGATGAACGCGAGCCCCAAGCCGAAAAGCCTATGTCCTTCAATGAAGGCGAGCACTTCGGAATGCCTGGCCAACGACGCGGCGGGCAAAAGTGCCAGTCGATGCAGGATTTCCTTTCGCCGGGACAAATGGCCGCTAGCGAGTTCTCCGATAATAAAATGATGGCATACCGCGTCCCCCGATTCCAGCAGAGCGGACAGCCCTGGATCGGAATGGCGCAGATGGTCGATCCAGATCGAGGTATCGACCAGAACCATTATTTGGCCGGGGCGCTGCGACGGCGGGGAATGGGCCGCAGATGTTTTTGCGTTCCGCCCAAGGCGATCAGTCTTTTGCGGTTTTCCAGGGAAATCAGGGTCTCAAGGCCCAGACGGACCAGGGCGGTTTTCTCCTTGATCCGCGTGAGTTCGGAGGCGTCTTTCAAAAGCTGTTCGTCGATGTTCACGCTTCTCCTTTCGCCTCAGAAGGAGCTTCGTTTTTGGCTTCGCGGCATCGGCTGCCTTCACTACCTCAACGTCCTCCGTTTCCGCCAAGCAATTGGAATACATCCGCTATTCCCCTTATCGTGACGGCCAGGCCAAGTCCGGCAACGCCGCCATCAAGGGCCTGATCGTCGATGCGATGGGCCGTTTGCATTCCATGGCGGCGAGGACCGGCGTTCCGGAGACCGGCCTTGTAGGTTCCGCCGTTCATGGCCGCTCCGCCGCGCCTGCAGTGTGGACCGTCGGCGCGCCCTGAATCCCGCTTGATCCGCGATTGAACCCGCCAACATGATTCGTCCCTATCTGGTGTAAGCGCCTTGCGGACGCCCCCGCTTTTAGCTTGATTTGAACCCATGAAAATCATCTTCATGGGCACGCCCGAATTCGCCGTCAGCTTCCTGGAAACCCTGCACGCCGGACCGCATGAGGTGTGCCTGGTGGTGACCCAGCCTGACAAGCCCAAGGGCCGCGGGCAAAAGCTCGCCGCGCCGCCGGTCAAGGAGAAGGCCCTGGAGCTTGGGCTTCCCGTGGCGCAGCCCGCCTCCCTCAAGACCCCGGAGTTCCACGATCTGATCCGCGCGCAGCATGCGGACCTGCTGGTGGTGGTGGCCTACCGTATCCTGCCGGATACCCTCTTTCCGCTCACGCGCTTCGGCGCGGTCAATGTGCATGGTTCCCTGTTGCCCAAGTTCCGCGGGGCCGCGCCCGTGCAATGGGCCGTGGCCACGGGCGAAGAGGAGACGGGCGTGACCGTGTTCCAGCTGGACAAGGAGATCGATCACGGCGGCATCCTCGCCCGCGCGGTCACCCCCATCGGGCCCGAGGAGACCTCGGCGGATCTGTTCGCGCGCCTGCAGGGCATGGGCCGGGACGCCTTGATGCAGGCCCTGGACGACTTGGAGTCCGGCCGCGCGAAACCGGAACCGCAGGATCATGCCAGGAGTTCGCCCGCTCCCAAACTCAAGAAGGAAGACGGCCTGCTCGACTGGAGCAAGCCCGCGCTCTTCCTCCACAACCGCATCCGCGGCTTCAACCCGTATCCCATCTGTTACGCCGTGCAGGCGGGCACGGGCCGCATCCTGCGCATCCACGCCTCGCGCCTGGACCAGGCCCCGCCGGATACCATCGCCGTTTACGACGCCGTGAAGCTCGGTGTCCAATTGCCCGGGGGCATGGAGATCGTGCCCGCGGGCACGGTGCGCTTCTCCGCCGATCGCCATCCCGTGGTCGCCACCGGGGAAGGCTGGCTCAAGCTGATCGAAGTGCAATGGGAAGGGAAGCCGCGCCTGGGCGGGCCTGATTTCCTCAACGGCCTGCAGCCCGCGGAGCGCGAAAGCCTGCGGTTCCAGTAGTGGATGGGATCCGCTGTTTCGGACTGGCCATGCTGTTGGCGGCGGGCTCCGTCGCAGCAGGCAAAGTGCCGTAATTTCCGCCAGTTTCCGCTTTGTGATCCGGACAACCCGAATTAGAATTCTCTCTGGTGGATCGGGGAAGCGTTTTTCCGATCGCGTATAGTGGGGTGAAACGTGGGTATTCAGGTTCAGCGCGGAATGACCGCGCTCTTCGGTACATCATTCAGGATTTCCATGGCCGTGACCGTGGTGATAGGTCTGGTCGGCTTCGCGGAAGCGCAGATCAAGATCGGCACGATAGGCGACAGCATCACGGAAGGCGCGGGGCTGCCCGCGGGGGCGCTTTCCTATCCCGCCCGGCTGCAGCAACTGCTGGGAAACGGTTACTCGATTTACAATGCCGGCGTGAGCGGCCGGACCCTGCTCTACCAAGGTGATTACCCCTACATCACCAACAACAACGGCAAGCTGGCGGGGTTGGTCGACTTCAAACCCGATATCGTCACCATCGCCCTGGGCACCAACGATACCAAGCCGCAGAACTGGGACGCGCACAAGGCCGAGTTCAAGCGCGATTATCTCGCCCTGCTCGACAGCGTAGGGCGCTTCTCCTCCAAGCCGCGCATCTTCCTGGTCCTGCCGCCGCCCATCGGGTCCAATACCTTCGGCATCCGCGACAGCGCCCTGGTGAAGATGATGGTGATCATCCGGCAGATCGCCGCCGAGCGCGGGCTCCCGATCATCGATTCCTATGCGCCCCTCAAGCCCTACCCGAACCTGTTCCAGGACGGCGTGCATCCGACGGCCGATGGCGCGGACACCATGGCGCATGTCTTCCAAAGGGCGCTCACCGGCCCGGTCGCGAATCGCTTCCAGAGCGGCAGCTACGCGTCCAAAGAGGGCGCCCTGCCTTACCGGATCTTCATGCCCGAGAACTACGTGACGACGCAGAAATATCCGCTCATCCTCACTTTGCATGGCGCGGGCGAGCGCGGCACGGACAACAACGCGCAAATCGCTTTGCACCGCTTGGCCGAATCCTGGGCCGAAGACAGCGCCCAGCGCAAACAGAAAAGCTTCGTGGTCTCGCCGCAATGCCCCGGCAACGGGCAATGGGTGGACGTGGCGGGATGGGACAAGGTCTATACCAACACCGCAACGATGGCGCAAAGCGCGCCGCTGACCTTGGCCGTCAAGCTGGTGGATTCGCTGGTGAAGGCCTTGCCCATCGACACCGACCGCATCTACGTGACCGGCATTTCCATGGGCGGCTACGGCACCTGGGATCTGATCGAGCGCTATCCGGGCAAGTTCGCCGCCGCGGTTCCCTTGAGCGGGGGATGCGATACCAGTAAGCACGCATTGCTCAAGAACTTTCCCGTCTGGACCTTCCACGGCGCGGTCGATGGCACGGTGCCGCCCAACGCCACCCGCAGCATGATCGCCAAGTTCAAGGCGGACGGCGATGCGGTGACCGAGTATACGTCCAAGTACGCGCCTTATTTCGGGAACGCGACCATCACGCGCGCCGCCTTGACCACGGCCATTGACGGCGGGGCGAAGAAACTCTACGGTGAATACACCGACGGTTCCCACGACATCTGGAGCCAGACCTATGACGACGCCCTGTTGGCCCGCTGGTTGTTCAAACAGGTGCGGCAGCCGGTGGCGACGGCCATCGGAGCGGAAGGGAAAAATGCCGGCTGGAAGCATTCCGTTCGGATGCAGGAGACCTTCCTGGTTGCTTCGGGCGGCGACCTGGCCTTGCTTACGTCTTCCCTCACCCAATCGCTCACGCCCGGGGTCCCGTATGAATTACGCGTTGCGGACGTGAAGGGGGCGATGATTGTGACGAGCCTGATCCGCGGCGGGTCGGCTTTGCCCGAGGCTTTGGTTTCGCGGCTAAGCCAGCATGCGGGCGTCCTCAGAGTGATGGTGAAACGCGTGGACTGAAAATGGGCGCATGTGATTGCGGCAGGATCAGAATTGTGATCGCCGTCTCACTCGTGCAGAACTTTATTCCCCGGAAGTTATTTTTCGTGGGATGAAAGAATTGCAACCCCAGACCGATTTGTTTGAACGCGTCGTCACCATTCTCGAACAAGCGCGCGCCTCAGTCGTCCGTTCAGTCAATACCAGTATGGTGGCGGCCTATTGGCTGATTGGCAGGGAAATCGTCCAAGTCACCCAGAGCGGCGAAGATCGAGCTGAATATGGGAAACGAGTACTCGAGGTTCTTTCCAGCCAGTTGAAAATCCGCTTCAAAAACGGCTTTTCTATCACGAATTTGAAAGATTTTCGCCAATTTTACCAAGCCTATCCGTCCCGTTTATCAATTAGCCACCCATCGGGCGGCGAATTGGGAGCCCTACCCATTCTCTCCCCGACGAATAGAGAGTCCGGGTTTCACTCCCATCTAGGCTGGTCCCACTACCGCGCCCTGATGCGCGTGGATGATGCTGCGGCCCGGGCCTTTTATGAGCAAGAAGCCGCCGAATGTGGTTGGAGCAAGGCCCAACTGGAACGTCAAATCCACACAGCCTATTACCAACGCATCCTGGCCAACCAGGGCCAAGCCGGATTAGTCGCCACCACGCGCGATCGTCTGCCAGGCGAACCCTTGTCCGCCTCCCAGGTTCTCAAGTCGCCGCTGGTGCTCGATTTTTTGGAATTGCCCGATTCCACCACGTTGCACGAAAGCACCATGGAACAGGCCATAATCGATAACCTGCAATCCTTCCTCTTGGAGTTGGGCAAGGGCTTTTGCTTCGTGGCCCGCCAGAGGCATATCCGCTCTGAGGACGACGACTTTTACGTAGACCTCGTCTTCTACAATTACATGCTCAAATGCTTTTTGCTCATCGACCTTAAAATCGGGAAGCTCACCCATCGTGATATAGGCCAGATGGACGGCTATGTGCGCCTCTTCGAAGATCGCTTCAAAGTGGGGGGAGATAACCCCACCATAGGACTCATTCTTTGCTCCGATAAAAGCGAGGCGGTGGCGAAATATTCCGTGCTCAGCGAAGGGCGGCAAATCTTCGCTTCGAAATACCTTCAATTCCTCCCCAGCGAACAAGAGCTCATGCGGGAAATCGAAAAAGAACGCAAGCAGATTGACGCGGCCTGGGCGGAAAAAAATGGGAAACGGGAGAAGTAGTCCGACGCCCCACCCCCCTTTCGTATACGGCAACCGCAATTAGCTAAGTTTCCCACCTCACCCTGACTCCAGGACCCTCATTGCAAGGCTATGCGTCGCGGGAAGCCGCTCTCGACATCCTCCTGGATCAGGAAACCTCCGGCGCCTTCCTCAAGGATCTGTTCGGACGCCATACCGAGGCCTTGCCGAAACCCGATCGCGCCCTGGTGCGGGAAATCGCCCTGGGGGTTATCCGCAATGTTACCCTGCTTGACTACAACATCGGCCTGTACGCGGCGCGCCAGCCCGCGCCCGGGAACATCCGCAGCATCCTGCGCATCGCGGCCTACCAGATCTTCTTCATGGACGTGCCGGATTTCGCCGCCGTGAACGTGGCCGTGGAGTTGGCTAAGCGCCGCGTGGACAAATTCCAGGGCGGCTTCGTGAATGCGGTGCTGAAGAAGATGATCGCGGCGGGCCTGCAAAAGGCGCCGGGCGGATCGGTCAAGTCCATGGCGATCAATTTCTCCCATCCGGAATGGCTGATACGCCGATGGTATCGGCAATTGGGCGGGGACGGCCTGCTGGCCGCGGTGGAGCGCAACAATCAGGAGGCGCCGCTGTGGCTGCGCGTCAATCCCGCGCGGGGCACCGTGGACGCGGCGCGCGCGGAGTTGGCGGAACTGGGCATCGAGACCGAACCCGCCGAGGACGCGCCCCTGTATCTCCGCATCACCGGCAAGGGCGGGGGCGAAGCCCTGCATTCGGAATTGTTCCAGTCCGGCCGCATCGCCTTCCAGGATCCCGCCGCCTGGCTGATCGCGGAACTGACCGGATGGACCTCGGGGGAATCCCTGATCGATCTTTGTTCCGCCCCCGGCGGCAAGGCCGCCTGCCTGGCCGAACGCGCGCTGCAGATGGGCGATGAGGCCGCGGCGCGCGCGCCCATCGTCTGCCACGATCTCTCCTTTTCCCGCC
>OBEQ011344001.1_pt1 | contig 12966 bp, 9 predicted proteins | sample 1670901 | NCBI WGS metagenome assembly OBEQ01 (sample SAMEA104232315, study PRJEB22302) | groundwater metagenome | biome: forest; feature: aquifer; material: groundwater | place: USA | collected 2011-08-07 | depth 5.4 m
CCACATGCTGTCTAGATGCTTCATTGCAAGCTTAATATGTTCATCTTTAACTCTTACTTTTTTAGCTACATTCCAAGAATAATCAGTTTGTATAGCACTCTTACCATCTATTTCTTCTTCACTCATTGCAGCTTTAATATCTTTTTCACCAGGGATAAAACCATCTTTCTCAGAGATAATCTTTGCAAACCAGCTAAATGGATCTTTTCTTGCTACTTCTTGATCGACTTCAGGTACTAACTGACCCGCTGGAACATAGGATTCATTTTGAACTATACCTGTGGCAAAACTTGTTCTATAATTTGCTCTTGCAATTTTTCTATCTTCTTCAGTTACCTTCCACTCAGATTTTTGAGCAAAATAGTATTCTGCCCCGGCAATTATAGTTAATTTCTTTCGGCAGAGGTTTTGGATATCAGCATCAATAGGAAAGTTGTTCTGTGAAAGTCCTATTGAAAGGTTATTATTTATCTTATTTAAAATAAAGTCCTTAAGTGTTTTATGGATTTCTTTATCTTTCAACAGATCAATTGTGGTCGGGTTTTGTCCAATACCAAGAGCAAAATATGTATCCGGTTCACCCATGGCTATTTCAAGGTCTTTTTTATCAACAACATAATTATTTGGATCTCTAACAAAAGCTGCTATTGCAAAAGAATATCTGTTTTCAACTGCTATTTTTCTAAGAGCTTCTTTTTTTTCATCTTGATTTTCAGTAGCACTTGCAACAACTTGTGGTTTTGAAACTTCCTGAGTAAGTGTTTCCCTATGATAAGCAGGTATTAAAGTAGATAAGCCAAGAACAACAGCACGCATAGTATTAGACATAAGATCTCCTTTTGGATGTAATAGACTCGTCTTGTATAAATTACATAGAAGTATAGCTAAAAAAACAAATAAGACCAAATCAAGAGCTTTATTGAAAAGAAATTAACAAAGTATTGTAAGAGTAGTGTTTTATCTGCTCCCAGGGACAAATTCTCTGGTATCAAGCTGCCAGAAAAGAGGACCTAGAAACTCTACATTTATTAATGATCCGTTTTTTATTTTCAGATTTACCCTGTTAACTTTCTCAGATGCAGCATAAGTTTTTATGCCAGCATTATCAGCAAAAACTTTTGCAACAGATAATTTGCCTGGTGTCGCACATGCAGATCCACAGCTATAAAATACTGCCTTAGCATCTGTATTCATAAATGGTTTTATAGCACCCATAATATCTATATCTCCTACATCAAGAACAGCACTGTCAGAAGTTACTTTATCAGTTGCTACATTCTGAACTTCCCATAAAGGAAAAGGACTGTTAGCTACTATATTCCTAAGATAATCCTGGTTATTATTTCTTATTTCATTCAAGACTTTAGGATCTATAGGTTTAAAATTAGAAGGCTTTGATGTTGTGCCTAAATTTAATGACTGACCATCTACATTTCCATTTGTTTCAGACCCATGTCCAGTAAAAGCCATTAGATCAATTCTCCTGCCTGTTACTTTATATGCGCGTCTAACAGCATTGGTTATTTGTTTATCCTGATCAACCTCAAATGGAAGTATTTTAAATCCACCTTCCTGTAAGTCTTTAAAAATTCTGCCTGTGTTCAATGAAAAAACATCTCCACCACTATCTTCTGTAACACCTGGTAAAAATACAACTGCTATTTTACTATCTTTCTTATAGTCTTTATTTTCAAATGCATCTACACAACTTTGGACTAAATCTTCAATATATTTTTGTTTATCTTTTACATCACGTGGTATAAATCTGGAAATCCTCAATACCCCACTATATCTATGTAATTTCAATAAATTATCAATTAATTTGGGTGTAGGAGTGATTTCATGATAGTTAAATGATTCCAGTGCACCATCTATTTCTGTTTCTCCCTGTAAAGCCAGTCCTTCTGTATATCTCTTTAATAATTCAAGATGTTCTTCTATCTTAAATACATCTTTAACTTTTGCAAAATGACATATCCATCCTTTTATATTATGAGAAGAGCCTGGTTTTAATTTTTCCAATCTAATTATCTCTATAAAAATCTTAGGCAAAACATGCTTTGCATATTTAAAAGCTGCCTCTGTTCTTTGTTCAGGTGTTTTAAATGTCTTTGTATAGTTTTCTTCCATATCAGAGATATAGCCATCTACTAAATCATCAATTAATTCAAAATGTTCTTTATGCATAGGAATATCAGCTAAAACCAGCCAATTATACATATTTCGGACTAGCTTAATCCCATCTTCATTTTGTGCAATTGCACTGTCTCCAAAAAACGAATAAACAACATCTAAATCTCTTTGAGTAATTAAAAACTTTTTGTAATGCACTAGTTTTTCATCAATATTCTCCTTGAAAAAGTTTTTATTAACTCCATAACTTAAAAACCATGCAACTCCAAGCAATGGCTCACTAGCTATAGGGTTTTTCCAGCCTACAAGTCCCATATCAATAGCTAAATTGCGCACTTCAACTCCATGAAATCTATTAGAAACATCTTGCATAAAATTGACAAATTTCTCATAGTCTTCTTTACTTATTTTTTTACCAATATCTCCTTTCATAGACATTAGATGTTTATAAGCTGCTTCACTGTGTTTTTTTATTTCTTGTTCAATTTGTTCAGTAGTATTTCCCCCAATATGAGGAAATATTACAAGCTCTCCTTTCTTAGTATCAGTTGAAGGTTTTAAGACTTCATTTGCAGAGCCTTTATTTGGACCACTGGCAGAAAAGAAATTATCAATGTCCAAAGGTAACTTGTTTTCTTTGCTAAAAGGCTGGCAACTTATTTGATTGCTTTTTAAAAAAGCTAAAAGATTATTTCTACTTACAGTATTAAAATCTAACAATGTTTTCTTTCCTTAAAATAATTAGTCTCAAAAGTTATAAAGAGAGAAAAACTTTGACCTTTACATGTATATAATGCTCTTTTTATTAATTTTTTTTAATTGATTAAAAAGTGATTAAGGTTTTCTGACTATTGCAGAGTAATAAAGCTTAGAAACAGTATTAATTACCTTTTCTTTATCCCAAGGATGATTATTAAAAAACCACTCTACTGCTATAGTTTCAATTAGTCCTGCAAGAGCTACTGATGCAATTTCAGGATCAACATTTCTTGCATTTCCGAGCTCAAGTCCTTTGATTAGGTGTTCTTTCATTCTGTTTACAAGTCTTGCTCTGACTTTATCATGCTGCTCTCTGAAATCAGGATCAGTTGCAGAAAGTTCATGGCATATTTTTAAAATATCAGCATTTGCCTTAAAGCTTTCAAAAAATCCTGAGATAGTTGTCTTAATAGGTGCGAGAGCCCCAAGACCCATTGCTGTTTTTTCATCTGGGCTTCTTAGTTGATAAAGCTGATCGTCCACCTCAGCAAGAATAGTATGCAGTGCCTGTCTTTTATCTGTAAAATACAAATAAAACGTACCATAGCCAACACCGGCCATTGTTGAAATCTCTTCTGCGGTTGCCTTTGCAAAACCACGCTGGGCAAAAACAGCTCTTGCAGCTTCAAGAATTTTTTGTCTTGTTCGTTGAGCCTTAGCTGATTTTGGTATGGGTGGTAAATTGGTTTCTTGCATTTTTTATAGCTTCAGACAAGCTGAAGCTTCCCTCGGTCAATTCTTTTCAATTGATCGGATTTGTCTGCCTTAGGCAGAACAAATCCTTTAATTGCTAGTTAATCATATTAATATTAATCCTTTTAATCTTAACCAATTTAAGGTTACATGATAGGTATTTATAAAAATTATCTCAACTAAGCGATATAATTTTTATCTGCATCATGAATACATTTCAAAGACTATTATCATATGGAAAAAAGTATTGGTTTTTATTTTCAATAGCCTTCTTTTCTATGGTTTTGGCAGGATTTATTTCTTTGCTCCCACCATGGCTTGTAAAAATTGCTGTTGACGGCTTAAACATGCCAAAACAGCATGGAAGAATATTTCTTTTACCAAAACAGTTAAAAGCTATTATTGGCTCACCAAGCATGAGTATCCATGTAAATGAACTTCTTGCTCTTATACCTGTGCTTATTATTTCAGCATATTTTATTGATGGTTTACTTAGATTTTTATACCAGTTTTGTATCAGGTACGTAGGCATTGCAACTGTAAGAGACATAAGAAATAAAGTCCATGAACACTTCCAGAAGCTTTCACTTACCCAGGTTACAAAAGAAATGAGCGGCACTTATGTTTCAAGAATTACAAATGACTTAATGGCAGTTCAGTCCTGGGTTGCAGAAACATTGACTACAATTTTCAACGATACAAGCAAAGCATGTTTTCTTTTTGCATGGTTACTCTCTGTAAACTGGTCATTAACACTTGTAGCCATTGTTGTAATACCGCTTTTTGTACTTCCAGTAGTAAACCTTGGGAAAAGACTAAGAAAACTAAGCAGAAAAGGACAGGAAAGCATAGGCGACTTAAGTGCATATGTTCAGGAAAGTCTCCAAAACCTAAAACTTGTTCAGGCATATAACCTTGAAGAAAAAAGAGATAAGCAATTTCAGAGTATAAATTCAAAATTGTTTTCAACTCTTAAAAAAACTACTACTATCGAAGCAATGATTTCACCATTAACAGGTCTAATAGGTGCTTGCGGTGTAGCATTTGTATTTTGGGTTGGGATGAAAAGTGTTGCCATTTCAAAAATTACACTTGGTGACTTTTCATCTTATTTTCTGTCAGTAGTCTTATTATATGAACCCATAAAAAGAATAAGCAGAGTCTCTTCAATACTTCAACAGGCTCTTGGAGCATGTGAAAGAGTTTTTGAAATTCTTGATTTAGAATCCTCTCTGCCAGTACCTAAGTCAGCCTTGCACTTAAAATCAGTAAAAGGTCAAATTATTTTTAATAATGTCAACTTTAGTTATTCTGATGGAAGAGAAATACTAAAAAACATAAAGCTTGAAATAAATCCAAGTGAAAAAATTGCACTTATTGGTCCTTCAGGTGTTGGGAAAACTACCTTAGTAAGTCTAATATCCAGATTTTATGATCCACAATCAGGAAATATAGAAATTGATGGCATCGATATTAAAACGGTTGATATTCATTCATTAAGATCTCATATTTCACTTGTTACACAGGATCAGATTTTGTTTAATTGCTCAATTAAAGAAAATATTTTATCAGGCAAGCCAGATGCATCAGAAGAAGAACTCCTTGAAGCAGCCAGAAAAGCACATGTTACAGAATTCGCTGAAAAGGTTCATGAAGGATTTGAAACCATCGTAGGCGAAAATGGTGCAAGGCTTTCAGGTGGTCAAAGACAAAGGGTAGCACTGGCAAGAGCATTTTTAAAAAATGCTCCTATTTTAATTTTAGATGAGCCAACCAGTCATCTGGATGGTGAATCAGAAAGATATATTCATGAAGCTATAAATGAACTTGTTAAAAACAGAACTGTAATTATAATTGCTCATAAGCAATCTACAGTTAACCTTGTAGACAAAGTTATTACTTTAGAGAACGGTGAAATTGCACAAATAAAAGAACAAAAAGGCTTAATGGTTTAAAGCTTTACATCAAGAGTACTTTAGTTACTTGGCTTATATATTCTCTTAAAAGCTTCTTCTTCATCATAAGGAGAAAGACCAAGTCCTATAAATTCAACAGAACCAATAGGAGTTTTAAGCCTGTCTCCAATCAAATGAGTACGATAAGCTGCAAGATTTTCACTTGGTGCAGAGTTTAAAAAACTATAAGCAAATTCCTGTTTATCATCTAATATTTGTCTGGTAATTTTTTTTAACCCATCTTTATAAGATTCAGTACCTCTTATTTCTCTCATAAGATTGTCATGTTCTGGATTTGTTTTTACTATAAGCCTGTTTATAGGATTTCTATCATCAATTTTGTCTTTTTCTTCTTTGGTTTTGGCATTATTTCTTTGGAATTCTGTCTCTTTTAGCCATTTTCTTTCAATCTTATCTGCTTCTTTCCAGAACAATTCTCTCTCCAAAGTTTCTTTACAGGCTTCTTCATAATCTTTAAACACAGAGTTTTGTCCGTTAAAAAGAATTTCTTGCAAATAATTAATTTTTAATTTTACAAACTCGGGACTTTTTACAGGATCGGAATGATAAGAACTATACATTTCAATCATTGCTGCAACCTTCTCACCCAGCTGATTTAAATCAGGATAAGCATAAAAGTTTTTAAGAAGTCTTTTTTCAAGAAAACCTATAATTGCCTCTTTATATGCTATTGCATGGTAGTCCCGAAATGGGGATTGCGTAGCTGAATAAGCAAGCAAAAGAAATGCATTGTGATAAAGCTGTCTAAAAGCAGCTCCATCTTCTATATTTTCTTTACTTCTTGTACCATCAGAGTTTGGAGGAGGAAAGGTACGTCCTGGTAAAAGCTCTTTGACTTTATCAAAATCTCCAAGGACAATTCTCATAGCATCTAAAACTATAGCCTGAGCAGGTGTAAGAGTTTTATGATCAAATGCAATGATGTCTTGATATTTAGAAGTACCTTTATTAAAACCTTCAATTATACTTCTTAGTTTAATTACAGCAGCATCTGATTCAGTATATGATCCAAAGCTTCTAGATAGTGAAGAGCCTATTGCTCTTATTGACTGTGGTGATTTTTCTTTAACAAATCCTTCTCTAAGCAGTGGCACGCATAAAGGAGTTTCATCTTTAGGATAAAGAGTCCACAATGTTTCTCCTGAAATTTCATAGTATTTTTCACGTAAAAATGGGTCTTGTGTAGTCTTTAAAAGTCCTTCTACTTTTTTTACTACTTGCCTGCCAAAACAAGAATCAAATGGTATAAGAAAGTTTAAAGTCTCATGTATCCGATCTAATTCTCTTGTTTTAACATATCTTTCACCCCGAACACACTGTACAGATGCTGTTTTATTATCCATAGTATCAAGCAAAGGTTTAGCAAATTTATAAGCAAGATTATCAGACCACTCAAAGATTTTTTTATATAAATCTGATGGTATATCAGTTTGAGTATGTGAGCGACGTGCTTGAGTCATTTCATAATCTTCTTCATCATAAGAAAATTGAAGCTTTAAATTAAGATATTGAAGAGCACATAAGTATCTTATTAAAGCTAATGCATCTTCAACCCCTGCAGGTTTCACCGGGTCTATATCAAAACCATTTTGTACAAGCTCTTGTGCATATTTTTCAATAATCGGAAATTCACTTTCTATACACTTGGTAAAATAATCAAGATTTAAATCAATTAGTTTATAAATAAGATAATTATCCATATCAGAAACAGGATAACCAACGGTAGGATTTGATATTGAATGATCAATGAAATAATCAAATAACTCTTTATCTAATGAGTCCTTTAAGTCCACAAAAAAAGTGTTTGTTAGTTTTAGGGCAAGCTTGTCAATTTTTTCACGATCGTTTTCATAGACACCTGATAAATCTACTGCTACACTGAGCAACTCAGTTTTAACATCATCTGCAAGATCTTTAGATGGGCTATGAGAATCAAGTGCAACAAGGTATAAAGAGAACATTTTCTCCCCTAATTCTTTGTAACCTTCGAGTTTCTTCCCTTTAAACTCGTTAAATTTACCTATCAGTCTTTTAGACATCTCGCGAGAATAATTATTAAATTTAGAACCACTGTTTTTTATTATGATTTCATATGACTCAAGGGAATCAGCTGTAAACTTTGGTAATTTTTCTTCTGGAAGAGTACAACCATTAATATTTAATAAATAGTCATAGATTGCTTTGTGACCAAGAGCATGAAGCGTTTGTTCTTTTTTTTCATATCTTTCATTTTTATTTTTTTCTTTTGTTAGGTCTAAAGCTTGATTTTTATACCAGCTTAAAAATAAATCAGGATTTTCCTGAATTAAATTCTTAAGCTTTGTAATATCACTATCAAAAGCAAATTTACCTTCACTGCTAACTATTCTTTCTAGTTCAGAATCAAGTTTTTTAAAATAGTCCTCATTAGAAGCAAACGCACTGTTTAATCCGGTAATATCTCCACAAGCCAGTGCAAATGTACCAATGGCCATTGATTTTAATGCCATTCTACGGCTACATCCATTATTAATAGGTAAAAGTGAATTTCTTACTTGCAAAGCAAATTACCCTATGAATTCATACAATCAATATTGATAGTTATGATATTTGTAACACAAAAGTAAGTTTAAGGAAAATTTATCCCTGCAATTTAAGATTCTGTTGTAATGACATGCTTTTATTACCGCTACTTAAGCACTTTCTTCTGCTTCTACTCGCTGCATGTCTTCACTAAACTTATATTCTCTGAAATTTCCAAACATATACACTAACCCACCAATAATGCTTGTAATCAATAAAACAATTAACCAGCAAATGCTAAATGCAAGTGCTTTTTCACCATCAATAGCAACTTTCTTTAAAAAATAAATATAAGCTCCTTCTCTAATTCCAAGTCCATTAAGACTTGGAATCATAAAACCTGCAATAGTTGTTAGAGGATAAAAAACCAGGTAATAACTGAGTGGAATATTAATGCCAAGTGAAAGTGCTATAAAAAAATGACATAGAATTACAGAGATTTGAAGAATAACTGAGGTGATAATTATTTTTGCCATAAGCCTTAAATCATGCCAGTAAACAAGAAATGGTTCTATTGCTTTTTTGTAAAGCCAACCTGTGTCCCCAAGAAAACGTCTATGTATCTGAGGAAGAAAAGGAATTAAAAAAATTGTGATAAAAGATCCTGCATGAGAAAAAAGCTCAAGTTGATTCGGAAGACTCCATTCTGATTTACTAATAAATCCAAAATCCTGAAGCAAAAATGCAACTGATGCACCCCAGAACAAAATAATTACACCCGTATACCGTTCATAAACAATACATGCTACAGCTTTTGTCAGAGAAATGGGAGAACCTTTTTTAAGGTAATAACCACGAAGTGCATCTCCCCCAAAAGTAGTGGGTAAAAAATTATTAAAAAAAGTTCCTATAAAATTCAATTGAACAAGTTGAAAATAAGTCTTTTTAAATCCAAGCACACTAGACGAGAAATGAAATCTAACTCCGCTTATAAATGTAGCCATAAAATAACACAAATAAGCCAATGAAAAATAAACTGGATTAACGGTAAGTAGATATTTAAAAGCTACTTTTATATCAACTTTTCCGAATTTAATAAGACAAACAAAAGCTGCAAGACTGACAAGAATCCTTAAAATATTTTTAAAATGTTGCTTGCTCTTTGCTTTATGTTCAGTTAAATTTTCTGCATCAACCATTTAGATATGTTTCTCTACAGCTGTTGAAAGAGTTGCTTTTGGTACCGCACCAACAACTTGTTCCACAGGCTGACCATTTTTAAAAACCATTAAGCTCGGTATACCACTAATTCTGTAGGATTGGGCAGTTTTAGGGTTTTCATCAGTATTTAGCTTTAAAACCTTAAGTTTACCAATATACTCAGTGGCAATTTCTTCAACTACAGGAGCTATAGCTCTGCATGGCCCACACCAGGGTGCCCAAAAATCCACTAAAACCGGCACATTTGCTTTGAGAACTTCAGACTCAAAAGTTGCGTCTGTTACTTCACCTACATTTGCCATTTGATTAACTGTCTCCTTTTCATTATTTCTTATTTTATTTTGTTATGGCCTGTCTAATCAAGCGGTAGAACCTGTTAAACTTGCTATTCGTGATTTAAATTATACCAGTGAGTAAAAAATGTATCATTTCTTAAAAGGAATAATTACAGAAAAAATTACAGAGCCGGTTGGTCAAGAAAAAATTATTATTGATGTAAGTGGCATAGGATATGAAATATGCACCAGTCTGGCTTCAATTCATTTATTTGGCAAAGAAGGCTCATTATCAACAGTCTATACAACATTAATTCACAGAGAAGACCAAATGACCTTGTTTGGTTTTCCAACATTGCTTGAAAAGGAAATGTTTAATTTTTTATTTAGCGTTTCAGGAGTCGGACCAAAAACTGCTTTAAATATTTTAAACAGCCTTACTGTAAGCGAAGTAACTTATGCAATTATAAATGAAGATACTGCAAACCTAAGTAAAGCTCAAGGTATAGGAGCTAAAACAGCCAGCAGGATTATCCTTGAGTTAAAAGAAAAAATTAAAAACTGGAAAAATATGCCTATTGCTTATTCACACAAAGAACAAAATGACGGATTAACAAATGGACGAGCTGGTGGAACTGAAAGCGATGCAAGGTCTGTCCTGCAATCACTTGGCTATTCAAGTTATGATATCAATCAAGCCTTTACAAATGCAAAGTCAAATGGAAATCATTCGGATCCAGAATCACTAATACATTTTTCGCTGAAGTGGCTTGCACAAGTTAAGAAATAATCACAGAAAGCCCTTTTACTATTGCATCTGCGATTTTTTTTTGCATCTGTGGTTTTGTAATTATCTCAGCCTCAAGAGGATGAATTAGAAATCCACACTCAATTAAAATTCCATAATAAAAATCGGGTTTTGTTACTGCAAAATTTCTTTCAAAAACGCCATATTGTTTTAATCCTGTTTCTTGCGAAATAGTCTTTAAAATTGATTTTGCCAGTGGTTTTACAAAATCATTTGTGTAATATATTCCAACTCCTTTATGCTTAAGTGGATCTTCATTGTCAGGAAGTGCATTATGATGTATTGAAATAAAAATGTTGCATTTTTTCTTTTTTGCAAATTGGACACGATCTTTTAATGAAATAAATTTATCTATAGAACGCGTGAGGTAATATTCCCCTTGTAGAGTCATGCCATTGCATGACTCTACAACCATTTTTGCTATCTGCAAATTAAAATATTTCTCAGGAATACCTTTTGGGGAATGGGTTCCATGTTCTTTACCACCGTGACCAGGGTCGATAATCAATGTCACGTCATTGTGAGGGAGTGTTAACGACCAAAGCAATCTCTCTGATGTTTTCACATAAAATTGTTTTTGAGATTGCTTCGTCGGTGCTTTGCACCTCCTCGCAATGACGCATCTAGTTAAAATTCTTCTCTCCCCATTTAAAATCTGAACCAACTGAACAATGTTTTTTTTACCTGGTAATTTTATTTTCTTTGCAAAATTTCCATTTGGAAATAATTTGACAGGCATTTCCATGTGGTATTTCTTGTTTTTGTCATTTACAGAAACAAATAATTTTGCCTTTGGATTACACCATCCATATACAAACGTCTCATGATAATTAGAAGTCCAATTATTTGTAGGATAAACCCAGATTAAGGATTTTGATTTTTGATTTTTAACTTTCTTCCCTTTGACATTACCACATCAACAAGTTACATAAGAGATAATTCTATAACTATGATGAAAGACTTGGCAAAAGTATTACTTTATGGACAAGCAACTGTTGATGTGCTGAAAGATAAACTTGAGTCAAAAGCCTGTGAATTGGCCATTCAGGTAAAGAACTTTGGCAATAAAAAAGATATTGAAGAGTCAAATGATAAGCATTCTGAATGTAAGTTAAAAGAAAAAGCCAAAGAGGAGCTTTTTCAGTTAATTTCTGAAGTTACACACAGAGCCCAAATCAATGAAATTCAATTTAAAGGCTTTCTTAAAGACAAGCTAACCGAACTTACAAACAACGCTCTTCTTGACTCTATGGAGCTAAATGAAATCAGAGCAGAAATAGCAAGTCTTCGGGCAGAAATAGTAGATTTAAAATCACAGATTAATCTACAAAAGCGGTAATAAAATTGGTTCAGCTACTTGAAAAAAACAAAATATATAAAAATGGTTTTCAAACCAGACTCTGGTATGACAAAGAATTAATTCAGGAAGGATTTAAACTCCCAAAACAGTTTACTACTGGTATTTCTTCGCTAATACATGAGTCATGTCTTTTAAGTTTTTACTTTGTAAGAGACAAAAGATTTAGACAAATTGCATCTATCGTTTTTAAACTTTTAAAGAAAATTGCAAAAAGAGACCCAAACTGCCCTTTTTACATAAAAAATGCTTTTTTTGAACTTGGTCCTACATTTATAAAAATTGGACAGTTTTTATCCAGCAGAAAAGATATTATTCCACAGGAATACATTGAGGTTTTATCAGAACTACAGGATTCAATTCCACCTGTGCCATTCACAGAAATGAAAGTGCAGATTGAAAAAGAGCTTAGAAAATCCCTTGAAATGGTATTTAAATCTTTTGACGAAACTCCTATAGCATCTGCAAGCATTGGACAGGTTTACAAAGCTGAGCTATTAAATGGCGTAAAGGTAGTAGTAAAGGCACAAAGACCTGATTTAAATATATTGTTTAATCAGGATCTAGCTATATTGAGATGCCTTGCAACATTTCTTGAAAGACATTCAGAGCTCGGGAAAGACAGAGAATGGGTACAGATTATAGATGAAATCGGGAAAACACTTTTTGAAGAAATTGATTTTATACAGGAAGGTAAAAATGCAGATAGGTTCAGAAAAAATCTGAAATACGAAGAAAAGATTTACATACCAAAGGTTTTCTGGCATTACACAACTAAAAAAATCATTACTATTGAGTTTGTGCCAGGTACAAAAATTACTGATATTGAAACTTTAAGAGAAAAAAATATTGATTTAAAAGAACTTGCCCTTGTCCTTGTTAATGCTTACTTTAAACAGGTTTTTGAAGATGGTTTCTACCATGCAGATCCACACCCGGGAAATATTGTAGTCAGAGATGACAGTACAGTTGTTTTTTATGATTTTGGAATGGTCGGAAGAATAAATGAAACCTTAAGAGAAGAGCTTGCAAATGTTTTATTAAGTGTAGTTGGAAATGATACAGATACACTACTTGCAGCCTTACAAAAATTAAATCTGATAAAATCTGGTGCTGATTTAGAGCCAATAAAAAGAATCATAGAGCAAGGAGCATATAAGTATTATGACGGCACAAGATTTTCATCCCTAGACTTAAACAGCATGGAAGATGATATAAAAAAGATCTTTGAAGCAAAGCCAA
>OBEQ012288081.1_pt1 | contig 12965 bp, 13 predicted proteins | sample 1670901 | NCBI WGS metagenome assembly OBEQ01 (sample SAMEA104232315, study PRJEB22302) | groundwater metagenome | biome: forest; feature: aquifer; material: groundwater | place: USA | collected 2011-08-07 | depth 5.4 m
CCGCGCCGCCGCGAATCGTACGCAAGCGCTCGCTGGCGTTACCGTTGGCCCACTTGGCGAGCGGCTCGATCGGTCGCTCCGCGATCTGGTGATGTCACGCCTCGAGATGCGCGTGCTCGCGCCGGGCGAGGTCATCGTGCAAAAGGGCAAGCCTCTTCCCGGGCTCATCATCGTCGGCGTCGGCGACGTCGAGCTCTTGGACGGAGACGTCATCATGCAGACGCTCGGCTCGGGCGAGTTTCTTTTCGCCGACGCCATTCTCGGCGCGGGCAGCGCGCCCCTCACCGCGCGCGTCGGCAAAGGCGGCGCGCTCGCGATGTGCGCGTCACGCGCGCTCGCTCAAGAGCTGCTCGTCACCTGTCCGCCCCTCCTCGAGCTATTTGCCGGGATGTAGCCCAGTTTGAGACCGCGCTCTCTACCCCGCACCGTGGATGCCGTGAATCGGCGCGCCATGCAGCGGCCTGACACCGTCCAGCACTATCTCCACTGCGACTATCTGGACCCAGGAGAAAAAGCCCTCTACGCGGCCATTCTGCCGGAAGCGAAGGGCAAGCCCCTGCTCGACATCGGTGTTGGAGGCGGTCGCACAGTCGATGCGCTGACGGCCATCAGCGCCGACTACACCGCCATCGACTACGCAAAAGAGATGGTGCAGGCGCTCGCGCGACGCCGGCCGTCCTTGCGAATTCTGCACGCCGACGCTCGCGACATGTCGATGTTTCAGGATGGCAGCATGTTCTTGGTCGTGTTCAGCTGCGCGGGCATCGACATGGTCGACGCCGCCGATCGCCTTCGAGTCCTGCGCGAAGTCTTGCGCGTGCTCGCTCCGGGCGGTGCCTTCATCTTTTCGACGCACAACCTCGAGTGTCGAAGGCGCGAGCGCGAGCCGACGCTCCTCGACATTTTCTTACCCCTTCAGCGAAGCTCGTTTTCTCGCGTACGCAACTTCTTGGCGCTTCGAAAACTGGTCGAGAAAAAGAGCGACTGGGCCATTCTCAATTCGAAGTACCACGCCTACTCCACCCTGATGCACTACATCACGATGCGAGCGCAGCGCGCGCAGCTCGAAGAGGTCGGATTCGCGCCAGGCGCGGTTGCCTATTCGAACGAGGGTGAACTCATCTCGGGGAACGGCTCCGACTCGTTCATGTTGCACTTCATGGCGCGCGCACCCGTGAGGGCGGGCTCGCGCGGCGGGTAAGCGCAATCGTCAGGGAGGCGCGGGCGCCACGTTCGCGCTCTTGGTCGGGGTGCCACTCGTCGACTCGAGATCCCACCGAAGCTCCTCGCTGCCCTCGGCCCCGGCGAAACGGAGCCCGAACCACTTCGCATCGGGAGCGATGGTGGGGCGGTTGTCCGGCGTCATGCGCGGAAAGCGAATGCGGAACGCCTGGCGCCACACGGTCGTGTAAGGAAAATACGTGCGCTCGATGGCGCCCGGTTTGGCAATGAGCTCGATGGTCGAGGGCGCCACCTCGTCTCCCAGGTCGTCGATCAGGCGAACGATCCACGCGCTGTTCGGTTTGGTGAGATCGGTCCAGCGACGGTTGGTTCCGTAGAGCGCCACGTAGAACTGATGAACGTCGCGCGTCTCGGCCAAGGTTCTCTCGCGGAGAGAGCGTCGTTGCTCGACCGTGAGGCGGTAGTCCTCCGCGTAACGTGTCACGTAGGCCCAGCGAAAGTCCCATGACTCATAGGTCGCGCTCACGGTCAGGTAGTCGTCGAGGCCGCCGAGCTCGGTGAGGGTGACGAGCCTGCGCGCGCGCGTCCACCTCTTCAACACCTCGCCGTAGTCGTTGGCGACGTACTCGCGCGAGCCGGGCTGCAACGACACTTTGGGCTCGGCGCATCCGGCGATCGCGAGCGCGAGAGCAAGCGGGGCGGCGTACCGGCGCAACATGCTCATGGCATGGATCATGGGACGCTAGCGAAGTTAGTCCACATCGGGTGGCGCGCGTTCTGGAACCACTGGTGGGCGCGTGTGCGTGCGCCGGTCGCGTGACGATGCGAATGTGGTGACGCATGGCGCTCGCGTCGCTGTGAGAGCTCGTGCGTGCGTGGTTTTACGGTGTCGCCGTGCATTCGTTCGTGCGCCTTGCCGGGTAGTGCGCTTCGGAACTCTAGAACTTTCTGCCAGGGTCGTCCGTCCAAAAAACATGGAACGCAAGGTGCTAACCATTGTCCTTCGAGGATCCGCGTGATCGACAAACTCGATTTTTTAGTTCGCTTTTGGGAGCTCAAGGCGCGCCACGCGACGCTCGGCCAGCCGCTTGGGGCGAGCGAGCAGGTCGAGCTTTTGTCCTTGATGCAGCTCGTCATGGGCGAGTTCGACGTGCCTGCGGCGGGCCCCGTGGAACGTCCGAAGAGCGCGCTTCCCGCGCAGCTCATCGGTGACGGGACGATGCTGGCCGTCGAAATTCGCGCGCTCAGCGCAGGCGCGCTCATCGTCGCGAGTGGGGCATCGATGGCGCAAGGTGCGCACGTCATCGTGCGGGCTACGGACGCGGTGAGCGGTGTCGAGTATGCGCTACCGTGCAACGTCGTATGGGTCCATCCGGGCACCTCCCACGAGCCATGCACGATGGCGCTCGTGGTCGACGGGATTCCGACGCGAAGCGTTTTCGCGACGACGGACGTGCCCATGCCTACGTCGCTCGGAATAGGGCAAAAGGCGCGACTCGTCGGTTGACCTGCCGAACGCGCATGCGCGACAAATCGTGACGCTGTTGCGCTGAACGGGCACGCCGCCGCTCGTGCGTGCGTGCGTGCGCGACGAGGTACACCTCCTTCTTGGGACAGAACGGGATAAGCTCGTCCCGATGGCGTTCGCCGATCCGGGGCGCGGGTTTTCCCCCGCGATCGTGATGTCGCAGACGAGCATTCTGCGCATCGTTCTCGGTCTTGCGCTCGCCTTCATCCTGGCGATCGCCGCGGCGCACCCGCTGGTGCGCCGCGTGGAGCGCAGGTTGGGACTCACGGTGCTCTTGTCGAGCGGTTTGCCGTTTCTCGCGCTGGGGGTCGTGTTCCATCTGCCGCGTGTCGGAATTCTCACCGACGACGTCGTGCGAGATCTTCGCCCGGCGCTCGAGTTCGGGCTCGGCTGGCTCGGCTTCGTGGTCGGCATGCAATTCGACGTGCGCGAGCTCGACGCGATGCCCGAGAAGACGGCGGCGGTCGTCGTGGCAGAGAGCGCGATTCCGTTCCTCGCCACCTCGGCGGCGTGCTTGATCGCGCGCGCGGTGCTCGATCCGTACTTCGTTCCGAGCGACATCTTCGAGCACCGGGCGTACTTCTTCGGCACCGAGATCATCGACTCCCTTCGCGACGCGCTCGCGCTCGGCGCCTGCGCGGCACCCGCCGCGCCCGTGGCAGCCGTCGCGATCGCGGGCGGCAGCGGCTCGAACGCGGCCAAGCTCTTGGGACGCGTTACGGCGCTCAACGACGTTGCGGGCGTCGTCGTCATCGGGCTCATCTGCGCGTTCTTTCGCCCCGGTGACGCGCTGAGTGCGTGGCGGTTGCCGATCGTTGCCTGGCTCTTCGTGACGCTGGGCCTGGGCGGCGTCCTCGGGATTCTCACCTACGTTCTCGTGCGCAGCGCGAAGACGGCCGCCGAAGAAATGGCCTACTTGCTCGGCGCCATTGGAATTTCCGCCGGAATGAGTGGTTTCTTGGGCATCTCCCCGCTGGTCTCGTGCGCCATTGCCGGTGCGCTTCTCACCAACTTGCCGCACAAGAACCTCGACCGCCTCAAGGCTACGATCGGCCTGGTCGAGCGGCCGCTCTACCTCATTTTCCTCCTGGTAGCAGGCGCGCTCTGGGATCCGACGGCGTGGGAAGGCTGGGCGCTCGTGCCGATTTTCGTTTTCTCGCGGGTCGCAGGAAAGCTCTTCGGTGCAATCGTCGCCAAGAGCGCGGGACCCGAGGGATTGCCCGATGCAGGGACACTCGGCCTCGCACTATCGCCGCAGTCGCCCATCGCGATCGCGACCATCGTGAGCTACGTCACGCTTTACCGCCCACTCACCGCAGGCGCACACGCGCTCCCCTGGCTCATGACGGCGTGCATCGGCGGTGCCGTACTCACCGAGCTCACCGTCCAGGCCATCGCCCGCGTGCGCGGTGGTCTTGGCATCTCGGACCTGCGCAGCCCGTCGATGGTCTCCGCGCCGCCGCCGCCGATGCACGTGCCTCGCGTTCCAACCGATCCGGGCGTGGGCCAATGATCCGCGCCTCGTTTCTCCTCGCAGTGGTCGTGGTTCTCATCGCGGCGGCGCGCTCGTTTCTTCCCGAGGACGCGACGCAGCACGCCGTCGGCTCCGGCGGCGCGCTCGCCTTCGGCTTCGTGCTCCTCGCCGCGCTGCAGACGGGCACCATTTTCAGCGGCGCGCGTCTGCCCCGCCTCACCGGCTACCTCGCGTGCGGCTTCATCGCTGGCCCGAGCGTCATGAACTTCGTCACCCAAGACATGGTGGACGACTTGAAGCTCGTGAACGGCGTTGCCATCGGCCTCATCGCCCTCTCCGCGGGCGGCGAGCTCAATTTCAAGCGCTTGCGCGGCCGTTTTCGCGCCATCTTTTCCATCAGCGTGACCTCGTTGGTCGTCGCCGTGGTCATCCTCTCGATCGCCTCGCTTGCGTTGAGCGGTCTACTCGAGTTCATGGACGGCAAGACCTTCGCCGAGCGCGCCGTCATCGCGCTCACGATGGGCGTCGTCTTGAGCGCGCTCTCGCCCACCGTGACGCTCGCCCTAATCAGCGAGACTGGAGCCGCCGGGCCCATCTGCGACACCGTGCTCGGCGTCGTGGTGGTGGCGGATCTTTTCATTGTCTTCAGCTTCGCTGCCGTGAACGCGCTCGCGAATGCGACGTTCGGCTCTGCCGGGGGAGGGTCTGGCGGCGGCTTCAGCGAGCTGGCGCTGCATATTTTTGGCTCGATCGGCGTCGGCGCGATCATCGGCCTCATCTTGACGGCCTACTTGAAGAAGGTGAACCAGCGCGTCGCGCTCTTCGTCTTCGGGGTGTGCTTCTTGTGCGCCGAGGCTGGAACGCGCCTCCACCTCGATCCACTCCTCATGTGTCTGACCGCGGGGCTCTTTCTCGAAAACCTCACGGATATCGAGGGATCGAAGCTCATCCGTGACATCGAGTCGGCCTCGATGCCCGTTTTTGCCCTGTTTTTCGCGGTCGCGGGGGCCGGTCTTCATTGGCACGTGTTCAAAGAAGTCGCCCCCTACGCGATCGTGCTCGCGCTCGTCCGCGCGGGCGCCATGTTTTTCGGCGGGCGCGTGGGCATGGCGCTCGGGGGCGTGGCGCAGGAGCAGCGGAGATTCATCCCCTTTGGCCTTTTGTCGCAGTCGGGGATCGCCATCGGCCTCTGCGTCTTGCTCGCCAAGCATTTCGCCGGATGGGGCGAAAAGGCGGCTACGTGCCTGCTCGGTGCGGTGATGATCAACGAGCTCGTGGGGCCGGTGCTCTTTCGTAACGCGCTCATGAAGAGCGGCGAGGCCGGCAGACGCGAGGCCGTGGCCGGGTCTCACTGATCTTCTTGTGGCCCGGTACGCGGATCTCCTTGTTATTTTAGGACAAGCTCTGGCATAAAGTTCCGCGATGCCCCTCCAGATCTCCGCGCGCTTGGCGAAGCCCGCAAAAACGAGCGCCGACGTCGTCGTCGTTGGCGTTTGGACCCTTCCATCCTCGAAAAAAGGCCGGCTCGCGGAGCTGGCAGATCTCGATCGCGCGCTTGGCGGGGGCCTTTCGCGGACGATCGCCAAAGAAGAATTCAAAGGAAAACGCGATCAGTCGCTTGCGGTGGCCACTCTGGGCCGTCTTCCCGCGACGAAGCTCGTCGTTCTCGGCCTGGGCGACGCGAAAGACTGGGGCTCTGCTGACGCGCGCGCGTTTGCCGCGCGGGCCGCGCGCGCAGCAAACGGCGAGAAGGCCAAGTCGCTCGTCCTCGGCGTCCCGAAAGGCGTCGGCAATTACTACCGCGCGCTCGCCGAGGGGCTCGAGCTCGGCGCCTACCGCTTCACGAAATACCTCACCGGCGATCGCAAGCCCAAGGCCGAGCTCGCGCGTGTGACGATCGTGTCTGCCGACAAGCCGCCGGCGACCGCGAAGCGCGACATCGAAATCGGGCAGATCGTTGCCAAGGGGGTCAATCTCTCGCGCGATCTATCGAACGAGCCCCCGAACGTGCTCACGCCGGTGGCGCTCGCGAACGCCGCGCAAGCTGCGGCGAAGGAGCACAACGTCAAGTCGACGATCTTCGACTTCAAGGAGATCCAAAGGCGCGGAATGCTCCTCATTCAAGCGGTGGGGCAGGGGAGCGCGAACGAGCCGCGGTTCGTTCATCTCGCCTGGGTGCCGCCGAAAAAAGACGCCAAACGCCTGGTATTCGTGGGCAAGGGCGTCACCTTCGATTCGGGCGGAATCAGCATCAAGCCCGCGCAGGGCATGGGCGAGATGAAGCACGACATGTCCGGCGCCGGGAACATGGTCGGCCTCATGGCCATCGTGGGGGCGCTCAAGCCGAACGTCGAAGTGCACGCCATCTGCGCGTGCGTCGAGAACATGCCGGGCGGCAAGGCCTATCGTCCGGGAGATGTGTGGGGATCGCTCGACGGCAAGCAGGTCGAAATCATCAATACGGATGCCGAAGGTCGCCTCATCCTCGCCGACGCGCTCGCCTATGCGCGGGAGCTCAAGCCCGATCTTCTCGTCGACAACGCGACACTCACCGGCGCATGCGTCGTTGCGCTCGGAAGTACGTGTTCTGGCTGGTACGCGTCCAACGAAGAGACGGCGAACGAGTTCACGATCGCGGTCAAAGCGAGCGGCGAGACGATGTGGCGCATGCCACTTCTCGAGGAGCTTCGCGAGCAGCTCAAGAGCGACGTGGCCGACGTGAAGCACACGGGCGACCGCTACGGCGGATCGATCAGCGCGGCGCTCTTTCTGCGCGAGTTCATCGGCGACACCAAAAATTGGGTTCACGTGGACATCGCCGGCCCGGCCACCTCGGAACGCGCGGCGGGGTGGAATCCCAAGGGGGCGACGGGGCACGGGGTGCTCACGTTCCTCTCTCTCGTGGAGGCGGCGGAGCGCGCGAAAAGCTAGCTCTCGAGGCGGAGGTCAGCTGGAATTCTCCGGAGCTGACCGTTCGCGCTCGTCCTCGGGCACCCAGCCATTCGCGCGCAAGAACGTGCGAATTTTTCCGAGCCACTCGATGCACAAGACGTGAGCTCGATAGGTCTCCTCGAGCAAGACCGGGCTTTTCGGCTCCGCGCGCACGAAGGTAATTCGCGAGGTCGAGACGGACATCCCGCCCTTGTGCGTCGACGTCACTCCGTCGGGGTTCAGCACCGATTGTCCGCGCTCCACTTCTTGGGTGTCGAGCTCGACGTTCCGGAGCATCTCGAGGGGCACCGTCGCGAGAACGAGCTGGTCGCGTCCGCTCACGAGGAGGAGCTTTTTGCTCTCGACGCGCAGGATCGTAGGCGTCGCGTCCGTCGGTCGTCGCGCTTGCCAAATGCTGAAGACGACGGCGCACACGAAGAGGATGGTCGCCAGCACAGGGCTGCCGCCGTACGCAATCAATCCCGCGAGCGGGCTCACGATGAACACGTTCCGCACGAACATTCGCATGGGGCCGATGTGCCGCTCGTCGCTCTCGGGCGTGTACACCAGCTCCTTTCGCGGATTCTTCTTCTTCGGTCGCTTCGCTGGCTCTCGATACGGATGAGTTCCGCCGGTGGTCATCGTGAGACAGTCATACAGGATCGTCCGCGGCAAGAGTTCTCCTGAGGCTTCGCAACAAAAAAGAATTGCGACAAGCCCGATCGCGCGGTGTCAGAGGCATGAACACATCGAAGCCAAGGGACTGGAACATCTATGAACTCGCTCACGGTTGCCCGCTTTCTTCTCCTTTTCGCCGTCGCGTCAGGCCCCCTCGCGGGCTGTGCCGCCCCAACCTCGGCCGATGCAGCAGAGGGATCCGACGAAGCCGAGATCAAGAAGACGACCTCGTTCACCGGCCAATTCGTCAAAATGATGGCCATCGGCGGCGAGACGACCGGCACATGGCTAGCGGCAGATGAGGGCAAGCTCGTCGAGCTCGATCTGTCTACCCACCACTTCCAAGACAAGTTCGTGGAGGGCATGCGGGTCAAGGTCACCGGCAAGTTCAAGACGATAAACGGCGTCGAGATCAAAAATCGGCACGTGCTCGTGGTGACGAGCCTCGTCGCCGTCGGGCCGGGGCGCGTGACGACGCCGGGCGCGAGCGTCGTGACGGCGGACGCGACCAAGGTCGTTGTTGCGAACCACGGCGGCGGCTTTGCGCCTCAGCCTCCCGCAGGCTCTCAGTGCGGCATCGGCGAAGCTGAATTCAGCGTGGATTTCAGCAAATCCACGCTCGCGTGGTCCAGGTGCGTTCCGCAAAACCCAGGTGCCCCGCTCCTGCTTCGGTCCGGCAGCCGCTCGCTCAGCGCGTCCGCCCTGCGCGATTTGCGCACCAAACTGAACGGCGTCAAAGTCACGACAACTCCCGATACGTGCGGTGCAGACAAACCGTTCGAAACCGTCACGGTCACGGGCTCGGGCGGATCGTTCGAGTACCTCGACGCCTTCTACTCCTGCGGGGACCGGTCGAGGCCTTACGCCGACGGCATCGACGTCGCGATGGGCGCGCTGCGCAATCTGGCGAACTGAAAACGCCGCTTGCGCGGTGCTCGCCGAGCTTGATCCGTTTCAGCTCTCCAACCAAGACGAGGCTCACGATCACCAGGCAAAACCAAGACGACACCTTCGACAGGTGTACCGGCTCCCAGGCGAGGGCCTGATGTGGATACCGCCAGGCCCCCAAGTAGGTGCCGATGTTCTCGCCGAACCACACGAAGATCGCGATGAGGAAGAACGCGAGAATCATCGGCATTCTTCGCGTGGTCACGTGGGCCGTGAACGCCACCCGCGTCTTTCGGAAGATCACGAACGTCGCGGCGATGAGCGGCCAGCGCAGATCGTGGATGTAGTGATTGGTCACGAAGTTTGCGTACAGAAGCGCCGCGAACGCGAGCGCTACGCCCGTTCGAGGCCAGCCCTCGAAGCGCAGATCGAAGTGCCGCCACGCCTGGCACATGAAGCTCGCCACGCTCGCGTACATGAAACCGCTGTAGAGCGGCACGCCGAACACCTTGGTGAGCGCGTGGTCGGGATACGCCCACGAGCCGATGTGCACCTTGTGGACCTCCATGGCCAGGCCCAAAACGTGAAACAGCGTAATGGCTTTCGCTTCGTCGCGGGTTTCGAGCCCTGTCCGCACCATCCACCACTGGATGGCCAGGCAGAGCACGAGCATGACGTCGTAGCGGTAAGGGACCTGCCGAAGGAGAGCGAGGCAGGCGAAGATTGACGCCGGAAAGAGGCACGACAGGGCGTTCTTGGCGCTAAAAAAGGCAAGCTCGGCGAGCTGTGTACGCGCTGAAACTCGAGCGATTCCAGTGTGCTGGAGCATGCACAGTAATACGCGTGGCCTGCCCTTTTCGTGCAGCCGCTCACCCTCTTCTCGCGACCGCTTGCGGGGACGATGCAGCCAATCATGTGCTACGCCTTGCCCCGTTCTGATGGACAAAGAAGCGCTCGAACGCAAGCTGGGCCGCGCGATGGGGCGGGCGATCGCCGACTTTTCGATGATCGCCGAGGGCGACCGCATCATGGTCGCCGTCAGCGGAGGCAAAGACAGTTACACGATGCTGCACCTGCTCCGGGCGCTGCAGAAAAAAGCGCCGGTCCGCTTCGAGCTCAAGGTCGTTAACATCGACCAGGGCCATCCGGGTTATCCGGCGGCGCGCCTCACCGACTACATGGCGCACGAGAAGTACGACTTTTCGATGATCGCCGAAGATACCTATTCGATCGTCACCGAGAAAATTCCCGAAGCGAAAACCTACTGCTCGCTCTGCTCGCGTCTTCGGCGCGGCATCCTCTATCGCGTCGCACGCGAGATGGGCTGCACGAAAATCGCGCTCGGTCATCATCGTGACGACGTGCTGCAGACCCTCCTTTTGAATCTATTTTTCGCAGGGAAGCTCGCGTCGATGCCGCCGAAGCTCGTGGCGGACGACGGGAAAAACGTGGTCATTCGTCCGCTCGTCTACTGCGCGGAGGAGGACATTCGCCGATACAGTGAGCTCTTGGCGTTTCCGATTCTTCCCTGCGATTTGTGCGGCTCGCAAGACAACTTGCAGCGCAAAATCGTCGGCCGCTTGATCGACGATCTCGAGGCGAAGCACCCCGGCATCAAACAGGTCATGCTCGCTGCGCTTCAAAACGTGCGCGCCAGTCATCTGCTCGATCAACGTTTGTGGAAGAGCCTCCAGCTCGAGGCTGCGCGGGAAACGGAGGGGACCGTTCCCATCGCGAGCCTCCTTCGCGCGCTGCCATGAAGGACCGCGCGCTGCTCGATCGCTTGAGCGATATCGGCACGTCTGCGCAGGCCACCATCCCCGGATTTTACGCCTGGTCGGTGACCGTGGCGCCAGCGGCATGGGGTCGGGGAGCGCCGGTCGTTGCGAAAGTGTTCGCCCTTCTGGGGCTCGTGTGCCTGCTTTCGGCGATTGCCATCGAGCGCAAATCGGCGCGAAACGGCCGCCTCGTGTCGGTGTGGGGACTCGTCCTGACGAGCTCTCTGGTTTGGGCGGTTGCGCCTGCGGCGCTCTTGCCGACGCGCCTCGATGCCGTACGCGGTGTCGCCGGCATGATCGGCTGGGGTCTCTTTGCGCTCGCGTCGGCAGCGCCGGCCGTCCCACGTGACGCCGATTCGTCGCGCGTCGTTGCCGGCGCACCGCTCCGCCCGCGCACTGCCATTCCAAGGGGGGATGGCTGGTTCATCGCCGCGGGAGCGTTGCTCGCCATCGGGCTTCAGACGATCGGATGGCGCGTCAACGTCCCCGAGCGCGCGCTGCTGGTGCGCCTCGTCGCGCTGGCCTCCGGTCTCGCCATCATCGGCGCCGCCACTCAAATTGCTCTCGCGCGCCACGCTCGGCGCGTCCGGCCCACTCGTCAGGTTCGGGTGCGTCGCGCGCTCCTGACCATCGTTGGGTTGGGGCTTCTCGCGGTTGCGGGAACGATTTTGCTGCTGCTTGCGCGGTGAGGGACACCAGGGCGGCCGAATGCCGCGTTTCCCAGTTCGAGTCCGACGCCCGCGCGGCAAACGACGGCGGCGCCGCCGACGCCGACGACTTCGGCTCAGCACGTCGCGGCTGGGGTGCATCGTCGGCTCACGTAGCGGTACGACCTGGAACGGCGTAGCGATCGCGGGGTGCTGGCGCTCTTCGGCTGCCTCCGCCGACGGATTCGTTCGGCCCGTTAGAACGGAGTATCCTGGGGACGCCATGCAAGCGTTCGACGTGGTTGCCGTTCTTCTGCTGCTCCTCGCGGTCGTCGCGTTCGCCGTGGGAAATGCAGCCCTGGCACGCGCCGAGGACATTCACGCGCTTTTTTGGCTCGTCGTGGGGGTCGTCTCGATGCGCGCCGCCGTGCAGCTGGCGAAACCAGGCACCGCATGAAGCGGGTCATGTGGGTCGCCGCCGTCCTTGCTGCTTGCGGGCACGATGCGCCGCCCACCCAGAACGCCGCTTCGCTCGGGGGTGAAATCGTGGCGCGTGTCGGCGACGAGACGATCCCCGCCTCCCTCGTCGCCCGCGTCGCTGCGGCAGAGAACACCGATCCACGCACCGCCGCGACCAAGCTCATCGAAGACGCGCTTGCGGCGCAGGGCGCACGCGCCGCGGGATACGACACCGGGCCGGACGTGAAGTGGCCAATCGTCTCTGCGCGCGCTCGATACGTCGTAGATCGGATTCGCGTGGATGCTCTCGCCAAAGGTCCGCCCACCAACGCCGAGGTCGACGAGCTCACCCTGCGCCACTGGCAGACTATCGATTTGCCCGAGCGCGTCCGTGTCATTCATGCCGTCGTTCTTTTCCCGAAAAAACGCTCGCCCGAAAATGAGCAACGCGGCAAGGACGACTACGACGCGCTCCGCAAAGCCCTCGATGGCGCGCCCGACCCCGAAGAGTTCGAGAAGCGCGTGAAGGCCGTGCCGCAGGGCGGCTCGCAAATCACCGTGGAGCGCCTCCCGGCGTTCGTCGCCGATGGGCGCATTGCCGAGGGCAACGGCAGCTTGGAGACCTCCTTCGCGCGCACCGCGTTTTCGATTTCAAAGCCCGGCGGTCAAGCACGCGCCGAGACGACCTACGGCTGGCACGTCGTTCAGCTGATCGAGCGTCTCCCGCCGTACACTGTGCCGTTCGAAGAACGGCGCTCGCAGTTTGCGGAAGAGACGCAAGCGATGCGCGCACGAAAAGCCTACGAGGCGCTCCTTGCCCGGCTTCGCGCCGCGCATCCCGTCGAGATCTCCACCGCGGCCGAAAACCTCATGAAGAGCCTCTCGGTCGACGGTTCATGATCAGGCGCCCCCGCCTGGCGGCCCTTCGCGACATGCCCCCGAGTCCGTTTGCGGCCATCTTGGCCGAGCTGGTGGCTCGCGTTCCCGGTGCCTTCGCCGCGGCGCTCGTCGACAGCGAAGGAGAGTGTGTGGACTACGCGGGTCGCGCTGCCCCGTACGATCTCAAAGTCGCGGCCGCTCACTGGCACCTCGTCCACGCCGACGCCGCCCGTCGCCTGTTGCTGCTCGGTCGAACCGAGACGCTCCTGGTGCGCGGGGCGCGCCGAAGCTTTCTGATCCACGGCCTTCCCGACAACTACGTCATGGTCCTCCTCCTGACCCGCCGCGCTGGCTTTACCGCGTCCCGTCGAGCTCTCGACCTTTGCGAGCGCGCCCTCTCTGCGGAAGCGAGTTGGCCCGTCCGCCCCGGACCTCACTGGTACCCCATTCGCGCGGAATGCCGCAGGCGCACCCCCGTCCGCATCGCCGCCGAGCTCTCCGGGGCGACCGGCCGCAGCGCA